>ENA-OPCY01001977-OPCY01001977.1-human-gut-metagenome-genome-assembly--contig:-NODE-1977-length-10589-cov-1.857889_pt1 | contig 10589 bp, 5 predicted proteins | sample MGYA00241568_ERZ501487 | MGnify/ENA primary metagenome ERZ501487 (study PRJEB25962, sample SAMEA2042574) | human gut metagenome | biome: human gut; feature: human-associated habitat; material: faeces... | reverse complement strand
TACCGAAAGACGGCTTTCCGGTATCCGTACCATTGATATACCAGTTACCGTTCTCGCCAATGGCCACCTCCGGAGATTTCCCGTCGGCACCAACGGCTTTTTTACCCGTATCCGTACCGTCTACGAACCAGTTGCCGTTATTACCGATGGTAATCGTGGGCGACACGCCGTCTTTTCCATCCGTACCCGTGGCTTTCTTGCCGGTGTCCACACCATTGACAAACCAGTGGTCGTTAGCACCGATGGTTACGGTAGGCGGCACGGCATCTTTACCGTTCGCACCGTCCTTGCCCGCTTCTCCCTGCGCGGCAATGCCCGTATCCTCATTTCCTACAAACCAATGGCCGTTATCGCCGATATGCGGTGTCTGGCCGCTCTCGCCGGTAGCGCCTGTGAGGAAATACCAGAAATCCTGCACCGTATTGTTGCCGGCAGGCCATTTGCTGCCGGGGTTGTGCGGATTATCCACACTGCCGTCGGCAATCATATCCTTCCACTGGTCAAAAGCACTCTTTCCGTCTTTCCCGTCATTTCCTTTAAGATACTTGAAAAAGTCCGCAACTTCCGTCCGGTCTTTCGGCCAGTCTACCGTTCCGTCCGCTACTTTTTCTTTCCAAAACTCATAGGCCGAAAGCCCGGTATCACCTTTAGGCCCTTTGGGCATGGTGATATCAACATCGGTACAGGCGGCCATCAACAGGCATACAACTATCCCGTACCATTGTACAAATTTAAATTTACTCATCTGAATTTCAATTGTTTAATTAGCTTATAGTTTGTATATACTGTTTATAAGATGCAAATGGCAAACGGATGTAAGTTTCGGGCAGCCAGAAGTCCTTTTATTTCGTCTGCAAAAATACATACACATTTACAACGCATCATTTCAGATAAAAGACAATTAATTTCCCTTTTCGGACAAAATGCCCGAAAAAAGAATAAACAAGCGGTAAACATCTGTTTCACACCCATATATACTGAAACAGATGGCAGTTGTCCTTACTCTCCATGATGCCTTTCCGCTTCAATACCGAATACAAGTCCTCGCACGATTTCATGCCTATGCCGTGCAGCTTTGCCAACGCATTGAATCCGTTCTTCTTGACAAAGCGCAGAAGGTCTTCCAGCAGATAGATGTTATACTCCCTGAGCCTGCGCAGGATTCTCGGAGTTATCTCAAGCACTGCCAGAGGCGTCGACAGCATTTTCAGGTATTCAACGGGGATGCCCCGCTCCTTGAACGGTACGACAACCCTCACCGGAGTACGGTCGATGTTCCTTTTGGACAGAAGCGACCGGCAATTCCTGTATCTCACTCTAATCGCCTGAAGCTCCTGCCGTTCCTGCGCCATGGCATCCCAATCGTCCATAATCTCTTCTACCGACCTCTCATACATAGAGGCCAGTTCTTTTGCCGAAAGGCCGTATTTCTCCGCAAGTTCTTGCATGCCGTCTTTCCTTGTCAGCAGCGAGCAGAAAATATCCTGCTCCCTGGGGTCTTTTATCTGCATGGACATCTTCCTGACAAGCCGTTCAAAACTGTGCATGCAGTGGTTTTTCTTCTCCATTAAATATTTCATAGTGTTACGATTGTTTTTTGATGTGGCTCTCCTCGCGCAGGTGGGTCGGGGTTGTGCCGAACTGTTTCTTGCAGTAGCAGGTGAGGTGCGCGGAAGAGCTGAAACCGAACTCCCTGGCTATTTCCCGGAAAGCGATATCCGGGTTACAGATTTTCTCGTGGATAAGTTCGGCTTTCCGTTCCTGCATCCACTGATAGGGACTTTGATTGAAATAGTGCTGGAACTTCCGGTTGAAAGAGCGTTCCGAAACGCAGCACAGACTGGCAAACTCCTTGACGGTCTTTACCTTCCGGTAATTGTTCAGGATGAGATCCTCGAACTTGCTCCCCATTCCGGAAGCGCCGGCAAAAAAGCCAGCCAGTTCGTTTTTGGCATAAAAGCCGCGCAGTATCAGAATGATTTCCTGCTGTTTAAGAATATGCATGTGCCTGCACAGCAGTCCCGTTTCCAAATAGAACAGCACCTGCCTCAAGGCATGAAGCAGCGGTTTACGGATGGGCAGGGTGTGGTCGTTGGTGGCAATAGGTTTCTCATGAGAAATGGAATCGAAATACATCTTGTCGCACACCGTTATTTCCTTGTTCCAGAACAGCAGGAGGCATTCTGCCGGGGTGATGCCCGTCAAGCGGTTCTCTTCCCGCTGAGGTATGAGCACCATCCTGTTGGCATGCACGGAGATGGTATGCTCCCTGCCCAGCCCTACCTGCACCTCTCCTTTGAGCACGAACAGTATACAGAAGCAACCGTCATTATCAATCCGGCCTTCTTCGTGTGCAGTTAATTCGTACCGTGAAAATCCGCTTTCATACCTCAGTTGATAATTGAAGCAGGAACGATGCTCTGACAAATAAAATAATCTCATGATAGCTCCTTAATTTATACGCCATAATAACGCATCGCTTTTTTAGATTGTTTTTCACAAAAAAGACATTTATTTATAAATTTAAGACTATCCGTAAGGTTTCGCAGGGTTTTATAAGTATTTGAAAGGTGTATTGATTCCGCTCATTAGCAGCAAGATGGCTGCCAATAAAGTCAAAGCAAAAGATTATCCCGTTCCACCGTGGAGTAGTTTTCATTCCACCGTGGTGGAACAAAAACTACTCCGTGGCAGAACAAAACTTTCTCCACGGTGGAACGGATTGGTTCTTGCATGCTTTCTGCCTGATACTTATAGAGGAAACACTCGAAGATGCGCTTTGGAGGGAAAGATAATGGCTGTATTTATTATCCCCATAAATAGGGATTGTTCCATTGTGGAATACTTTGTATCTTTGCCACAAAACTAAACGGATGAAACAAGGGTGCCTGAAAATAATGAGATGGTTTCTGCCTGTGCTATTTATATCGTACATGGCAGGTATCACACTCTTTACTCACTCGCATGTAGTGAATGGGGTGACCATTGTCCATTCGCACCCGTTTAAGAAAGACTCTCCCCATAGTCACACCACAGTCGAATTTCAATTGATTCATTTGCTGAGCCACGTGGCGACTACCGGAGCCGGTATCTTTTTTCTCTCTTTTCAGTTTATTGCTTATCTGCTCTATACCCTTTCGTGGCGTCCGGATAGGGCAGGATACTGTTCGTCCGTCGTGGGCGTGGTATCTTTGCGGGCACCTCCTGCCGGAAGATAGAACCTCTCTCTCACTGCATTATTTAGAAAAATTTATTTAGTAATTCTACTATCCAAAAATGAAAATGAAGAAATATATATTTTTCCTCGTTGGCCTGTGCTGTGCCCTGTTGCCTGCTATGGCCGACCAACCGGAACTGCTGGAACTGAAAGCGTCTGATGCCAATATCATCGGCCATGTACTCGATAAAAAAACAGGTGAACACCTCTCTTATATAACAATCGCCCTGAAAGGAACTACCATTGGTACGGTGACGGATGCCACCGGACACTATTTCCTGAAAAACCTTCCCGAAGGGAATTTTGTGCTCGAAGCCAGTTCGGTGGGGTATAAAACCATCAGTCGCAATGTCAGTCTCAGAAAAGGAAAGACACTTGAAGAAAATTTTGAGTTGGAAGAAGATGCCGTAGCGCTTGACGGAGTGGTAGTTTCGGCCAATCGCAGCGTGACCAAACGGCGCTTGGCACCTACATTGGTCAATGTGGTAGATATGAAGATGTTTGAGAATACAAACTCGCCTACACTTTCGCAGGGGCTTAACTTCCAGCCCGGCGTCCGGGTCGAAACGAACTGTCAGAATTGCGGTTTCCAGCAGGTGCGCATCAACGGACTGGACGGTCCGTATACACAGATTCTTATCGATTCGCGTCCCATCTTCAGTGCCCTTTCCGGTGTTTACGGGTTGGAGCAGATTCCTGCCAATATAATCGAGCGCGTAGAGGTGATGCGAGGCGGAGGTTCTGCCCTGTTCGGTTCGTCCGCCATTGCCGGAACCATTAATATCATCACCAAGGAGCCACTACGCAATTCGGGGCAGTTGGCACATACCCTTACTTCTATCGGCGGCAGCTCGTCTTTCGATAATAATACTTCCCTTGTAACGGACGATCATCGTGCCGGATTGTATATCTTCGGGCAGAACCGTCATCGGGATGCGTACGATCATGATGGAGACGGTTATTCCGAAATGCCGAAACTTAAAAACCAGACAGTCGGCTTCCGTTCGTTCCTCAAGACAAGCACTTATTCTAAGTTGACATTCGAGTATCATCACTTACAGGAGTTCCGTCGTGGCGGAAACCTGCTGAACCGTCCGCCTCACGAGGCTGACATTGCCGAGCAGATTCAGCACTCTATCAACGGCGGCGGCTTGAAATTCGATTATTTTGCTCCGAATGAAAAACACCGTCTGACCGTTTATACTTCGGCACAGCATACGGACCGCGACAGTTATTATGGCAGCAAAAAAGACCAGAACGCCTATGGAAAGACAACGGACCTGACCTTTATCGGCGGTTCTCAATATGTGTACAGTTTCGGTAAATGCCTTTTCATGCCTGCCGACCTGACTGTGGGATTGGAGTATAACCGGGATAACCTGAAGGACGATATGTGGGGATACAACCGTTATACGAAGCAGACGGTAAATATCGGTAGTGCTTTTTTGCAGAATGAATGGAAAAACGAAAAATGGAGCATTCTCTTGGGCGGACGTCTGGATAAGCACAATCTAATCAACCATGTTATCTTTAGCCCTCGTGCCAATCTCCGTTTCAATCCTTCCGAGGACATTAATCTTCGCTTGAGTTATTCGTCGGGCTTCCGTGCCCCGCAGGCTTTCGACGAAGACCTGCATATTGAGAATGTAGGCGGAACGGTGTCGATGATTGAGCGTGCCAAGAATCTGAAAGAGGAAAAATCTCAGAGTTTCAGCGCCTCAGCCGATATGTATCACCGTTTCGGTGCTTTTCAGGTGAACTTCCTGGTTGAAGGTTTTTATACCAGACTGTCGGATGTATTTGTACTTGAGAACATCGGAGAGCGGGACGGCATTCTTATCAAAGAGCGGCGTAACGGTTCGGGTGCCAAAGTATTGGGACTATCGATGGAAGGAAAAATGGCTTATCTCTCTTTGTTCCAGTTACAGGCAGGAGTCACCTTGCAACAGAGCCGTTATGACGAACCGGAAAAGTGGAGCGAAACGGCACCAGCCGAGAAGAAGATTTTCCGTACACCAAATACCTATGGATACTTTACGGCAACGTATACGCCGATCAAGCCTCTCTCATTATCCCTGTCGGGCACGTACACCGGCTCGATGCTGGTGCAGCACATGGCCAGTTATATTGACAAGGATGTGGCGGTGAATACACGCGATTTCTTCGACATGGGAGTCAAGGTGGCCTATGATTTCAAACTTTATAAGTCGGTGGACCTGCAATTGAGTGCAGGTGTGCAGAATGTGTTCAATGCTTATCAGAACGATTTCGACCAGGGAGTGGAGCGTGACTCCGGATATATTTACGGTCCGGCTGCTCCGCGAAGCTATTTCGCCGGAATAAAGATCAGCTATTAACTCCATTACATTTGAATGGAAACCGATCTGCTGTTCGGTCGAAATGAAAAAGAGCGTAATGAACGGCGTTTACGCCTGCTCATTACGCTCCGAAGTTATAAAATACTATTTACTGGTTTTAGGAAGTTGGTTTGAAAATAAGGTTGGTTAGTTATTACTATTGATATTATCATCCATAGTACCATAGCCATGAATATAATAATCAGCTATACTAAACTTACCATCATTATCCAATGTTATGAAAATACGAGCATCACTACCATATGTAGGATGATATTCATCTATACCCCAATTAAAGTTTTCATCAGTTTCCTTATTTGATGTATTTTCATCTAAGAATAAGCTTATTAAACCAGTAGGCGCCGCATCCGGAGTGAAATCTTTGAAAAAATCTTGTTCCTTTACATAAGCATCAACACCAGCAGGTACCATATCAGTTCCTTTCAGCATATAAACTTTCTTGGTATTAGCACCTTTTTCAACTTTTAGTGTCGCAGCAGTTCCTTCAGCGGACACAACCGTCAATGTCAATGCTCCATTACCTGAGAAGTCAGCTTCTTTCGGTTCTTCCACCTCTGCCGCTTTAGTCTGAATACCATTCTTACCTTCACCAGCCTTATCCACCAAGTCAACAATCTCACTCAGCTTACCGTCCTTATCAACCGTTACAGCTCTCAAGTGATAAGTAGAACCCGGACTTAAAATATACAATCCGCCGTTGTTTTCCTCAGTTTTAAGTTTGCCCAGTTCTTCTACTTTATATTCAGTCCACTGTACATTGCTGGAAGCTTCATCCACCATTATCCAATCAAGGTTAGCAGGAACAGATGTTTCCCAGAATACGCGAACCGCTGTCGTATTTTCATTGACACTGATATCTACAAGCAGTTTCTCCGGAGAAGTCTGTTCGGGGAAGCTGACACTTGTAATACTACCTACTCCCTCAAAAGTAGGACGTCCCGTTGTAACTCCGGTATAAACAATCTTACCAAGCTTGCCTTGCTTGTCGATAGGTATGGCATATACATAATACTTGGTATTAGGAACCATATCCTTGCTGGCAAACTCTTTTGAGAACGGTTGAGTGTATGTAACAGGAACGCTTGCACCCAACTTAAGAATGCTGGCTTCGATTTCGGCTACGGACATCTCTGTAAAATCTTTACCGCTGTTTTTAGCAATAGCACCTGCATCCGTCTGTCCCACAATCATTTTAGCACAATTGGCATCTGCCGTAAAGGTAGCTTCAAAACTTCTCAAAGCAATCTTACCGGCAGGAATCTCTATGCTTGCCACCACTTGTCCGTTAAGTTCTGCATCGGGCACAGTGACTTCTTTTGTAAAGACCGTTCCCTTACCCTCTGCATCTACCGCATAAATGGCAACAACCACTTCGGTTTCATCAGTATCCAATGCGGTCAGAATAATACCCTTGCTTTCACTGATATCCTTATCCTGCAAAGCACTTCTTACCAATGTCTGTTCATTAAACGTAGCGCTTACGTCCGACCAGTTGTAGGGCTGCATAGAATAATCCTTGTTGGGATTCAAAGAAAGTTCGGCATCTTCGATGAAAGTCGCTTCCTTGTAGATTTCTTCGTACTTGGGCTGTCCGGTTTCAGAGTCCGTTCCCATATATCCCTTTATAATCGCCCCAATCACATACTTGGCGCACTTAGCCCCTTTCTTCACCTCTACATCCATAGAGAAAGCGGAAAGGTTCTTGATTTCAAATTCCACCAATTCGTCCATCAGGTCCTCATACTTGAAGATGAACTCCTTGACAGCTTCCTGGCTCTTGCCGCTCTCATTCTCGGCATAGACAGTCAGAACATAATCCTTATCTATATCGATGGGGATTTCCAGTTTAGTCTCTTCCTTGCCGGTTACAGCCGTATATGCGGCAGCAGACTCGCCTTTCGGTTCGCACTTCCAGTACCATTTTTCCGTATCATCGGAAGGGGTAACGGTTACTACGGCTTTGGTATTGTCGGCGCTAAGAGCAGGTTCGCTCACCGTGATAGTAGGTAAAGCCGGCTTTTCCGGTGTCGGATCGTTTTTGTCTTTGTCGTCCGAGCAACTTGTCCATACGCAAGCAGCCATTGCCAGTATGGGAAGCATTGTCTTAAAAATGTTTTTCATACATTATTAATTAATTAGTTAATAAATAGAGATAAATACTATAAGTAGAAAACAGGGAGATAATATGGGAAAAACAAAGAGGAAAAAGAGAGAGTTACCACACTGTTATCTTTTTGCAAAATTATAAATAATTTATAAAAACAACATAGAATATATATTTTTTTTCAGAACTTTTTCTATATTTGTTGCAAATATATCCAAAGAAAGTTTTAAACAAAGGGCTTTTTGTAAATATAAAATTAACATTATTACAGCATCCTTAAAATAAAGCCAACGACGAGAAATCCCGATGTTTACCTTTATACAGGACTAATATTAAGAAAAACGAAAGCAAACAAAACTGTAAAATAAAATAAGAGGACGGCAATATACACCTAAAAAATGTCTCTTTCCGCTTCAAACTAAAAAACAGAAACATTAAGTATTAATCAAATCATTAGAAGAACAAAGATGAGAAAATCAATTCTCTTGTTTGTGCTTTTAACTCTGTTCGGAATCCCGTACCTATTGGCACAGGGCGGATTCCGGATTACAGGACAAATCCTATCGGCGGAAGACAACCTGCCGGTAATCGGAGTATCTGTAGTTGAAAAAGGCACAACAAACGGTGTAATTACCGATATCGACGGAAATTACAGTATCACGGTAAGCAAGTCTCCCGCCACCTTGCAGTTTTCGTACGTAGGCATGAAGACGGTAGAAAAGCTGTTTACAGCGGCAACCCGCTACAATGTGATTATGCAACCGAACACCGAAATGGTGGACGAAGTGGTAGTAGTGGCATACGGCGTGCGCAAGAAAGGAACCATAGCCGGCTCCGTATCCACCGTAAAAGCGGAAAAGATGGAAAATGTGCCGGCTGCAGGTTTTGATCAGTCACTGCAGGGACAGACACCGGGATTGTCGGTCATCTCCAATTCGGGAGAACCCAGCAAAGCCGCCGTATTCCAGATACGCGGCACAAACTCAATCAACTCAGGCACATCGCCGCTGTTTATCCTCGACGGCGTGCCCATTGCAAGTTCGGACTTCAACACCATCAGCCCGGGCGACATCGAATCCATTTCCGTGCTCAAGGACGCCTCGTCCACCTCTATCTACGGAGCACGCGCCGCCAACGGCGTAGTGGTAATCACCACCAAGCGCGGACTCTCCATAGACAAGGCGAAAGTAACGCTACGCGCGCAATACGGTTTCTCGCAACTGGCATCCGACGGCAAATGGACCATGATGAACACCCCCGAACGCATACAGTTTGAGAAAGAAATAGGCCTGGACACCGGGCAGGACTACGACCTGCTCTCACGCACCAACGTCAACTGGCTGAAAGAGATATTCAACGACCGCGCGCCGTTGCAGAACTACGAAATCTCCGTGAACCGCGCCACCGACCGCTTGAACTATTACGTTTCCGGCGGTTTCTACGATCAGGAAGGTATCGCCCAAAGCTCTTCTTTCCGTCGCTACAACATGCGCGCCAATGCAGAAGTAAAGGCAAGCAACTGGTTGAAGATAGGAACAAGCACGATGGCTGCTTACGAAGAAATCCAGCAAACCGAGGAAGGTTCCATGGCGCTCTATACACCGATTTCAGGTTCACGCTTCATGCTTCCCTACTGGAACCCTTACAACAAAGACGGCTCACTTGCCTCCGAAAACAACGGCACATGGGCAGGAATCGGCCAGAACCCCATTGAATGGATGGCCAACAATCCTGTACATTATAAAAAATATAAGGTGTTGTCCACCGTATTTGCCAACATCACTCCGATCAAGAACCTGACTATCCGTACACAGTTCGGTGCAGACTACTCTCACTCTACGGCTTTCATGCAGTCATACCCAAGTTATGTCATCAACAACGGCATGGGTTCTGCAGGACGTAACTCGTCGGATGTACTGACGCTGAGCGAAACGACCACCGCCAATTATCGCTGGGAACTGAATGAAAGCCATTCGCTCAACTTCCTGCTGGGACAGGAAGCGGTGAACTTCGAATCGACCGGCTTCCAGGTAGTTTCCAGAGGACAAGCCAACGACAAGCTGACGAATGTAACGTCGGGAACACGAGCTTCCGCATGGGGCGATTCAAACAGTTCTTATTCTTACCTGTCGTTCTTCTTCCGCGGCGAATACAACTATAAGGATTTGTACTACGCGGAAATGGCTGCCCGTACGGATGCCTCCTCACGTTTCGGTAAAGACCACCGCTGGGGTGTTTTCTGGTCGCTGGGCTTTATGTGGAACATCAAGAACGAATCATTCCTGAAAGACGTCGAGTGGCTGACCAGCGCTCAAATTGCGTTGAGTACAGGTACATCGGGCAACTCTGAAATACCAAACTATGACCACCTGGCATTGGTGGCAGGCGGTCCCAACTACAACGACGAAGCCGGAATCTATCCCAAACAGCCCGGAAATGAAGATTTAGGCTGGGAGCAGACGTGGGCAAACAATGTGGGCGTCCGCATGGGACTTTTCAACCGCGCCAACGTGAATATCGACTTCTATCATAAGAAAACCAGCAACATGCTGATGCTTGTTCCCCAATCTTACGCGGTGACCGGCGACGGTTACAGTTGGGAAAATATCGGTGCAATGGTAAACCGCGGTGTCGAAATCAGCATAGACGGTGACATCGTCCGCACCAAAGACTTTACGTGGAACGTGAACGCCAATGTTTCTTACAACAAGAACAAGTTGGTGGAACTCTACAACGGCGTACAGGAATACGTAAACTCCACTACCGGACTGAAGTTCGTGGTAGGCCGCCCCGTACACGAATTTTTCATGAACCGCTATGCCGGTGTGAATCCTGCCAACGGTGACGCCCTGTGGTACACCAAAGACGGCGAGCTGACTACCGAATTCCG
>ENA-OPCY01001973-OPCY01001973.1-human-gut-metagenome-genome-assembly--contig:-NODE-1973-length-10604-cov-2.009385_pt1 | contig 10604 bp, 8 predicted proteins | sample MGYA00241568_ERZ501487 | MGnify/ENA primary metagenome ERZ501487 (study PRJEB25962, sample SAMEA2042574) | human gut metagenome | biome: human gut; feature: human-associated habitat; material: faeces... | reverse complement strand
GCAAGGTAATAAAGCCCTTCTGCACTCACGAGGGCAGCGGTCTCGGACACAGCGAAGCGGACATTAAAAAATTATGCCCTAATGCAGATGTGAAAAAGGGACTTGCAATACAGGGCAGTCATGTAAAGGATTGTGAAGCTCAGCTTAAAAACTGGCTGTGAAATGAGGATACATATGAACATAACTGAAAATGCTAAAAATTATCAGAATAAATTCGGCGGTGAAGATGTTTTCGGGATATACGAGACCGACTCTGAATATGCGGAGCGTGTCACAAACTTTGCTTTTGATGAAGTCGTAAATCACGATGATCTTGATGACAAATCACGCTTTATGGCTGTTCTTGCGGCACTTATGGGCTGTCAGGGACTTGAGGCTTTCAAAGATATTCTCCCTTATGCCGCAAAGGTTCTTTCCCCTGTTGAAATAAAGGAGACAGCATATCAGGCTACGGATTATCTCGGTATCGGACGTGCTCTTCCGTTTGTAAAGGCTGTCAATGCTTTTCTCGAAAAAGAAAATACCGCACTCCCACTTGAACCGCAGGCAACAACTACTATGGAAACACGTCTTGAAGCAGGCGTTCAGGCTCAGGTAGATATTTTCGGTGACGGAATGAAAGAATTTTATAAATCGGGTGCAGAAGAAAGCCGCCATATCAACCGCTGGCTTGCGGCAAACTGCTTCGGCGATTATTACACAAGAAAAGGTCTTGACCTTAAACAGCGTGAAATGATAACTTTCTGTTTTCTATCCGCTCAGGGCGGCTGCGAACCGCAGCTTACAAGCCACGCTGCCGCAAATCTCCGTATCGGCAATGATAAGGCTTATATGATAAAAATAATTTCACAATGTCTGCCGTACATAGGCTATCCGAGAAGCCTTAATGCTCTCAGATGCCTTAACGATGCAGCAGCAAAATAGCAGGAGGAGCTTATTATGGATAAGATTTTTGAACAGCAGAATATTTTCGGAAAGGGCGAGGCTAATACTGCATATGCACAGTATTTCATTGGCAATTCATATCTTAATCCGCTGACCGACCCTAAAAAGGCATCTGTTTTCCTTGCCAATGTTACATTTGAACCTTCCTGCCGCAACAACTGGCATATCCACCATGCAACAAAGGGCGGCGGACAGCTTCTTATCTGCACGGCAGGCGAGGGCTGGTACTGCGAAGAGGGCAATGAGCCCGTAAGCTTAAAGCCGGGAACAGTAATTACTATCCCTGCTAACGTTAAGCATTGGCATGGTGCAAAAAAGGACAGCTGGTTCAGCCATATTGCAGTTGAGTGTCCGGGTGAGAATTGCAGCACAGAATGGTGCGAAGCTGTAAGCGATGAAGAATACGGCAAATTAAACTGATATATACAAACTCCAAAAGGGCAGTATGCGGTTATGTTGACCGTATGCTGCTCTTTTTTTGTTGGATCCAAAGCAAAAGAAACGACTGCGGCGGCATACTGTTTCAGGGTTTACGGCAAACTTTATGCCGCCGCCCTAAATAAAATAAATCAAAAAAGCGAATGACGCTCCTTTTACGGAATGTCATTCGCTTTTACCATTTCAGAAACTTATTTCAGCTTCCAGATGTAACGGGCATAGTCCTCAACTGCTCTGTCGGCAGAGAAGATCCCTGCACCTGCGATATTGTGGAGGGACATCTTGTTCCACTTGTCACGATCCTTATAGCATTCGGAAATATACTGCTGTGCGGACTGGTATGCATCGAAATCTGCAAGTACCATATATGGATCCTTGTATTTGAGTGAATTTGCTACTTCTTCAAATGTGCAGCCGTTGATTCCGCTGTACATTCTGTTGATAGCTCTTGAAATTACGTCGTTGTTGTTGAAGTAGTCCTCAGGTTTGTAACCCTGTGCCTGTTTTGCAAGAACTTCATCTGCTGTCATACCGAAGATGAAGATGTTGTCAATGCCGACCTGATCCTTGATCTCGATATTTGCACCGTCAAGTGTACCAAGTGTGAGAGCACCGTTGAGCATAAGCTTCATATTGCCTGTACCTGATGCTTCCTTACCTGCAAGGGAGATCTGCTCGGATACTTCTGCGGCAGGTATAAGGAGCTCGGAAAGGCTTACACGGTAGTCCTCAAGGAAGTATACCTGGAGCTTCTTGCTTACCTCAGGGTTCTTTCTGATCTCTTCGCCGAGAGCCCATATCATCTTGATGATCTGCTTGGCAAGGTAGTAGCCCGGAGCAGCCTTTGCAGCGAAAATGTATGTCTTTGGAACATAGTCTGCATTAGGATTTTCAAGAAGACGCTGATATTCTGCAAGGATATTGAGAACGTTAAGGTGCTGACGCTTGTATTCGTGAAGACGCTTTACCTGTACATCAAAGATACCGTCCATATTGAGAGTTGTACCGAAGTTTGTCTTTACATATTTTGCAAAGCGTTCCTTGTTCTCGTTCTTGATAGCTTCAAGACGCTTGAGAACTTCTGCGTCGTTTTCAAACTTTGTGAACTTGGAAAGCTCTGCCGCATTCATCTTAAAGCCGTCGCCGATTGTATCTTCAAGGAGCTTTGTAAGTCCCGGATTGGACTGGAGGAGCCATCTTCTGTATGCGATACCGTTTGTTACGTTCTTGAACTTATACGGTGTATCTGCATATTCGTTCTTGAAGATGTCCTGCTTGATAATATTGGAGTGGAGCTTTGAAACACCGTTTACGCTGTGTGAAGCACATACGCAGAGGAGAGCCATATGGATCTGGTTGTTCTGAATGATAGACATTCTTGAAACCTTGTTGCTGTCGCCGATACGTTCCATAAGGTCTGCACAGTAACGGTTGTTTATTTCAACGATAATGGAGAAGATTCTCGGAATGATCTGCTTGACAAGGTTCATATCCCACTTTTCAAGTGCTTCTGCAAGAACTGTGTGGTTTGTGTAAGCAAATGTGTTTGTTACGATATGCCATGCCTTAGGCCATGAGTAGCCGCAGTCGTCAAGGAGGATACGCATAAGCTCTGGGATAGCAAGTGTCGGATGTGTATCATTGATGTGGATAGCGACCTTTTCGTGGAAGTTGTCAAGTGTGCCGTAAATGCTCATATGGCGGTCAACAATATCGCCGATGGAGGCTGCACACATAAAATACTGCTGTCTTAAACGGAGCGACTTGCCTTCAAGGTGGTTATCGTTAGGGTAGAGTACCTTTGAGATAGCCTGTGCAACTGTATTCTGTGTAAGAGCCTGAGCATAGTCACCCTGATTGAACTTCTGCATATCAAATGAAGGTGCTTTTGCCTGCCACAGACGGAGAACGGAAACACCCTCGCTGCCGTAGCCCGGTACATACATATCATATGGTACAGCGTAAACTGTATTCTGATTTTTGATTGAAACGTGGTGATACTTATCGTCCCAGTATTCGGTCAGTTCGCCGTCGAAATGAACTTCGATAGTCTTATCCTGCTTTGGAACGAGCCAGCTTTCGCCGCCCGGGAGCCAGTTATCGGGAAGCTCTGTCTGCCAGCCGTCCTCGATCTTCTGCTTGAAGATACCGTACTCATAGCAGATGGAGTAGCCCATTGCAGGGTAGCCGTCTGTTGCAAGACCGTCAAGGTAGCAGGCTGCAAGACGTCCGAGACCGCCGTTGCCAAGTCCTGCGTCAGGCTCATATTCATAGATACGGTCAAGGTTGATGTCCCACTTCTTGAAGATGTCGTCAACCATTTCATTGATACCGAGGTTGAAAAGGCTTGTCTTTAAAGAACGACCCATAAGGAATTCCATTGAAAGGTAGTAAACTTCTTTTCTGCCTGAGGAATGGACCTTATTTCTGAATTTTCTTCTTTTTGCACGGAGCAGTTCAACTACAACAGCTGAAAGAGCCTTGTAGAGCTGCTTATCGGATGCGTCGATAGGTGTTACGTTAAATTCTGTCTGGAGCTCTTCACGGAGCTTTTCTTCAAAGTCTTCGATAGTGATCAATGGCATCATTTCTGATTTCTCTCCTATTCTGAATATTTCTCCTTAATTTTCTGACACAATAAAACATTTTTACTGCATCGTGTTCCCATAAAATACGCTATTTTAAATTATATACCATTACTTCTTTTATTACAATTGGAATATTAAACAAATTTAATCGTTTTCGCTTTCAAAGAATGTAAATTCCATTATTGTTTGGATAAATATGTAATTTAAAAATGCTTTATCTGCCGTAATACGCCTTTTTTCGTACTTGGTTTTGTACCTTTTCATATTTTTTTCGCATTTGCCGCACCAAAAGTTGTTGCAAATATATTTTATTTTGATTGACAAATATATTGTGTTGCGCTATAATAATATGGTATGGTTTTAATGTATAGTGGATAATTATATAAAAATAAAGGTGGAATAACTAAATGGGTATATTTGACGGACTTTTTGGCAATTACAGCAAAAGAGAACTGAGCAAGATCGAACCGCTGAAAAATAAAGTCCTCGCTTATGATGATGAATATACTGCTATGTCTGAGGAAACTCTTAAAGCCCAGACAGGCATTCTCAAGGAGCGTCTTGCAAACGGCGAAACTCTTGATGATATTCTCCCCGAGGCACTTGCTACAGTCCGTGAGGCTGCTTGGCGTGTTCTCGGCAAAAAGCCTTTCCCTGTTCAGATAATCGGTGCTATCGTTCTTCATCAGGGACGTATCGCAGAAATGAAAACAGGTGAAGGTAAAACTCTCGTTGCCTGCTGTGCTTCCTATCTTAATGCGCTTGCGGGCAATGGTGTTCACGTTGTAACAGTAAATGACTACCTTGCAAAATATCAGTCGGAAGAAATGGGCAAGGTCTACCGCTATCTCGGCCTTACTATCGGCTGTATCCTTCATGAGCTCAACAATGAAGAACGCCGTGCCGCTTACAGCTGCGACATCACATACGGCACAAACAACGAATTCGGCTTCGACTACCTCCGTGACAACATGGTGATCTACGCTTCCGAGCGTGTTCAGAGAGGTCACGCATTTGCTATCGTCGATGAAGTTGACTCTATTCTCATTGATGAAGCAAGAACCCCTCTTATCATTTCGGGAAGAGGCGACAGGTCCACAGAGCTTTATACAAAGGCTGACCAGTTCGCCGCAGGTCTTAAACCTTACATTGTAGTTGAAATGGATAATAAGGTAGACCAGGAAGAAGCTTCCGAAAACTGCGACTATATCGTTGATGAAAAGGCTAAGACAGCTACTATCACACGTCAGGGCGTTAAAAAGGCTGAAAAATATTTTAATGTAGTGAACCTTTACGATGCCGACAACTCAACTCTTCTTCACCATATCAATCAGGCTCTCAAGGCTCACGGTATTATGAAGAAGGATATTGACTACGTTGTAAAGGACGGCGAGGTTATCATCGTCGACGAATTTACAGGACGTCTTATGATGGGTCGTCGCTTCAATGACGGTCTGCATCAGGCTATCGAAGCCAAGGAAGGCGTTAAGGTTGCTCACGAATCAAAAACTCTTGCAAGCATCACATTCCAGAACTACTTCCGTCTTTATACAAAGCTCTCCGGTATGACAGGTACAGCTATGACGGAGGAAGAAGAATTCAAGGAAATATACAAGCTGGACGTTATCGAAATACCGACAAACCGTCCTGTTCAGAGAATTGACCACCCTGATGTCGTTTTCAAGACGGAAAAGGGCAAGTTTATGGCTGCTATCGACCAGATAGTTGAATGTCACGAAAAGGGTCAGCCTGTTCTTGTCGGTACGATCTCGATCGAAAAATCAGAAACACTTTCTTCAATGCTGAAAAGAAAGGGCATCAAGCATAATGTCCTCAATGCAAAGCAGCATGAAAGAGAAGCTGAAATAGTTGCTCAGGCAGGTCAGTACGGTGCTGTTACTATTGCTACAAATATGGCAGGCCGTGGTACTGATATTATCCTCGGCGGTAACGCTGAGTTCCTTGCAAAGGCTGAAATGAAGAAGCAGGGTATTGACGAGCATATAATCAGCGAGGCAACAGGCTTTGCGGATACAGATGATGAAGAGATCCTTGCGGCAAGAAAGGTCTACCGTGACCTTTATGCAAAATATGATGCTGAGGTAAAGGAAAAGGCTGAAAAGGTAAGAGAAGCAGGCGGTCTTTTCATTCTCGGTACAGAACGTCACGAATCACGCCGTATAGATAATCAGCTCAGAGGACGTGCGGGACGTCAGGGCGACGTGGGCGAAAGCCGTTTCTTCCTCTCCCTCGAAGATGACCTTATGCGTCTTTTCGGCGGCGACAGAATAACAGGTCTTATGGACAGCCTTAAGGTCGAGGAAAATATGCCTATCGAAGCAAAAATGCTCACAAAGGTGATCGAATCCTCACAGAAAAAGGTCGAAGGACGCAACTTTGCTATCAGAAAGAATGTCCTTAACTATGATGATGTTATGTCCGCACAGCGTGAAATTATATACGCTCAGAGAAACAAAGTCCTTGACGGCGAGGATATTCACGAGTATATCGTAAAGATGATAGGCGACCTTATCAGCGATGTTGTTGACCAGTATCTCCTTGACGACAACATTCACGATGACTGGAACCTTGCAGGTCTGCGTGACCGCTTTATGGGCCTTTTCACTGTAAATGACGATTTCCGCTACACAACGGAAGAGCTTGGAAACATTACAAGACAGGAAATAAAGGATAAGCTTATAAACCGTGCTCTTGATTTCTACAAGGCTAAGGAAGAAAAGGTCGGCACAGAAGTCCTCCACGAGCTTGAAAGAGTTATCCTCCTTAAAGTCGTTGACATCAAGTGGATGGCTCATATCGACGATATGGACGAACTCAGAAAGGGTATCGGTCTCCGTTCTTACGGTCAGAAGAACCCTGTTGTTGAATATCGTTTCGAGGGCTTTGAAATGTTCGACGCAATGGTCGAATCTATCCGTGAGGAAACTATCCGTCTGCTGTTCACTATCCAGATAAAGCAGAACAGCGAAGCACCTAAGAGAGAACGTGTTGCCGAGCCTGCTGCCACAAGCGGCGACGGTTCGACAGAAAACACACCCCGAAAGGTAACAAAGAAGGTCGGCAGAAACGATCCGTGTCCTTGCGGCAGCGGCAAGAAGTACAAGAAATGCTGCGGTATGGATCTTAAGTAAAATCATACGGTGCAGCCGTGTCTGCGGCTGTGCCTGTAAAATACATACAGGAAGGATTTTATTAAAATGGCTGAGATAAAAGCATTCAAAGGTATGCGCTACAACACCGAAAAGGGCGGAGATCTGAACTCCCTCGTATGCCCTCCTTATGACATCATTTCCGATGAGCAGCGCACAGGCTATATCGAAAAAAATCCTTACAATATTATCCGTCTTGAACTTCCGAAGGGCGGCGACGACCGCTACAAAGAAGCAGGGGACACACTTGACAGGTGGCTCTCCGAGGGCGTTCTTGCACAGGATAAAAAGGACAGCATCTATGTCTATGAAATGGAATTTACGGCTAACGGCACAAAAAACAAGCTCAAAGGCTTTGTTTCGCTTGTAAAGCTTGAGGATTTTTCAAAGGGCATAGTTCTTCCCCACGAAGAAACACTTTCAAAGGCTAAGGTGGACCGTTTCAATCTTATGAGCGAAACATTCTGCAACTTCAGCCAGATATATTCACTTTATATGGACGAAAACGGCTCGGTTTACAGTATGATAGACGGCTGTTCACAGGGTACACCCGATATGAGCGTTACCGACGGCGACGGTACTGTTCACAGAATGTGGTGCGTTACCGATGAGGACGTTATCGCAAAGGTTTCAAAGGCATTCGAGGACAAGAAGCTTTACATTGCCGACGGTCATCACCGATATGAAACAGCACTCAACTTCCATAAGCACCTTGTTGAAGAGGGCAGGGCTGTTGACGGCGACCTCAGCAATTATATCTCAATGATGCTTGTCAATATTGAAAATCCGGGACTTGTTGTATTCCCGACACACAGAATGGTCCACGGACTTGAAAATTTTGATGCCGCAAAGCTTATTGAAGCCTGCAAGCCTTATTTTATCATTGCGGAAGCTCCGTCGGAAGAGCGTATGAGAGCTGCTCTCAACACATTCTATTTCGAGGGCAAAAAGTCGTTTGCGATGTATACAGGCTGCGGCAAATGCTACGTTATGACGCTTAAAGACAATCACGCTGTAAAGGAATTTCTCCCTGATATGTCCGACGCTTACTGCGGACTTGACGTTTCCGTGCTCCATAATCTTGTGCTGGAGCGTATTTTCGGTATCGACAAGGAAAATATGGCTAATCAGAAGAACCTTTCCTATACACGTTCACTTGAAGAGGCTCTTGAAGCTGTGGACAACGGCGACGCTGACTGCTCATTCATTCTCAACCCAACAAAGGTGGCTGAGATAAGGGATGTTGCTCTGGCAAATGAAAAAATGCCGCAGAAATCCACATATTTCTATCCAAAACTTATAACAGGTCTTGTAATGAATAAATTTGCAGACCGCAAATAATTCTAAATTATCCGATGTATTTTTCGGATGGGTTTGTGCTTCGGCATATAACTCGGAAAGGACTTTTTATGCTTAATCTTAAAGAAGAATGCAAAGCAGAACTTACAGGACACATTATTCCTTTCTGGAATAAGCTCAGAGATGACGAAAACGGCGGCTTTTACGGCTTTATGAACAATGACCTTGAAGTTGACAAAAAGGCTGACAAGGGTGTTATCCTCAATTCCCGTATTCTTTGGTTCTATTCGTCCGCATACAGAGTTCTTGGAGATGAAAAGCTCCTTGACAATGCACGTCACGCATATGAATTTCTCCGTGACTGCTGTGTTGACTGTGAAAACGGCGGCGTTTACTGGATGATGACCTATGACGGCAAGGTTTCTGATGGTATGAAGCATACATATAATCAGGCTTTCGCTATCTATGCTCTTTCCGCATATTTCCTTGCTTCGGGCGATGAACAGGCTCTGGAGCTTGCATTTGAGCTCTTTGACACAGTTGAAGAAAAATGCACAGATGATATTGCTTATATGGAAGCATTCTCGTCTGACTGGAAGCTTATCCCTAACGATGCGCTTTCCGAAAACGGTCTTATGGCCGATAAGACAATGAATACAGTTCTTCATCTTATTGAAGCATACACCGTCCTTTATGATGCAAGCGGCGACGAAAATGTTCAGGAAAGACTTGAATTTCTCCTTGAGATCACAAAGAAAAAGATATTCGACAGCAAGAATAATAAGCTCCTTGTTTTCTTTGACAGAGAGCTTAACGTTATCGGTGATATTCACTCATACGGTCATGATATTGAGGCTTCATGGCTTCTTGACCGTGCTGTTCAGACTATCGGCGACAAATTTTATGAGGCTGAATGGCGTTTTATTGACCTGAGAATTGCTGAAAACATCTACGAGATCGCCTTTGAAAACGGTGCTGTGAACAACGAGCGTGATAAGGACAAGATAGACAAGAAGCGTGTATGGTGGGTTCAGGCAGAAAGCGTTGTGGGCTTTATAAATGCATATGAACAGGGCGGTGACACAAAGTTCCTTGAAGCTGCATCAGCCGTTTTTGAATGGATAAAGAACTATCAGATAGACAAGCGTCCCGGCTCGGAATGGTGGGGCGAGGTCGATTTTGAAGGCAAGCCGATGCAGACCGTTGATATGGTAAATCCTTGGAAGTGCCCTTACCACAACGGCAGAATGTGCATAGAGGTCCTTAACAGAAAATTCTGATATAACGGAGATGTAATTATGGCTGTTGTAAATATTATGGAAAAAATAATGTCGGAAAGAATTAACACATTGATAGAAAATATGGATTGCTGCAAATGTGAGCTTTGCAAACAGGATATGCTTGCTTATGCACTTAATTCGGTTGAGCCTAAGTATGTCAATTCCGCTGCGGGAGAGCTTTTCGGAAGGATCGACAGTACAAAGCTTCAGAATTCCGTTGATATTGACATTGCAGCAGCAAAAGCCATTGCAGCCGTAAGTGCATCACCAAGACACGATAAATAAATCATTAAAATAAAAAATCTCCCCTTTGTCGGACAGAAAGATGTAAGTGCTGTCTGACGGAGGGGGATTTTTATGCTATAAAATAAAAAGCGACCGTTTTGCCGATCGCTTTATACAGGCTCTATTCTTCAATTTGCTTGCCGAGAAACTGAGCAGCAGCCTGAATAAGATTCTGCTGAACTTCATTTGCGACAGCATTTTCACTTGGCGAAAGAAATGCGACAGCACCGGTAACATCACCTGAGGCAAGTATCGGTGAGCAGGCAAGAGCCGCACGGTCGATCCCCTCAACAGGGAATACTTTAGCGTCATTCTGAGAAGAATAAAAATAGTTTTTTCTTCCCTCCAGATACTCCTCAAGAGCCTGAGAAACACGTCGTTCGCTGAATTCTTTTTTCTGTACACCCGCAACCGCAACAACGTGGTCACGGTCAAAAATAATAGTCGGGCAGTTTGCAAGCTTTGTCATAACTTCCGCAACCTGCGCAGCTGAGCCTGCCATTTCGTTTACGGCTGAATATTTTTTGAAGATAACTTCGCCGTCGTTGCTTGTGTATATTTCAAGCGGGTCGCCCTCACGGATACGCATAGTACGGCGG
>ENA-OPCY01001970-OPCY01001970.1-human-gut-metagenome-genome-assembly--contig:-NODE-1970-length-10623-cov-7.044663_pt1 | contig 10623 bp, 9 predicted proteins | sample MGYA00241568_ERZ501487 | MGnify/ENA primary metagenome ERZ501487 (study PRJEB25962, sample SAMEA2042574) | human gut metagenome | biome: human gut; feature: human-associated habitat; material: faeces... | reverse complement strand
CGAAATCGTCAATGCAATGCAGAAACGAGTGATCACCATGAAAAAAGGTGTGATCATCAGTGACGAAGAGAAGGGTGGGTATATCGATGAAGATTAGTACACTTTTTTATACGATCAAGCAGGGATTTGCCAATATTTTCCGGAATAAATGGTATTCTCTGGCATCCATTGCCACGATATCCGCATGTCTGTTTCTGTTTGGACTGTTCTATTGCATCGTGGCCAACTTTCAGAATATCCTGAAGACTGCAGAAGAAGGTGTATCCGTTACGGTATTTTTCCACAGTGATATGGATAACTGTGAGAGTCATGTAGACGGACAGATTCCGTCCGAACAGCGCCTGGAAGAGATCGGACAGGAGATTGCCAAGCGTGCAGAGGTATCCGAGGTACAGTTCCAGTCTGCAGATGATGCATGGGCAACCTTCGGACCGGATTATTTCGGTGAGGATTATGCAGAAGGATTCCCCGAGAATCCACTGGCAGGAGAAGATACTTATGAGATTTTCCTGAGTGATGTCTCCATGCAGGATGCACTGGTGACCTGGCTGCAGTCCATTCCGGAGGTGCGCAAGGTCAACTATTCCGAAATGACAGCCAACACACTGAGCGGTCTGAACCTTCTGATCGCCTACGTGTCCATGGGAATCATCGTGATCCTGCTGGCAGTCAGCATCTTCCTGATCAGCAATACCGTAGCTATCGGTATTTCTGTCCGTTCTGCGGAGATCAATATTATGAAATATATCGGTGCAACGGACTTTTTCGTGCGTGCGCCTTTTGTGCTGGAAGGTATGCTGATTGGTCTGATCGGAGCAGCGGTACCTTTGGGATTGATCTATTCCCTTTATAATTATGCACTGAATTACATGGTGAACCGTTTTATGGTACTCAGCGGTTTCCTGAATTTCCTGTCGGTAGATGAGGTGTTCCATTTCCTGGTTCCGGTATCTCTGGGCGTAGGCGTGGGTATCGGTTTCCTGGGAAGTATTTCCACAGTCCGGAAGCACCTGCACGTATAGTAATGTAAGAACATGTAACCCGGAGCTTTTTGTCATGATGTATGCGAATATTACGATTCACATACATCATGATTATTTATAGTGAATGGAGATAGAATTGAATAAGAAGAAAAAAGGCTTCCTGTGCCTGGCACTGTGTCTGATATTGACCGCTTCGTCTGCAACGTACGGTCTGCGGGTAAATGCCACAAGCATGTCTTCCATTACATCGGACAGCATCCGGGAGAAACAGGATCAGATCAGCCAGGCGCAAAAAGAACGGGAAACGATGAAGAGTAATCTGAGTAACCTGGAGAAGATCAAAAAGGATCTGGAGACACAGAAGAGCAATCTGAAGAACTATGTGGCACAGCTGGATCGGAACCTGAGCGAAATCGAACAGAATATTGCGGAATTGAAGAGCAAGATCACCGCCAAAGAGGAGGAGATCACTCAGACACAGGCGGAACTGGATGCGGCACTGGAACAGGAAGAAAATCAGAAAAATGCCATGATCCGGCGCATAAGAATTATGTATGAGAAAGGGGACTCCTATATCGTGGATATGATGCTGAAGGCAGAAAGCTTCAGCGACTTCCTGAACCGGGCGGATTTCATGGACCTGGTGATGGCATATGACCGCCAACAGTGGAAAGACTTCATGGAGAACCGTAAGTATATTGAACTCTGCAAGCAGGAGCTGGAGGAGCAGAAAGCAATCCTGGACGAGGCAAAAGCCGGTGTGGAGCAGGAGCAGGCGAACATGGAGTCTCTGATCGATCAGAAGAACCGGGACATTGTCGCTTATGAATCCGATATCAGCAATAAGGAACAGGCAATTAAGGAATATAAGCAGTCCATCGCGGATCAGGATGCGGAGATCGCAGCCCTGGAGGCAGCGATTGCTGCGGAGAAAAAGAGAATTCTGGAAGCCAGCGGTACGGTGCTGACCTATGATGGTGGTGTATTCAAATTCCCCCTGGCATCCTATACCAGAATATCCGACGATTACGGCAACCGTATCCACCCGACCTTAGGAATCGAGCAGTTCCATAACGGTGTGGATTTCGCGGCACCGAAGGGAACGGCAATCTATGCAGCCTATGACGGGCAGGTGGTGGCAGCCACATACAGTAACACCATGGGAAATTATGTAATGATCGATCATGGCGGTGGACTGTATACCATATACATGCATGCATCGGCATTGTATGTCTCTAAGGATGATATTGTGGTCCGCGGGGAGACTATAGCAGCGGTAGGTTCCACAGGACGATCCACCGGCAATCATCTGCATTTCAGCGTCAGAAAAGACGGTGCGTATACATCACCTTGGAACTACATATCGCAATAGTTCTGCAATCGCAGAGCGCGTGACTGCTTGCAGGCAGAGCGCTATGGCGATTAGCAGAACAAACATACATGAGCAAGTAGGGCGATAGCCCGGAATGCGAATGTATGTAGCATTTCGACCAATATTTTGGAAGTAAAGGAGAGCTTTATGGAGGAAAATAAGGAAAGAAAAGGGCTATTTCTCAGCGGCATTATCGTAGGCTTTGCAGCTACCCTGCTGATCGTGGGCGGAATCTTTATTGCCTTTCAGATTCACAATATCGTGTCCCTGAAGGACGATGTGTCGGCGCAGGTATCCTATGACGAGGATTCTGCCGTCAATGCCCAGACGATCAAAAAACTGCAGCTGCTGGAGGACACGGTAAAAGAGAACTTTTACTTAAGCGAGGTCACCAACGAGCAACTGGAGGACGGTATGTTCCGTGGTCTGATGGATTCCTTGGACGATCCGTATTCCGAGTATTATACAGCAGAGGAACTGAATGCACTGACCGAACAGACCCAGGGAATCTACTACGGTATCGGTGCGTATGTCAGCATGGATTCCGAGACGAACCTGCCGAAGATCAGCGGTGTCATCGAAGGAGCTCCGGCAGCGGATGTGGATCTTAGAGCCAATGATATCATCTACGAAGTGGACGGCGAATCCACCGCAGGTAAGACACTGACGGAAGCTGTGAGCATGATCCGCGGCGAAGAGGGTACCACAGTGGACCTGACCATCGTCAGACAGGGCGCGGGTGACTACCTGCATGTCACCGTAGAAAGAGCCAAAGTAGAGAGCCCTACCGTAAAATACGAGATGCTGGATGACGACATGGCATATATTCAGATCGTAGAGTTTGACGATGTGACCATCGATCAGTTTACCGATGCCCTGGCTACCGTGAAAGGTTCGGGTATGAAGGGACTGATCCTAGATCTGCGGGGCAACCCCGGCGGAAGCCTGGATGCGGTGGTGCGTATCGCGAGAAAGCTCCTTCCGGAAGGTCTGATCGTATATACTGAGGATAAGGCCGGCAAACGTACCGAGTATACCTGTGATGGCAAGAACCCGTTAGAAGTGCCGCTGGTAGTATTGGTAGACATGAACAGTGCCAGCGCTTCCGAGATTCTGGCAGGTGCGATCCAGGATTACGGTATCGGAACACTGGTAGGTACCACGACTTTCGGCAAGGGTATCGTACAGCAGATCATGCCGTTTACCGATGGTTCCGCGATCAAGATCACCATCAGTGCTTACTATACGCCGAACGGACGCAACATCCACGGAACCGGTATCGAACCGGACGTAGAGTGTGAGTTTGACGGGGAAGCTTACTACAATAGTGAGGACCCGGTAGACAATCAGCTGGAGAAGGCAAAAGAAGTATTAAAAAATTTAATGAAATAAAAAGCTTGACAAAGCGCACAAAACTGTATAAGATGTAACCCATAAAACAAAGGCGTTTTTACCGAACCGGTAAAAGCGCCTTTTTCTGTTACATAAGTTCCTGCCCGGAACACAGAATGGAGGAGCAAAATGATCAGACTGGAAAATGTATGTAAGAATTTCGGAGATCTCCAGGTACTGAAAAATGTCAATCTGGAAGTAAAAGAAGGCGAGAAGCTGGTTATCATCGGACCTTCCGGTTCCGGTAAATCCACCACCGTGCGATGTATGAATTTCCTGGAGGAGCCTACCAGCGGTCATGTATATATTGACGGACAGAAGCTGACCCATGCGAATAAGACGAAGATCATACGTGAGTCCATCTCCATGGTGTTTCAGCAATTTAATCTGTATCCGCATATGACAGTACTTAAGAACCTGACCATAGCGCCCATGAAGCTGCATCATAAGAGTAAAAAGGAAGCAGAAGACCTTGCTTATCACTATCTGGACGTAGTAGGGTTACGGGATAAGGCACATGTATATCCCACAACGCTTTCCGGTGGACAGCAGCAGAGAATCGCCATAGCGAGAGCCTTGTGTGCGCAGACGAAGATCATCCTCTTCGATGAGCCGACTTCTGCACTGGATCCCGAGACGATTCAGGAAGTACTGGATGTCATGATCAGGCTGGCAAAGGAAAATATCACCATGGTGGTCGTTACCCACGAGATGGGATTTGCCAGACAGGTAGCGGACCGCGTGGTATTTATGGCGGACGGACAGATCATTGAGGAAGGCACACCGGATCATTTCTTCGAGAATCCTTCCAACGAACGTGTAAAACAGTTCCTTGGCAAGATCATCCGCTGATATCCTGTGAACCATACTCTGGTCAGCACAGCGGCAGATGTATTATTATGTTGGTCTATCCATGAAGCCGCATTTTGCAGCGTGTCAGTCAGAAAGGCTTCATGTTTAGATATATTTTGAGGAAATAAAAGGAGGAAGAGTATTATGAAAAATCTGAAAAAATGGACTGCGCTGGCAGCAGTCATGGCAATGACGGCAACCCTGTTCACCGGATGCGGAAGCACCGACACCACCGCTTCCGAGGCAGCAACAACTGCTGCGGAAAGTACTGCTTCTGCCACTATCGAGGCAGCGACAGAAGCATCAGCCACTGATGGAGAACTGGCAGCAGATGTACAGGCGATCGTAGACAGAGGCGTATTAAGAGTCGGTGTTAAGAATGCAGTAGTCGGCTTTGGTTTCCAGGATACACTGACCGGTGAATATTCCGGACTGGAGATCAGCCTGGCGGAGAAGATCGCAGAAAGCCTGGGTGTGGATGTAGAATTCACCGCAGTAACCGCAGCTACCAGAACCGAGCTTCTGGACTCCGGCGATATCGACTGTGTACTGGCTACCTTCACCATCACCGATGAGAGAAAACAGAGCTGGGATTTCTCTACTCCTTATTTTACCGATTATGTAACTGTACTGGTAGAGGATAAGAGCGGCATTACTTCTCTGGCAGACCTGGTAGATAAAAAGGTCGGCGTATCTTCCGGTTCTACCTCTGCAAAAGCACTGGTAAATGCTATGATCGAGGCTGGACTGATCGATGGCAGCGGCTTTGATGCAGATACCTTCGATCCTGCACTGTGGACCACCGGAATCTCCTTCCAGCAGTATGACGACTATCCTGCCATCTCCACTGCACTGAGTGCCGGTGAGGTAGATGCCTTCTGTGTAGATAAGTCCATCCTGGCAATTTATAAGACCGACGGACGTTCCTACATTGATGACAAATTCTCTCCTCAGGAGTATGGCGTGGCTACCACCAAGGGCTCCGGACTCTCCGCATATGTGGATGAGCTGGTGCAGGGATGGCTGGCAGACGGTACAATTGACAGCCTGATCACGGAGAACGGATTAGAGTAAAGACGAAATAAGAAGCAGTCTACGGCGCCCGAAGCCTACGGAGTATCCGGACGCTGTAGAGATTAAGAGTAACCGGGAGGAAACACTATGTCTGGTATCATTTCAGCAAGAGCCTGGGGCAAGGTCTGGGCGTACAGGAGCACATTCCTGTTAGGACTTCTGAATACTGTGGAGACCGCAATTTTCGCCATTCTGTTGGCGTTGGTACTGGGTGTGATCTTCGGCCTGATGGCGACCAGTGGGAAAAAGATACTGCAGGTCATCAGCAGAGTCTATGTGGAGATCATGCAGAATACGCCGATCCTGCTCCAGCTGTGTTTCTTCTACTATGCACTGGCATTTTCCGGTCACAGCATCGGAATCCTGCCGACAGGTATCGTTGCACTGGGCGTATACACCGGAGCTTATATGGCTGAGGTGGTACGTGCAGGCATCGAAGCCGTTCCTAAGGGACAGTTCGAGGCAGCAATGTCCCAGGGATTTACCTATGTAGAGCGGATGTATTACATCATTTTGCCGCAGAGTATCAAAATCATCCTGCCTCCCATGGTGAACCAGATCGTTAATCTGATCAAAAATACCTCCTGCCTGTACATTATCGGCGGAGCGGATCTGATCTCGCTGACATATAGCTTTGTCACCGGTGAAAATACCGGAGGCGCCTATGCTCCGGCATATCTGGTCAGCGGACTGTTATTTTTCATTATATGTTATCCTCTCTCCAAGACCGCCAGTGTCTGGGAGATTCATCTGAAGAAGAGAGATCAGCGGGTGCTGTTTCAAAGAACAGAAGGGACGGTGACGGATAATGAGTAATCTGGAAGCGAGTTTTTCCATTTTAGGGCAGAAAGGTGTCATGGCATACATCTTAAAAGGCACGGTGTTCACCCTGATCATTGCCCTGATCGCCGTAGTGCTGGGAATCGTCATCGGTTCCATACTGGCATTGTGCAGAAATTACTGTACAAGTAAAAAGACGAAAATATTTGGCATTCTTGCCACGGTATACATAGAAGTATTTCGAAATACCCCATTATTGTTATGGATCTTTATCTGCCTGGTGTTTTGTCCCTGCCCTGAATTGTTCAACCGGAAGCTGTTCGGATTGACCACGGTAGAGACGAAGCTGTTGTTCAAGGCAGCAATAGCCTTGATCCTGTTTACTTCTTCCGTTATTGCGGAGATCATCCGTGGAGGACTGAATTCCATCGCTCACGGACAGTTTGAAGCCGGTCATGCGCAGGGCTTCAATGTAGTGCAGGTCATGATATATATTATATTGCCTCAGGCATACCGGAATGTGATTCCCACCCTGTTAAGCCAGGTAATCACTACCATCAAGGATTCATCGTATCTGGCAAACGTGGCGACCATCGAGCTGATGGCACGCACGAAGCAGCTGTTGTCCGCGGCCAGTCGTTACAATGGTACCGGTAATGTGAATGTATCGGATGTATTTGTACTGTTTGGTACAGCGGCGTTGATCTATTTTATTATTAACTATACATTGTCCTGCGTGGTGCGTTCCATGCAGAAGCGCCGGAAGAGACCGGTACGCGTCATGGCAGATTAGGAGCGAAGCATTTTATTCCCGCGTCTGCCGTCGCCTATACCCGGAAAAATAGAAAAAAGTAAGTAAATCAGGGTATGTAAGAGGGAAAACGTCGCCTATACCCGGAAAAATAGAAAAAAGTAAGCGAATCAGGGTATGTAAGAGGGAAACCGTCGCCTATACCCGGAAACACAGGAAAAAGTAGGCAAATCAGGGTATGTAAGAGGGAAACCGTCGCCCATACCCGGGAAAATAGAAAAAAGTAAGCAAATCAGGGTATGTAAGAGGAAAACCGTCACCTATACCCGGGAAAATAGAAAAAAGTAGGCGAATCTGGGTATGTAAGAAGAAAACTGTCGCCTATACCCGGAAAAATAGAAAAAAGTAAGCAAATCTGGGTATGTAAGAGTAAAACCGTCGCTTATACCCGAAAACACAGGAAAAAGTAAGCAAATCAGGGTATGTAAAAGGCAGAACAGTCAGTTGTACCCATCAAAGAGAGATGTAGGAAAAGAGGATTTCTATGGAACAGTATGTGATCACAATCTCAAGACAATTTGGAAGTATGGGCAGATCCATTGCCAGGGAACTTTCCGATATACTTGGAATCGAATTTCTGGACAGAGATATTGTAGAAGCTACGGCGAAACGTATGGGACTTCCGGTATCTGTCATCAGCGATGAGGAAGAGAGCATGAAGTCCACATTTTTCCGTAGACAGTATCCTCTGGGAATGGGAATGTCCAGCCTGAAGGATGAAATCTTCTATACGCAGAAAAATATTATCCGGGATTTCGCGGCGAAGGGTTCCTGCATCATAGTGGGACGCTGTGCGGACTATATTCTGGAGGACATTCCGAATCACTTGAATGTGTATGTCTACGCCCCGGATGAGGCAAGATTGAAAAACTGCGTGGAGAATTTGCAAATGGATCCCCAGACAGCGAAAAAGATGATGCGTGATGTTGACGCAGCACGTAACCGCTACCACAAGGCATACATTCCCGGCTGGCAGAGTGTCTTCGACCACAAAGATCTCATGATCGACAGCAGCCGGTTCGGCATCGACGGCACGGCAAAGATCTTAGCGGATATTGTCAGAAACCAGTGGGGCTGATGGCCCACAGATTCTTGATCTGCGGGGAGAGCGTGACATAGTCCCAGGTGTGGGAACTGTTGCTTACCCGGTTGGGATCCTTGACACAAAAGCCCGTGTCATCATAATCAAAGAGCAGGATATAGTGGCCGGAGGTGGTGAAATCCCCCGGTCGCATGCTGCACACGATAAGCTTGCCCTGATCCAGGGCTTTTTTCATACTGTTTTCACTTAAGGATAATTCTTCGCCGGACAGACCCAAAGCCGACAGGCCATCGGTCCACAGGGACCAGCTGGTACCGGATTCTGTATAATATCCGTTTTTTTCACAATAGGAAGCCATTTCTCTTGGGGTGCCGTTCAAATCCCGGGTGAAGTATACATAGGCCATGGACAGGCAGGTAGGCCCACAGCCGGAGAGACCGATGATGCTGTCGCCGAAGGACACATAGCCCCAACGCTTGTCCCATTGCAGGAACAGAGGAACCTGTCCGATGATGACATCGTGAGTGAGGTCGATAGACTGACCCAGATAATTTTGCCGATTAGGGTAGTCAGCTACGAAATCTGCAGCTTCTGCATTGTTTTTCACAAGCTCTGACAGGGCTTCTGTGATGTTTTCAGCATCTGCATCGACGGACGAGAGACTTTCGGCGAAGGTGGTTTCATTTTCTTCTTGCAGCGCGGCAAAATCATATTTGGATACCGGCAGGTCGTATCTTGCAGTCAGCTGGTAGTACAGATGATTGACGGTGGGCAGAATCTCGCCACCGTAATCCTGCCAAAAAGATACTGCGGTGAGAAGCAGCAAAACAGCAACGGAAATGCGGAAGAAGCGTGCAATGCGTTTTCTTCTGCGGATGGCTCGCTTCCGGCGGAGCATCTCCTGTCTGGAAATTCTGCGGCGCTGTCGGTGCACCGGTATCTGATGTGCTGCATTTGTATTCATAAAAATCCCTCCCAAGAGTCCCTTTTTTGACAAAATAACCGTCTTTTTCTATAGAAGAGTATAAAGGAATGTCTGATAAAAAGTCTTTTAAGCAGTTTTAAACTTTTGGACAGATATCTTTAAGATTTCATGAAGATATGCTACAATAATGCATGAACTAAAATCATTCGGAAAGGGGAAGGGACTGATGATCAGGAGAAAATATGTGCCGCTGCGTATTGTGCAGCCGGGAATGATGATCGATCAGGCAATCATAGACCGCGCAGGTCGTGTGCTGATCGTCAGACGTACCCCACTGGAAGACTTTCATATTGATGCGCTGAAGAAAATGGGAGTCACAGGCATCTATACCTGTGAAGGCACGGAAGATGTGAAGCCTGCAGAAGCTGATCAGACACAGCAGCTTCCGGAACCGTTACAGAAAAAATACGACCAGGTGAAGGTGAAGGATCCCGCCAAGGTGCAGATCTCCGAGAGTGTACGGAGCCGCGTTGCACAGGGCGTACAGTATTTGTACCAGGACACGCAATCGCCGGACTTCACCAATGCGTCCAGGAGCATAACAGATGATCTGCTGCGTGCCATTGAGGATAATGATGCAGTGGCAGTCGATATCGGTGCCCTGAAAGTCAGCGACGAGTATACGTTCAAGCACAGTGTGGATGTGGCTACCATGTCTATGATCGTGGCACGAAAATACGGATTGGATGATAAACAGGTCTATGAGATCGGCATTGCGGGACTTCTGCATGATATCGGCAAATCAAAGGTGCCGAATGAGATCCTGAATAAGGCAGCAAAACTTACGGACGAAGAATTCGCCATTATGAAACAGCATTCGGTATATGGGTACCGTATTCTTCAACCGAAGGAAGACCTGTCCATGGAGATCAAGCTGGGTGTATTGCAACACCATGAGAAAATGAACGGGAAGGGATATCCAATGGGAGTCACGGGAGATAAGATCGACCTGTTTGCCCGTCTGATCTCCATCTCCGATATTTATGATGCGTTGGTGACGGAACGCCCCTATAAGAAGCCATTTTCCCCCAGAGATGCCGTGGAAATGATCATGTCCATGACCGAAGAACTGGACATTACCGTGATGCGCTGCTTCTTGGAGAGCGTCATTCTCTACCCGGTAGGCACCGATGTGGCACTGAGCAACGGCGAGACCGCAAGGATCGTGGAGAACATTCCCAATGCCGTCCTGCGTCCCAAAGTCCTCGGACTCACCACCGGACGCGTGTACGACCTCGCCAATGATGTGAAGTGTGCAAATATTATTATCTTGTAAATTGAGAGTTACGAGCCATGCAAAAATAGAACGGAATACCTCGGTGGGAGCTTGCT
>ENA-OPCY01001966-OPCY01001966.1-human-gut-metagenome-genome-assembly--contig:-NODE-1966-length-10637-cov-2.038651_pt1 | contig 10637 bp, 6 predicted proteins | sample MGYA00241568_ERZ501487 | MGnify/ENA primary metagenome ERZ501487 (study PRJEB25962, sample SAMEA2042574) | human gut metagenome | biome: human gut; feature: human-associated habitat; material: faeces... | reverse complement strand
CCGCCGCGGCGATGCCGACTATGGCCACCGAGGAAAGCAGCACGACATAAACGCCCTTTTCCTCTAAAAAATCCCTGATCTTATCCTTTAGGCTTCTGTTTTCGTCAGTCATGGAAATCGCTCCTTTTGCGCAAATTGGCGGCCTTGCCGCCCGCATTATCGTGCTATAAGGTAGTAATTCCCTGCATCGCGGCGTAATATACCTGCCTGGGGAAAATCTCCCCGCTTGACAGTGGGAAAAACCTTTGCTATAATTATAAAGCTTGAATATGGAGAGATGTCCGAGTGGTTTATGGAGCTGGTCTTGAAAACCAGTGATGTCGCAAGGCACCGGGGGTTCGAATCCCTCTCTCTCCGCCAGATAATTCAACATAGCGTCGGCAATATATCCGTGGAGAAGTACCCAAGTGGCTGTAAGGGGCTCCCCTGCTAAGGGAGTAGGCGGGTAAAACCGTGCGGGGGTTCGAATCCCCCCCACTCCGCCAGACAAAAAAAGACAGTTTCTTACGATACGATCTAAGAAACTGTCTTTTTTATTTTTCAGTTTGGCACCCCCGCAGTAAAAGTGCTATCACTAGGAACAAAGGAAAATAAATCCTATAAATGGCCGCGCGTCTAAACACATGGCCCCCTTCCCAGTCATCTCCCGGGAAGGGGGCCATGATTACCCTATTATGTTACATTTTTCTGACGGATACTATCAGAATGTCCAGCGCACACCGGCATTCCATGCCCAGTCTTTCGTAAAATCCCCACCAAAGGTTTTTTCCATGTCAAAATAGATGTGGCTGTTTTCCCCGGTCCGAATGGCTGCGCCGATGCCTATCTCTCCCCAGGTATCTTTAAAGGACCCTTCTTTTCTCAGGGTTTCTCCCGTTGCCTCATCCATCATGTTCAGACTGTAGTCGCCTAAAAATTCATGCAGCAGATTGGCCTTGAAGTAAAAATTCGTTTTTTCATCGATATCTCTGCCGAGGTTGAAACCAATGCGTCCTACCAGACTGCTGATCCCACCCTGATCTACGAGAATGCCGTTGTTCAGTTTGTAATCATCACCGTCCAGGTAACCCAGTGTCAACTGTCCCTGGGGCTCGATATACCATTTGTCTCCCAACGCCTTTTTGCGTCCGTATTCTACATTCACGGAAAGCCCCTGATTATCCATGGACCCGGCAATATTGTTGCCATTGGTATCAAACACACTGAAATCATTATCCATATCCATGATTTTAAATACAAAGTCTAGATAATGGCCCTTATTTCTCATGGTCGTACTATAAACGCTGATTGCTTTGCTGCTGTTTTCACCGCTGCCCCGCTTATAGCTGCTGCTGCCGTCACTGTAGCTTATGGCTACGCCATTATAGCGCTTATAATCCTCGGTTTCCTTGTCCAAATTGTCATAGCCCAGTTCATAAGTGGTGTATTCATTTTCAAAGAAAGCACTGTCATCTCTGGAGATTTTGCTTCCGCGCACTCTGAACCATAAGCCCTGATCATCGGCCCCATTATGACGCAGATCGCCCATGCGCTTCATCAGCTTGTCGCTTTCCATGATCCAGGTATGGTAATTGAGAGCATTGGCCTCTAAGATAGTATCGACGCTGGTGGTGGGTTCATCAGTGTGCTCGACCTCTCCCAGGACCCAATCTGTATCATAGCCCTTAGTTACTGTTTCGTCATTCTTCGTATCCAGCCTGTCCAGTGTGTATTTATTCCAGTACAGTGTCCCTTCACTGTCGTTTACCTTAAACTCGCCTTGTTCATCTTTGACACTGACCAGAACCGTGCCGGCGGCATCATACACGCCGGTGGTATCAATATTATTCAGAGTGATATAGTGGGTCCCGCTGTGGATACCATCTACATATACTCTGTCGCTGTTGTCGGTATGTGCAGCCGCGTTGATATCCATATGGATCGTGCCCTCTGATCCGTCAAAGGTATCCTTTATATAAATATTCTGATATCGACTTTCCCCATTATACCGGGTATCCGTCAAATCGACCATGCCGCCGCTGGAAAGAGTCAGCGTTGTCAAGGCACTGGCAGAATCATTGATGTCCTGCACATTGATCCATTTTGCGCCATTCATTACATCTAAATTGATGGTTCCGACCGTATCTCTCCAATCTTGAATTTTGGTATTACCGTAAAGATAGGAATCCGCATCACTCAGGCTTACGTTGATCGTCCCCTTATTTGCGGCATACAACTGGCCTCTCAGCTGAACCTCCTTGTTTTTATCCGGATTGACAATTATCGTCCCCGCATTTTCATACGAATTAGAATATAAGTCCTTATAAATGGATGTCTTCAATGCCGTTATATGGCTTGGGTCCTGGACCTTATCTGTACCTGTACCTATGTGCAGCGAATCAACCTTAACCAAAGCCTCTGTTTCCGCTTCTATACCGACTCGCTTGCCCTGGTACTCATCATCCTGCAAAAAATCAATGGTCAAATCATTAAAATGATCCTTAGCCCTTATAGCGGACTGTACCCCCGTGGCATAGCCCCCCGTATCCAAAGTAATGACCGTTGTTCCCTTCAGATCTACGCCGCTGCTCCCCTGCTTCTCATAGGAATCCTCGAAATCCTCCGTTTGATCATAGTAACCGCTGTTGATCCCGTAAATGGTTTTACCGCCCGGAGTTGTCTTAGTATTTGTTACAGCTATGGTAAGTTGGGTATCTTGCTCAGAAGTTATCTTGCCGCCCCCAGTTGTAAACAGGCCGGCCGTTTCCTTGTTATTGTCTCCGGTACTTTGTTCAGCAATTACTTTTACCACATTCTCTTTCCCTTTAAGTTCTACCAGGCCCCTTATGGAAGCGATGCCAAAAGTCCTGTTTGTTTTATCCCAACTATCACTTTCCTTCAATGTATGTGCGGTTACGTGCAAATTCCCATTGACAACTATATGTCCGCCGCCTTCGCTATTGTTTCCAAAATCCGTTCCTGCCAATAGTCCGTACGCATTGTATGCTCCCGTTACATCAACTTCGGCATCATGGAGAGTGATCACACCTCCTTGATCCACCGGTTGTTCAGCGCCGGGAAGAGCATTATATCCCGCCTGTTTCCAGACGCCAATGACTTTATCATTGGTTTCGTTAAAACCACTGTTGTCAATAGTCAGTTTCAAATCACCGCCAATCGTAAGCTCCGTCGGATCGTTTTTCCCCTCGTTGACCAAAAGACCGTATGCGGTAGTACTAGAACCCTTGGTAGTCAGAGAAATGGTCCCGCCATTTAAAATCTCATAATTTCCGCCATCCGTAACGACTAACCCCTCCGCTGGTCCATCAGCAGTCACAATTCTATGAATGCTGTCATAGGTTCCGGGCTCCGGAGCCTTCGATATTATCTGCTCATAGGCCAATACGCCTTGTTCCGTACCCCCCCTATAACATTCAAAAAAATCAATGCAGCAAGCAGATTCCTTTTCTTTTTCATCCTTGAATTTCCCCTTTCCTGCCTTTCATTTCTTCCCGGCAGTTAATAAATTTAATAAACCAAAATGCCAGTTATTTGTAAATTATATCATCCCCGTATTTCCCCCGCAAGAAAAGGCAAAATCCCTGTATACGGCTGTACCGCAATAAAAGGGATCAATACTCATTATTGGTCCCTTTTTATTGCGGATTTCTTTATCTCCTCTGTGGATTTCCCGCTGTACAGACAGCCGGATCTCTTTCACGGTCAATGCCCTCAGAAGTTCTACTGCATTCCGGCATTGATCTGGTAGGGTTCGTCATTATCATTTCCGAAGGAAGTTTCAAAGTCCAGATAAGCATAGCTGTTATGCCCTACCGCTTTCGCAAAACGGAGAAGCAGCGGCAGTAGCTCGACGAGATCGACGAATACATGGAAAACTGCGATAATGATATCCGGCGCATCCTCGAGGCCCGCAATAACGCCATCGAAGAGGCCCGGCAGAAGGTTAGAGACTACCACCGCCATCACGGGCTGTGAAGCATAATGATTTTACATTCTGAGGCTCCCATAGGGAGCTTCTTTTTTTGCGGTTTCTTTTTCCACTCCCACATCCGCAAAAGAAACGGACTGCCGTCCTTTCATTTTTCCACACAAAAAGACCGGGTCTCCCCGGTCTTTTTATTTCAGCAGCTCCAGCGCATGCCGATGTTCCACTGCCACGGCGTTTCCACATCGCCGCCGAAGGTCCGGACGACATCGGCATAGATATAGCTGTTGTCCCCGGTCCTGTAGTTGAAGCCGATCCCCGCTTCAAACCAGGTGTCGCTCAGATCCTGGCTGTAGCTGTTCGTAAAACCGTTATAGCTCAAATAGGTCTCCGCATTGCCTGCGAAGTCGTGGAGCACGCTTGCCTTCGCATACACACTGCCTTTCTCATCGAGCTTCCGGCCCAGTTCGAAGCCCAGACGGCCCACTGCGCTGTACAGCGTGTCCTGACGGACATGGATACCGTTATTCGTGTCATAGTCTTCCCCGCCGATACGCATCAGGGTGAGCTGTGCCTGCGGCGTCACATACCAGTCGTTCTCCAGCAGGATCTTCTTTCCGTACTCGCCGCTCAGGCTGGTGCCCCAGGCGTCATAATCGCCGCTGGTGTGTCCGTGTCCGGCACTGGTATACACATCGAAATCATTGCTCAGGCGGCCCTGTTTCAGGACGATGTCCGCATAATGGCCCGCATCGCCCAGCCAGGTGCCGTAGAGGGAGAGGGAGGTGCTGCGGTTTTCGCCGCTGCCGTAGGTATAGGCGGTCTCTCCGTCATTGTGGCTGACCGCTACGCCGTAGTGCCAGTTGTCCGACGCCCAGTCGTATCCCAGCTGGAAGAAATTGTACTGGTTCTTGTATTCGCCGTCATATTCAAACTCGCCGCGGCTCATGCGCGCCCAGATGCCCTGTCCGCCTGTGCTTTCCCGCAGCTCGCCGAGGCGCTGGCTGAAAGTGCTGTCTTCCTGTCTCCACGCAACGATGGCGGTGGCCGCCAGATTCTTCATGGCGTACATGGTTTTCGTCATCCGGCTTCCTCTAGTCATGTTGGCCACGTAACCGCGATCACGGTTATCAAACAGCAAATCGCCGCTGGCTTCGGGTGTAATGAGACCTTCCTGAATCGTGACCTTGCCTTTAACCTTACCATCATTGGCATTATAAAATACACCTCCAGCAACAGTATTCAAATTTTCTTCTGCTTTGGCAAGATCAAGCGTATTAATGGAATTGTCGGCTACACTAACATTTATAAAGGAATTATCTTCAGCCTCATCAATGACGAATGCCCCTGTATTTATCTCTGCTATTCCTTCTTCATCGGCACCATCTACTCTAAAAGAAAGATTGCCTGTCCCGGAATACGTACCGATATTAATATCTGTAGAAATAGAGCCTTTGGTATTTATATAAATATTGCCATTATCAAGAGAAAGTGCACTGACTTCACTATATTTAGTAGCATTCCACAGGGCACCGTCTGCCAGATTCAAATTGATAGTACCATCACCTCTATAAGTATCGAATCCCCCGGTTACAGCAGAATCAGCAGTGTTCATATTCAAAAAAACCGTTCCGCCATCAGCAGCCTGAACATCGCCATTGATTACGACTGTATTATGCGTCTCCTTATTTACATTGATTTGTGCCCCCCAAGCATCAATAGCCTTTACATTCATCCAAAGACTGTCATTATCAGAAGCAACAGCGGTTATAGTACCGCCCGCATAGTTAATCGTTCCATAATAACCATACAATCCTATTGACTCTACCGTATGCCCATCATCCGTACTTCCTCCAATCGTCTGTGCGGTAATATCGGCAATTCCTACATCAATGGTCCCTCCATTGGTAAATACCCCTCTGGCAGCTAACGTCCCTTCACCCTCAGCTACAGCGGTTATATGACCGCCTGTTTTTTCAATATATCCTCCTTCAAATGTAAAGATACCATTGGAATATACGGCATTTCCTCCCGTTCCATGTACAGTAATATCTCCATTACCAGTATATACTTTCCCACCGTATTCGGCATCAATGCCGGCATTTACGTTTTCAAGGGTACTCTGACCATTGGTCAAATTAACATTTATTGAGACATCCCCCGTCGTAATGGTATTGTCATCAAAAACCATCATTCCGATTCCCTGCGGATAACTATCTGAGTATCCCGATTCCATAGTACCCGTTATGTCGATTTTGCCGTTGCCCATTTCAATCTGATTGCCGCTGCCATTACTAACATATAATCCATGCAATGTCATACCGGACTTGGCATCGACAGCCTTTAATGTGATATTAGAATCTCCTATCGATACTCTATTATTACTTCCAGCAGTAATATTCACTCCATCCAAAGTCGCTCCGCCATTATAGCTTTCAATGGTAATATCACCGCCGTCACTGCGGTTAATAGTCGTATCACTTACAGAGAAAGGAGAAACAATGATACCACCTAAAGTTCCAAAACTATCATGTTTGATAATGCTGATATCCAGTTTATCAGCTACCGTTATATTTTTTACATCCGGATTCTGTCCCCCCAGAATATAAATCCCATATTTACTGGGATCAGCAACAGTATCGCCAGTAATCGTCAATTGCGAATCCCCGCCAAAGTCATAGGTAAAGCTCCCATTATCCCCGGCTCTATATCCCTCATAGCTGTCCCCACTCCCATGAATACCCCCCCATTCAGCTGAATGGCGTTTACCTGACTTACAGACGCAGACAGCATCAGGCCCAGTATCAGGCTGCCGAGCAGTTTTTTGTTCATTTTTTTCATCATGACTCACCCCTCTTTTTAAAGTCATACTTGAATCTAATTTAATTATAGCAGATGTGTTTCACCCCACACAATGGAAGCGATGCGGCCTTTTCCACCGGGAAAATCAATACTGTTACAGTTATATCCAAAAAATAAAGGGCATCGACGCGCGGCAGCGGTCTCTGCTCCTCCGCCGTGCTTTTCATTTCATTTTCTATAAGTCTCTTATCCTGTTTTATCTTATCTTTTTTACCGTCTTTTTTCGGTGTTCCGATCCTTTTTCGGGCCGAAATACCAACGCCGTAAAACGGCTCTTTATAAAAGTATACTGATACCATTTCATCGGTGATGAAAAATTTTATTTGTCTATCTCAGTAAACCGCAAAAGGAATAAGCCATCATCCTTTTGGAATTTCGCCCGAGCATTCCCTATTGCGGAACCGCTTTCCGCTGCCGGGTATGGGTGTATCCCTATCATGTATCCATGCCTGTTTTCGATAGGTGTATCGTTTCCGGCACTCTTATATGCATGGAACGTTCATAAGGCGCTTGAAAGCCTCTCATGCGATTCTTATAATAAGTGTGTACTTTTTTGCCGGCGCTCTGACGAAGCGCCGCGGGAAAGAAATCCAGATTTTTTGACAAGGGGGAAAACAATATGTCAAAACTTCGTATCGCCATCACGGCGGACACCTATCCGTACGCGTCGGATGTGACGAATCTCGTCCGCGCGCCTTTCACCGCCCGCGGGCTGGTGGATGTGATCCACGAGCTGGGGGCGCTTCCCATCGTTCTGCCCGACGTGCCGGACATCAACGGCAGCGACTATGCGGAGCTCTTCGATGCGCTGGTCCTGCCCGGCGGCCCGGATATGGACCCGACGTTTTTCGGGGAGGAGCCGACGTGGAAGATCGGCACGACGAATTATCTGCGGGATGTCTTTGAAACGGAGATCTTCCGGGCGTTCCGTGAATCGGGTAAGCCGATCTTCGGCATCTGCATGGGGATACAGGTGCTCTCGCTGGCTTTCGGCGCGCATACTTTCAAACTGCCTTTCGGGCACCGCGGCGCCAATCATCCGGTAAAGGACCTCCGCACAGGACGCGTCTACATTACGAGCCAGAACCACGGCTACGCTGTATCTGACGAAGGACTGCCGGACTGCCTCGAAGTGACGTACCGCAGCGTCAATGACGGGACCATCGAAGGCTTCCGCCACAAGACGCTTCCCATCCAGGCGGTCCAGTACCATCCTGAAGCAGCGCCGGGACCGACGGATAATTTCTATCTTTTCACGCAGTTTAAAGAGGCAATGAAGGAGGCATCCGGCAAATGATCAATCCAGATGTGAAAAAAGTCCTGGTCATCGGGTCGGGCCCGATCATCATCGGACAGGCGTGTGAATTCGACTACTCCGGCACACAGGCGTGTAAGGCGTTACGGAAGCTGGGGTATGAAATTGTTTTAGTGAATTCCAATCCGGCAACCATTATGACGGACCCGGAAACCGCAGACGTAACGTACATCGAACCGTTAAATGTAGATCGTCTGGAACAGATTATTGCAAAGGAACGGCCTGATGCATTACTTCCTAATTTAGGTGGTCAGTCAGGATTGAATCTCTGTTCCGAGTTGAACAAGGCAGGAATCCTTGAAAAATACAATGTGAAGGTAATTGGCGTTCAGGTAGATGCGATTGAACGTGGTGAAGACAGAATTGAATTTAAGAAGACAATGAACAAACTGGGGATCGAGATGGCTCGCAGTGAAGTTGCTTATTCCGTTGAAGAAGCACTTGCTATTGCTGAAAAGCTTGGTTACCCAGTTGTTTTACGTCCGGCGTATACCATGGGCGGCGCCGGTGGCGGACTCGTTTATAATAAAGAGGAATTAAAGACCGTCTGTGCAAGAGGTCTTCAGGCCAGTCTTGTCGGACAGGTCCTTGTAGAGGAATCCATTTTAGGATGGGAAGAGCTGGAGCTGGAAGTAGTAAGAGATGCAGAAGGCAACATCATTACCGTCTGCTTCATTGAAAATATCGATCCACTCGGGGTGCACACCGGTGACTCCTTCTGTGCAGCACCGATGCTGACTATTTCCGAGGAATGTCAGAAGAGATTGCAGGAGCAGGCTTATAAGATTGTAGAATCCGTACAGGTGATTGGTGGAACGAACGTACAGTTCGCACATGATCCGGTTACCGACCGAATCATCGTTATCGAGATCAATCCACGTACTTCCCGGTCTTCTGCACTTGCCTCCAAGGCAACCGGATTCCCGATTGCACTGGTTTCTGCCATGCTGGCATGCGGACTTACCTTAAAGGACATCCCCTGTGGTAAGTATGGTACGCTGGATAAGTATGTACCGGACGGAGATTATGTTGTAATTAAGTTTGCACGCTGGGCTTTTGAAAAGTTCAAGGGCGTCGAGGATAAGCTGGGTACCCAGATGAGAGCCGTTGGTGAGGTCATGAGTATCGGTAAGAATTATAAGGAAGCATTCCAGAAAGCAATCCGTTCCCTGGAAACCGGACGCTATGGTCTGGGGCATGTAAAGAACTTTGACCGGTTATCGAAAGAGGAGTTATTAAAGAGACTGGCAACTTCGTCAAGTGAACGTCATTTTCTGATGTATGAAGCACTTCGTAAAGGTGCTTCAGTAGAAGAAATCTTCGAGCTGACGAAGGTAAAAGCATACTTTATCGAACAGATGAAGGAACTCGTAGAAGAAGAGGAGGAGATCTTAAAGCATAAGGGTGAAATGATCAGTGATGAACAATTGACCGCCGCAAAGAAGGATGGCTTCTCTGATAAATATTTAAGCCAGTTATTGGAGATCCCGGAGGATGAAATCCGTAACCATCGTATTGAGATCGGTGTAGAAGAAGCATGGGAAGGCGTTCATGTAAGCGGAACGAAAGACAGTGCGTACTATTATTCCACCTACAATGCAACGGACAAGGATCCGGTATCTGATAAGCAGAAGATCATGATTTTAGGCGGCGGCCCGAACCGTATCGGACAGGGTATCGAATTTGACTACTGCTGCGTACATGCGGCTATGGCACTTAAGAAGCTTGGCTTTGAAACGATCATTGTGAACTGTAATCCGGAGACGGTTTCGACCGACTATGATACCTCCGATAAGCTTTATTTTGAGCCGTTAACACTGGAAGATGTATTGAGCATTTATAAGAAAGAAAAGCCGCTTGGCGTGATTGCACAGTTTGGTGGACAGACACCGCTTAATCTGGCAGCAGAACTGGAAAAGAACGGCGTCCGTATTTTAGGAACCGCACCTGCAGTTATTGATCTTGCAGAAGACCGTGACCTGTTCCGTGCGATGATGGAGAAGTTAGAGATTCCGATGCCGGAGTCAGGAATGGCAGTCACCGTAGATGATGCCATCAGGATTGCCAACAGCATCGGATATCCGGTTATGGTACGTCCTTCTTATGTCCTTGGCGGACGTGGTATGGAGGTCGTTTATGATGATGAGAGCATGGCAGAATATATGAAGGCTGCGGTGGGTGTAACACCGGACCGTCCGATTCTGATTGACCGTTTCTTAAATCATGCGTTAGAATGTGAAGCCGATGCGATCAGTGATGGAACGCATGCTTTTGTTCCGGCAGTAATGGAGCATATTGAGCTTGCCGGTGTTCATTCCGGTGACTCTGCATGTATCATTCCTTCCGTACACATCAGCGAAGAGAATGTAAAGACCATTAAAGAATATACCCGTAAGATTGCAGAAGAGATGCATGTCAAGGGACTTATGAATATGCAGTATGCGATTGAAAAAGGCAAGGTATTCGTACTGGAGGCAAACCCGAGAGCATCCCGTACCGTGCCTCTTGTTTCCAAGGTATGCAACATCCGCATGG
>ENA-OPCY01001949-OPCY01001949.1-human-gut-metagenome-genome-assembly--contig:-NODE-1949-length-10733-cov-4.215677_pt1 | contig 10733 bp, 5 predicted proteins | sample MGYA00241568_ERZ501487 | MGnify/ENA primary metagenome ERZ501487 (study PRJEB25962, sample SAMEA2042574) | human gut metagenome | biome: human gut; feature: human-associated habitat; material: faeces... | reverse complement strand
GGCATTGAGGTGAAAGCGCTTTGTGATTTGCGGAAAGAGAATATAGAGCGTGCAGAGCATATCTTACGGGAGTTCGGCCGTCCCGAAGCCGAGAACTATTCGGAAGAAGGGATGTGGCGCAAGATGTGCGAATGCAAGGAGATAGACCTCATTTATATTTGTACGGACTGGCTGACTCATACTGATATTGCCGTTTATGCCTTGCAGCAGGGCCGTCACGTGGCGTTGGAGGTTCCTGCCGCCATGAGTGTGGCCGATTGCTGGCGTTTGGTGGATACAGCCGAAGAAACCCGCCGTCACTGCATGATGCTGGAGAACTGTTGTTACGATGCATTTGCCCTGACTACATTGAACATGGTGCAGCAGGGGGTGTTGGGAGAGATCACTCATGCCGAGGGGGCATACATCCATGACTTGCGCAAGCATTATTTTGCAGACGAAAAAGCGGGTGGGTATCACAATCACTGGATAAAGCTTTACAGCCAGCAGCATACGGGGAATCCTTATCCTACTCACGGCTTGGGTCCTGTCTGCCAATGGATGAATATTCATCGGGGAGACCGTATGGAGTATCTGGTTTCCATGTCCTCGCGTCAGGCCGGTCTGTCTGCTTATGCCGGACAGGTGTTTGGCGCATCCTCCGAAGAAGCGGCACAGAATTATGAGATGGGGGATGTGAATACCACGCTGATTCATACCGCAAAAGGAAGAACTATCTTGTTGCAATATGATGTGACCACTCCTCGCCCGTACAGCCGCCATCAGACGGTGTGCGGCACGAAGGGATTCATGCAGAAATATCCTGTTCCCTGTCTTCTGCTCGATGAATATGGCAAGGAACCTTTGTCCGGTGAGCAGTTTGAGCGGATGATGGAGCAGTATAAACATCCTTTTACAGCTGTTATCGGAGAAGAGGCCCGGCGGAAGAATATGCCGAATGAGATGAATTATATCATGGACTACCGGCTTATTCATTGTTTGAGGAACGGTTTGCCGTTGGATCAGGATGTGTATGACGCTGCCGAATGGTCTTGCATTACGGAACTGAGCGAGCGCTCCGTGCGACAGGGCAGTGTACCGGTGGAGATTCCCGATTTCACACGAGGGAACTGGAAAGAGAGATAGTGCTGTCAGTTCTTTAGCACAGGGGGGATAAACCGAATGGTTCTCACCTGAAGATGAAAAGAACGCTGATATGTTAATCTCCAGGTGAAAATACAGGCTTGTTTATTGAACTCCCATTGATGTTATCGTTTCTTGTCTTGTGGTGGTTCCACTATTATTTTTCCTTCTTTCATGGTGAACTGTGCGATTTTCAAATCATTCAAGGCGTCCAGTACGGTATTCACCGGGAGTTGGCGGTTGATATGGAAATAGATGCGTTCGTCCAGCAACGGACGTGAACGGAATACGATGCTGATGTTATACCATGAACCTATATCTTGCATGACTTGCCTCAAGTCGGTATTGTCAAAAGAAAATTTATTCTCTGCCCATCCTTTTCTCTTCTCCGTATCAACTCTTTTCAATTGGAGTTTTCCTTGTTTATCCAAGGATATTTGTTCCCCCGGGTGCATTTCCTTACTTTGATTGCGCTTGGTATGACTTACATTCACTCGTCCTTGATAGAGGATGACATCCGGCGAGTAACGGGGATAGGCTTTCACATCGAACACCGTTCCCAGTACTCGTGTTTGTAGTTGCTCGGTGCATACTATAAAGGGGCGGGAAGCGTCTTTGGCTACTTCAAAACGGGCCTCTCCGCTTAGTTTGACACTGCGAATGGTATCTGTAAACTCCTTTAGATACTCCAGACGGCTGTTTGCGCTGAGCAATACCTTGCTTCCGTCGCTTAATTGAACGGAGGTAATGGTAGCGGGCGGGGTGCTTACAATTATCCTTTTCCCTTCTTCCCGAAAAGTAATTTCCTCAGGAACTTCCAGTGAAGTGAAGACTTCCACTTCCTGCGGCTCAGGTTGTAGTAAAGGCTGGAATACAAGTACCAAGGCGATGACAGCGGCGGCTATACCTGGTATCGTTATTCGTCGGATAGATTGGTGTCTGATACGGTGACGACGGATGAATGTCTGCCAGGCTTTCCGGGTTTCGTCTGCGGTGGGAATATCCCCCAATGCTTCACCAAAGAGTTGTTCCAATTGATGGTCATTCCAAGTTCCGTTTTGGGGGGAGTCTTGGTTATGGGGATTCTTTCCGTTGTCCGGATGGATGTGGTCATTTGTTGAAAACTCCTTTTTCATTGTTTATCCTCCTTTTTCAGTATCGCTTCGCGCAGAGTCCGCAATGCTTTTGATATATGTTTTTTCACGGTGTCGGGGCTGATTCCCAGTTCTTCGGCTACCTGTTGATATGTTTTTTTCTCCCAATAGCAGCTTCGCAAGATGGTGCAAGTCGGTTCGGGCAAACTGCGGGCTATGTTTTCCGCTTGCTGCAACAGTGCCTCGTGTGCGCGGTAACCCTGATTCATTTCCGCACGGGTGGCTTCGATGAGGCGGTCTATGTGTTGCTGTTCCACATTCAAATGCTTCAAGCGGTTGAGGCATCCGTTACGCACGGTGGCATAGAGCCAGGCGCTACGGGTGTTTTCCTTTAGTTGGTCGAACTCCTTCCAGGCTTGTTCCATGGTTTCGCTTACTATGTCCTTGGCTTCTTCCGTATTGCTCATCAGGGTGGTAGCAAAGCGGACGAGGCGTGGGTACATTTCTGCGAACAGTCGTTCGAAGTGCTCTTCTTTATGGTTTCTTCTCCTGAATAAAATCTGCATGTTTCCTTGTCTTCCGTGAACAAAGGTACGGAAATTTCCTTTTCTCCGCTGGGGTTACAGACGATTCTTTTCGCTTTGTCCGGCTCCGGTTCCTTTATATTTGCTCTTGGTGGCATTGAATTTATAGGATACTTGGAGGCCGAAGCGTTGGAAATCCCGGTAAATCCGATTTTCCATATAGGCATCTATGCCGTATAAATCAAAATGGAAATACCCTGTTCTAAGAATATCATTGGCGGTGAATGTTATGGTGAGTGTCTCTTTTAAAAAGGATTTGGAAAGGCGTGCATTGATTTGTCCTTCCGTGCGCGTTACAAAAAATCCTTGCCGGGAAGCGGTGGAGAGATATCCTTCCATATTGAAGAACCAGCCTTTGGGAAGGTTGAAGTTGTTGTCCAGACTGATATAGAAACGGGGTTGGTTCCGGCGTTCGGTGATTCCTATTTTATTCGCATTCATGTCCAAAAAAGCCATATTCACATTGAGTTGTGGTTCCCAACACCCCAGTTTGGGAGAGGCGTTGAAACTAATGCCGTAATTATGGGTTGTAGGAATGGTCTGTGTGGCAAATAAGAGGACGCCCGGATGTGTATCTTCCTTGTAGGGCATAATTATATTGGTATACATATTGAGAATACGGCTGAAATAGGCTGAGAAATAGAGCCAATTCCAAGAGGCGCCGGCCGAAAAGCGATGCGTCTTTTGGGTTTTCAGCAAAGGGTTTCCTTGAGAATACTCATATTTGCTGCGATAGCGGATGGAATTGGTCAATAGGCTATAATCGGGGTTATTTTTACGTAACCGGTAAGAGAGGCTGAAACTTTTGCCATTGTGTGACCAACTGGCGGCCAATACAGGAATAATATCATTATAGGTAGGGCTTTGTGCATCTATCCTTATCCCTTTTTCATAATAATCTGTTTGTTGATGTTCATAACGTATTCCCATATTCAGTTTCCAATGGCGGATGGATCTTGAATAGTCAGCAAATGCGGCATATACGGATTGTTTGATGTGGTCGTCGGCATCAGCAGAGAAACCGTTTTGGGTAAAGATATCATGGCGGTTGGTAAAAGTTTCTTCCGTACCGAATGAAAAACGTCCGTTCCATAAAGGGGCACTGACTACCAGCTTGGCGGCATAGAGGGAGCTGCGCATACGACTGTCTGCTTGCACGGTTGCATCGTCATTATTCATGGCGTTCTGGTCGGAATGCGAGCGTTTGAACAGGTAATCGGCGTTGAAGTCAATATTCCATTTGCCCAGTTCTCCTGCGTAGTAGGCGTTTGCCGCGTGATCCCAACCTGTATGTATTTGTTCTGCTGTAGTAAAGTTTATCCGGTCGGTTTCTTCATCGTTACGTCTGGTGACGGTTTTACCGGATGAATTTCTGTCTGCATTCCCTATTCCGGTTTCGGGCATATAGCGCAGACCGAAAGAATGGTGTTCATCCGGTTCATAATTGAATCCCAGCTCACCGGAAAAACGTTGGCTCTTATGGGTCTGCACATCATTTTTGTTGGTTTGCCAAATGGCGGAACCCTTGATGCGGTTCATATTTGTGGTTTTTCCATACGAGTTTTGCTGTGCCATATATCCCTTTACAAAGAGATCCAGACCGCCGGTGCGATAATTTAATGCCATATATTCGTTGGCGTTGGCGGAATGTCCTTGTGAATAAGTCGTATTGAAGTGGCCGCTCAACCCTTGTCCGCGCCGGCGGATGGTGCGGAGGCGGATGACGGCTGCTACGTCCGAGGCATATTCGGCTCCGGGAGTGGTGATGACTTCTGCGGATAAGATTTCGTTGGCCCGGATACGGTCCAGTTCTGTCATGTCACGTACTTTCTTATTATTTATATAGATTACAGGAGAACCGCATCCCATTACATTGTATTCGCCGTTATGGCCGGTGACGAAAGGAAGATGGGGCAACATTTCTGCGGCAGACCCCATTCGGGCCAGGGAAGTTCCTGCCACGTTGGCTTTTAGTCCGTTGGGACCCACTTCTATCATGGGGCGTCGGGCGCTGATGGTTACTTCCTGCATCAGTTGGGTGTCGGGAAGCAGGTGAAACGTAAGAGTAGGGTGGTAAGGTTGCACTTCCGTCTTATAGCCTATATAAGAAACCCGTATCAAGTAAGGTATCCCTTCTTCCGCTATCATCAGGAAACTTCCGTCTTCACGGGTGACACATCCGTTTACAAAGGTGGAATCGCCGGGGGTCAATAAGAGTACATTGGAGTAGGGCAGCGGTTCATTCTTTTCATTGGTTACTTGTCCTCGTATTTCGGTAATGCGTATGTCTCTTCCCTTTTTCTGTATGGCGAAGTATTCTTCCCGTTCTTTACAAATGAAAGGAATGCCGTTCAGGACAGTGCCGATGGCTTCAAGTTCGGTTTTTTGCCGGATGGAGGCTGTAACCCGGTAACTTTCAGTTTCGTTATAGGAGAAGATAATATTCTTTCCACCTTCCTTTTCGATTAGTTTAAGGGCGGCGGGAAGTGGTTTGTCCTTTAATTCTATAGAGAATTGCCGGGGTGTTTGTGAATGAAGCGGAAGGATGATGCTGAATAATACGGTCATGATCCACGCTGTTTTCAAATAGCCGTCTGGTCTCATTTTACTAGTGTTTAATTGTTCTTTATGAGTAATACAACCGAGGTTTGTAATCGGGTACGGTAAAATAAAGAAAAAGATTCGATGGGTTGCCGGAATGGATTCCTGTGGTTGGTTTATACAAAGGGAACGGATACAACTTTATGAAGAATTTATGAAGGATTGGAATAAGAATGATTCATTGTAATAGTTTGATATTCATTGTATTGGTTGTGTATGAAGGATTTGAAGGGAAAAAAGGTGGAAAATGTATCTTGAAAGGAGATGATTAGGCCAGCTACTTGTGTAACACTCGTTTTATGGAAATTGTAGATGGCGGTAGCTATGAAGAACAGAGAGAATAGAATAGGGTGGCTGAGAACCAAATCCAGTCACCCTGTTTCTATCGTTTAAATTCTTGTCTTATTCTATCTCAATCTGATGTTTTACCGGAGTCAGGATGAAAGTAAATTCATAATCACCGTAAGGCAACATATATTGAGGCAACGGCAGAGCTCCCCAGCTGTTTACACAACCTAATCCCATCTGAGCCTTGTCGATGATCAGGTTGGTCAGGTCTGCTTTCTGTACTTCGGGCGAGTGACGCTGGTCTTTTTGTTCGCCATCATCCAGTGAACAGATGGTATAATGCAAAGCGGATGCAGAGAATGGAGCATCACCTACTACCTTCAGTCCGTTACCGCCGGCATTCAGTTGCTTCCACCAGCGGATATCGGTCTTGGTTCCTGTTTCCTGCGGACGGATATAGGAGTAGAATTGTTCATCCACACTCTGGCGATAAATACCCAAGTCTGTGCTGTGGTTGCGGTCACTGTAGTTTTCTACCGGACCACGACCATAATATTCTACGGTTTCAAAACATTTAGGCATCTGCATTTGCATACCGAAGCGGAACATCGGAGATACTTTGGCATTCTTGTCGGCTGTCATCTTTTGGGTCACTTTGATGGCTCCTTCGTTGTTGATGACATAAGTCAGATATAATTTGGCGGAAACATTCTTCATGTCATATTCCGCATTCACTACTATCTGGTCATTTTCTGTTTTGGAATTCAAGGAAACCAGTTTCAATCCCGGGTTTTTCCATGCGGCATATCTGTTTTGCAGGCCGGCTCCCATATCATTGTCTGTCGGGGCACGCCAGAAGTTAGGGGTCAGGGCTGCGCCTTCTTTCAGCATTTCCGTTCCGTCCACTGCATATTTGCTTAAGTAACCGTTCTGTTTGTTGAACTCGGCTACGAAGTTATTGCCTTTTACGATCAGATAATGATATTGGTTGTCGATGATTTGCGGAACAACGGTGGCTACATTGGTCGTTTCCACGTTCTTCAAATCCATAGACGGTGCTTTGTAATCATTCAGTGTCAACTGATTCTTGGCGACGGTGAAACCTGCGGGCAGCAAACCTTCGCGGTTTTTCAGTTTGTAGGAAACGTTCAGCAACCATTCCTTGCAGGTGCAGGTCTTGCCGATATTCAACGTAATCTTGGCTGTTTCCTGAGGAGCGACTTTTAAATCATCCACGCGTCCGGTGCGGATTACTTTTCCATCTTTCAGTACTTGCCATTCCATATAGTAGGCGGATAGGTCACGGAAGAAGTTCTCATTGAACACATTTACTTCCCCTTTGCTTAAATCGGCGGGAGTAGTCCAGATATTTTGGTAAAAGTGACCTACTTCATACATGTGCGGATTAGGAACACGGTCGGGGCTGATCAAACCATTGTCACAGAAGTTATTGTCAGAAGCGTCAAAACGGTTGAAATCTCCTCCGTAAGCATAGATCATCACGCCGTCTTTTCCTTTCCAGCGGCAGGACTGGTCAACGAAATCCCAGATAAATCCACCTTGCAGATTCGGATAGTTACGGATCAAATCCCAATATTCTTTGAAACCACCCTGCGAGTTACCCATTGCATGGGCATATTCACACTGAATCAATGGTTTGGTAGCATCGGTACGTTGACCATATTTTTCCATGCCGTTATAATCATAGTACATCGGACAGAAGATATCGGTATGTTCTTTCTGGCGTGCTTGTTCATATTGGCAGGCACGGCTGGGGTCTTCTGCTTTAATCCATTTATAGCATTGTTCGAAGTTGGGGCCGTCGCCGGCTTCATTACCCAATGACCAGAAGATGATGCTTGGGTGGTTGAATCCGCGTTGTACATTGCGCTGGTTACGTTCCAGATGGGCTTTCTTATAAGAGGGGTTCTTGGCCAGCGTCTTGTCGCCGTAGCCCATACCGTGAGATTCTATATTGGCTTCGGCCACGACGTAAATACCATATTGGTCACATAAATCGTACCATAAGTTGTCATCCGGGTAGTGGCAGGTACGAACGGCGTTCAAATTGAATTTCTTCATGATCTGGATATCCTGTAGCATACGTTCGGGAGATACTACATAGCCTCCGTCCGGATCCATTTCGTGGCGGTCGGCTCCCTTGAACAGGACTGCCTTACCGTTAACCAAGATCTGGTCACCTTTCAATTCAATCTTGCGGAAACCTACTTTGACAGGAATCACTTCATTGCTGCCCTGCATGCTGGCACGCAAGGTATATAAATAAGGTGTTTCGGCACTCCACTTTTTGGGGTTCTCTACGTTCATGGTCACCAGACCGGATTTGTTGGCGGTAGCGGTTGCCACTTGCTTGCCTTGTGCATCTACCAGTTCCAAATCGACTTTACCACTGCCTTTCAAATCCAGATTGACAGCCAGGCTGCCGTTTTGGTAAGCTGCGTCCAAGTCGGGAGTTACACGGATATCTTGAATGCGTTTTTTGTTGCGGGCATATAGATAGCAGTCACGTCCCACGCCGCTATACCGGAAGAAATCCTGATCTTCCAGATAGGTACCGTCGCACCAGCGGAATACTTGGAAGGCGATCAGGTTTTTCTGACCCGGTTTTAAATATGGAGTCAGGTCAAATTCGGCTTCCAGTTTGCTGTCCTCGCTGTAGCCTACATAACGTCCGTTTACCCACAAATACATATTGGAGGTAACCGAACCGAAATGGGCGATAATATCTTTTCCCTTCCATGAGGCGGGAACTACAATTTCACGGCGGTAAGAACCTACATGGTTATTCTCTGTCGGCACTTCGGGAGGGTTGTTCTGGAACTGGTTACGCCAGGCATAGCCTACGTTCACATAAATAGGATCACCGTATCCGTTCAGTTCCCATACGGCGGGAACTTGCAGGTCATCCCAGCCTTTGTCGTTGAAGCCGGTTTTCCAGAAATCAGTCGGACGGGAGTCTGCATCCTTTACCCAGTTGAACTTCCAGGTTCCGTTCAAAGTCATGTAGTTAGTTGATTGTTTTTTGTCTGCTTTCTTAGCTGCATCTGCATTCTCAAAAGCAAAGTAGTTCGTGTGCATCGGCGCACGGTTTACCGCATTTATTTCCGGGTTGCGCCATTCTTGGAAGGTCTGTGCGCCTGCTGTAAGGGCGAGGACTGTGAACAGACCTGTCATAAGTTGTTTCTTCATGCTATTATTTTATTGGTTTTGTGCAAATATAGTGAAAATAATAGTGACCAATAGGACATAAATCGGGCAATATTTGTTATAATTGTGAATGATTTGTGTTCTATCCTAAAAAATTATGGCATTTCTGAGGCGTATTTGGAATAAATGGCAGAATTTACTGCATGATGAGAAATTAAAGCATAAAATATATGTGATTATTTTTGAGAGTGACACACCGATGGGAAAGTTATTCGATGTGGCGTTGATAGGGTTCATTGTCTTGAGTATTCTGGTGGTTATTGCCGAGAGTATCAAGAGTTGGGATACCGTTATCGGGCCTTATCTGCGGGTGTCGGAGTATGTTTTTACTTTCTTTTTTACGTTAGAGTATATGTTGAGGCTTTATTGTTCTCCCCAACCGCGGAAGTATGCTCTGAGTTTTTTCGGTATAGTGGATTTGCTGGCTACCTTACCTCTATATATAGGCTGGCTTTTCGGCACGGCACGTTATCTGCTGGTGATCCGCACTTTCCGGTTGATTCGTGTGTTCCGTATCTTTAAACTTTTCAATTATCTGAATGAAGGTAATTTCTTGTTGCGTTCTTTGGTGTTCAGCAGTCGGAAGATTATTGTTTTTTTCTTGTTTGTACTGATATTGGTGACTTCGATCGGTACATTGATGTATATGATTGAGGGACAGCGGCCGGGCACTTCTTTCAATAATATTCCGAATAGTATTTATTGGGCGATAGTGACGATGACGACGGTAGGTTATGGGGATATCACTCCGGAAACTCCGCTAGGGCGCTTCCTTTCGGCCATTGTAATGTTACTGGGCTATACCATCATTGCAGTCCCCACAGGAATTGTTTCTGCGTCTATGATCCAGGAACATAGACGCAGGGTGGCCCTGAAATGTCCGCATTGTGGTAAGGACGGACATGAGGACGGGGCTGCTTATTGTAAATACTGTGGAGGAAAACTGGTAAATTGATTATGGAATGCTGTATGATAGAAAGTTATTCTATCACCCATCGCTTATCATGCGCCACCGTCTTTTTCGGATCATAAGTCATTCCTTCTTTGGTAGGGATTTTTATCACGTAAGTCCGCCCGCTGTGGTTGGACAAGGATGTTTCCCGTAACCAGGGATTCATATTCTTTAATATGGCCAGATTGATTCCTTTGCTGCGTGCGAAACGTGCCAAGTCTGCAATTCCTTTCGTCACAGTGACTTCCGTATAGGGAATGGGCGGATACAAATCTGATGCGCGCAGACGGAAACCGAAAGTAGTAGGGGCACTGAACAATTGTTTGGCGGCAAGAATGCGGTACACATATCGGGCTGTTTCTTCTACCAGTTGCAAATCCAGCGAATCGTCCACATCCTGTTTAGCCAGTTGGCTGGCAATACGTGCCTGACCAGCGTTGTATGAGGCGGCAACAGCCACCCAATCCTTATATTTAGCATACGCGTCTTTCAGATAGCGGCAGGCGGCACGAGTCGCTTTCTCAATATGGTAACGCTCGTCCACATTGTTGTTTACCTCCAATCCGTAATCCCGTCCCGTACCTTGCATGAATTGCCATAGTCCGGCAGCTCCGGCAGAAGAACGGGCGGTGGGATTCATATTACTTTCTATTACCATCAGGTACTTAAAATCATCAGGTATTCCGTTTTCTTTCAGTATGGGTTCTACAATGGGGAAATAGCGGTTGGCTTTTTTCAGCATTTGCAAGGAAGTACTGTGCATATAGGTGAATGCCAATAGTTCACGGTCCATACGCTCGTGGCGGTCAAAGCGGCTCAAATCAATGGTTTTGCCACAGAACTCAATACTGGCGGGAACTTCGG
>ENA-OPCY01001942-OPCY01001942.1-human-gut-metagenome-genome-assembly--contig:-NODE-1942-length-10772-cov-2.160306_pt1 | contig 10772 bp, 5 predicted proteins | sample MGYA00241568_ERZ501487 | MGnify/ENA primary metagenome ERZ501487 (study PRJEB25962, sample SAMEA2042574) | human gut metagenome | biome: human gut; feature: human-associated habitat; material: faeces... | reverse complement strand
CAATAACCGTTGCAGCCGCCTGTTTCAAGTTATATCGGTACAGCTCATAATTGCTATCTGAAATTGCCTTGTCAATATCAGCCGCTATGTTCACAGGTTTTTGGGGTGCAGGCTTTGGAACAGGAGCTTTGTCCGCAAACGGCTCGGCGGTCTGTTCCTTGCTCTTTGAATAGCTCTCCTTGACCTTTGCAACAGCCGCCTCATATTTTACCTTATCAGCCTTGTTAATGGTTATTGTGGTAACAGTACCTTTTTTAAGTCCGCTGAACTTTACTCCGTCCTCGTCAAGCTGTTTTGCAATGTTCAAAGCGTGACGGATTTTGAGATTTGTAATATATTCAAGCTGACCCTTTTCGCCTAACTTGTCATAGGGTGTATTTCCAATAACATTGGGATTTTTGCTTATAGGCTCGGTTTGGGACTTGTCAGTAACGGGAGGCTTCTGTTTCTTCGGTTCGGCAGTCTGCTCCTTACTCTTGGAATAGCTTGCTTTGACCTTTTCAACCGCCGCTTCGTATTTAACTTTATCAGCCTTGTTTATGGTTATTGTAGTAACATTGCCCTTTTTAAGTCCGCTGAATTTTACCCTATCCTCGTCAAGCTGTTTTGCAATATTCAGAGCGTGACGGGTTTTAAGGTCTTTGAAATATTTAAGCTGACCCTTTTCACCAAGCTCCTTGTATGGTGTATTACCGATAACATTCGGATTTTTATTTTTAGATTCGGCTGTTCTGCCAACATTGCCACGCTGGGACTTTTCAAATTCAAGCTGTGCTGTGTACTGAAATTCTGAAAGATACAGCTTTGCTGTTTCGGGAGCATTTTCAATATTTTCTCGGCTTTCAGCACGAACACCGTCAACATATACGTCCAAATCCTTATCCCACATTTCAAGAGCAATTTCCTTTGAAACAGGTATCAGCTCGCTGTTCTGCTCACGGGAAACATCACGGTTCGGCTCTTTTTCGATACCGAAATATCCCTCGAAATTTTCAATTTCGGAGCGTGACTCTGCCATTCCCTCCGTATTATCTGGATAAAGGAGATACACCGCTTCACCTTTGTCATAGGCTTCAAGAGCAGCTTCCTTTGTGTCAATCGGCGTCATATACATAAAATCATAGCCGTAGCTGTCACGCTGTCTCTGAATTTCTTCCATATCCGTTACAAGCTGTACCGTATCGGATATGTTTTCGTGATTGCCTGCAAAATCAAGAATTTTGTCGGTATCCTCTTTTGAAAAATTTACACCTCTGTCGACACAATCTTCAATAAGGAACTCTGCTTTCTGAATATTGTTCAGCTCTGTATCAGCCAGCTTTTCATCCATTGTGAGATTGCGTTTCTGCAATTTCAGCAGTTCCGATTCGATTTCGGAAGAAATCTTCTTCGCCGCTTCCTGTATTTCCTGCAATGCACTTTTAAGCTGTTCAAGCTGTTTTCCGTCACTCCAAGAAGCTATGTACGGGAAAGAATATTCCGAGGTATCAATTTCGAACCTCTCCGCTACCATAAAGGCAACGGATTCCGCTTGAACCTCTTTTTCATTTCGGGGAGATTTGTTTGTTACAATATCCTTTGCAGGGTCGTGAAGCAAATTATGTGCGGCTTCGTGAAAGGCAGTTTTCAAGGTCTGTGCATCGCTCATACCGCTTTTAATTACAATCTCATTGTTAGTGGCACTATAATATCCCTTTGCACCGCCCTTAATGTCCTTAAACTCAATATCAATACCGGTAACCTTTTTGAGAGCCGCAAAGACAGCTTCTTTTCTTGCACTGTCAATATCTCCAGTAAGCTCAGTAACAGGGTCGGGAAGCTCCTTGCCGCTTGTCTGCGAAACATCGAAAACATAGACTTTCTTGAACGCAAGTCCTGTCATCGGCTTTTCAACCGTTTCCATTTTCTCTGTTCCGTCGGGGTTATATAACTGATTGCCGAACTCATCAACGGCGGGACGTTCCGTTTCAAGCACCTGATTTGTCTTGTATGCAACAGGTGCAAGAATTTCAATACCCGTCTGACCTCGTTCAACCTGCCTGCCGAGCTGTTTCCACTTACCGTATGCCGCTACAAGAGTAGCGTCAGGTCGCTGTAAATTGATAAGGAGCGTATTTCGTGCGGAATAGTCGGTAAACTTTGAAGCGAATTTCAGATATTCCTTGTACTTTTCTGACTGAAACACCGCCTTTACACCTTCGTCGATACGCTCTATCATTTCGTCCATTTCCGCCTGTTTCTGTGCGTTGTAGGCGGCTCTTTCTTCGAGAGTGTATTCTTTTCTTGTGTATGCCATAGATCATACCTCCTATCTTGATTTTCTTTTAGGCAATACAGCCTGTTCCTTTTTCTGTTCGTGAGCAGATTCCATTACCTTGTCAACTGCCGCTTGCTTCATTTCTCTTTCTCGTTCAAGGGAAGTCTTTATTCTGTCGGCAGTTTCTTCAAGTGCAATGCCGATGTCCTCCAGACCGTGAAGCTCACCGTTATTGCACCATTGCTCATAAACCTCGTGAAGCGTATTTTTGCTTGACAGCAAGGCTTCATACTGCTGTTCGTCAAGCCTCGGTGTGTACTCCTGACAGTAATTCGTGATTTCATCCTTTGTTACAATTTCGTATGCGAACTCCACAATTACATTGGCAGGCTCTTTCTTTATGTCAACAATAAAGCTGTCATACTCCGCTTTTACCTTGTCATATAAAGCTACGCTGTAATTTTCGGTAATGTAATCGAAACGAAGCTCTGACAGCTTTTCGCCCGTAAGCTCCCCTATGTTCTGTCCCATAATATATCTGACCTCATCACGAAACTGCTCCCAATCGGGCAGCTTCATCATTTCGCTTACCTTAACCGCAAGCTCCTTATCAGCGACAAATATTGCTGCACCGTTGCCGAGTGCTTCATTGAGGTTTGTAACATCATAACAGAAGTTGAAACCCTTGCAGGCTCGCAAGGGAACACCCATACTATGAAGCTCTCCAGCCACATTATCGGTAACGGACAGGCTTGAAAAATCAGTAGGATAAAACGCTCCAGATTTTATATAGTCTATTGCCGTATTGTATGAACACTTTTCAAAATTTACAGCCGCAAAAGCCTTTGCCGCAGTTTCGTGATAAACAGTATTGCCGACGCTTTCAAGGAATGCGTCAACATACGGTTCGTTTCTCGTTGTATGTTCGGTATAATCTATTATACGGAACATATCATCCATACTGAGCTTATCTTCCATATACGCATTTGTCAGCTTGTTTATCGTTTCAGGCTTGTAACTGTTTTTTATAAGCATTTCAGCATACGCAGGCTTAAAATTAGCCATTACTGACAGGGATACATCACTGTACTCTTGTGTAATAGCCTTGCGAAGCAGTTCTGGACGTATCATCTCCGAAAGCTGGTCTATGCTCTCATCTCTTGTTCTTAATATAATAATCCCTCCTAACTGTAAATACTCAAAAATTGTATTGACTTTGTATAAAAAACGTGATACAATGTAATCATAGAAATAACGAAAGGAATGGTGCTTTTATGGCTAAAACCGAAACTCTGCATATCCGTGTAAATGAAACCGTTAAGGAAAATGCCGAAGAAACTCTCGGTATGCTTGGAATTTCCATTTCCGAAGCTGTAAATATGTTTCTCTGTCAGGTCAATCTCACAGGCGGTCTGCCTTTTGAAGTAAAGCTCCCCGCTCCTGAACGTGTTATTGTCAGAAGCAAGGAAGAACTTTACAAGAAACTTGATGAAGCCGAAGCCGAGTTCCAAGCAGGCATAACATATACCGCTGACGAAGTATTCGGCAGATTGAGAGAAAAGTATGGCGTATAAACTTGTAATCTCACAATGCTTTGCAGATGACTTAGATGATATTTTAAGCTACATCTCAAATAAACTTTACAACCCCACCGCTGCAAACAGGCTTCTCGCCAATGCAGAGAAGGTTGTTTCCTACATAAAGGACAATCCTTTTCTTTATCCTCTCTACCACGACGAAAAGCTCGCAGAAAGAGGTTATCACTACGCCGTTATTTCAAATTATCTTCTCTTTTACACCATTAACAAAACCGAGGAAACTGTAAATATCGCTCGTTTTCTATACGGTGGTCAGAATATCACGAAAAAGATTTAATGCTCCGATTTTCGGGGCATTTTTCTTTACCTTGCCTTTCGCTTTATAAAGCCACTGTCAACCTTCGGTTGCTGAAGATCAGGCGAAGTCTGCGGTTTAGGATTTACCTTATCCGCCGTATATGCATGGGCAGGCATAGCAACCACAACACTTGCGGCTTGCACAGGCTCATTCTCTGTCGGAATATCCGATACGGGCATAGGCTCATCATCATTTTTGTCTGTACTAAGCTGTGCATTTACATATTCAAGCCGCTTTAATTTTTCTGCAAGTTCCTCCGCACGTCCGAAAGGTTTTGCAACATTCGCCTTTGCTTCTTCAAGGTCGCTTTTCGCCTTGTCAAGATTAGCGGAAAGCTGCTGGATTTTCTGATTTATCTGAATACCTGCAAGGTTTTCGATACGGCGGACATTACCCACGTTGTTTCCGAGGGAAACCTCGGAGATGTATTTCAGATTACCCTGCAATACTGCAACACACGGAGTGCCGCTGTTGAAGAAATTGCTGTTTGCAGGATTTTTCTCAATGGAAACATCAAAGCCGAAATACTTGCCCAGCTTTACGCTCTCTCCCGTAGTTGAGCATTTAATGATTGCTTTTTCAATCTGTTCGCCCACATCGGCTCTTTCATCAAAAATCTTTCCGCCGATTTCCATTTTAAATTCCGCATTGTCAGGGTGCTGTTCCTGATAGGATTTCAGATCCTTGCTCGCCTTTTCAAGCAAATCAGCATAATTCTCAATCGTCTGCGGCAGCTTGCGTTCTGCAAGCTCCTGCATTGAAAACACCATTTTCTTATGCTCTGCTTCAAGGTTTTTTAAATTTGCAACATCATTGTCAAGCTGAATTTTCTCCTTAATCATAGGATTTCCCGAAGCGATAGCTTGCATTTGTGAATATGTAAGCACCATTTCGTCCACATCCTCGGAAACACGCACAGGGTCTTTTGATGTCATAATCTGATTGATAAACTTTGCCTTGTTTGTGATTATGCCCATCATATATGCGTCAAAGGTTTCCTCTGTCAGATAGTGATAGATTCCTACCTCGGCAAAGCTGTTGCCCTGTCTTATACCTCGTCCGTCCTGCTGTGTAAGGTCGGCAGGCTTCCATGGAATATCCAAGTGATGAATAGCGCAGATTTTATCCTGTATGTTAGCACCTGTTCCCAGCTTTGAAGTCGAAGCGATGATAAAACGCTTTTCGCCCTTTCGGAGCTGTTCAAACATTTCGGCTCTTGCCTTATCTGTCTGTGCGTCACCTGCAAAGCAGATTTCCTCTTTCGGAATACCACGCTTCACAAGGTCAGCCTTGATTGCTTCATATACCGAGAAATGCTCCGAATCCTCATTGATTGCAATGTCGCAGAAAACAATCTGCACACCTTTCTGCTCCATAGTGTCACGATAATTCTGTTCAAGGTTATCAAGCAGCTTCATAACCTTGCTGTCGGGAGTAGGCTCTGCTTCCTTGAAAATACAGCGCGAATCAAGTCCCAAAAGTCTTGCCTCGTGCGTGTAGAGTAGGCAACCGGCGAGGTAATATTGCTATTCCTTTTCCGTTTGCCCCTCCCCGAACCGTGCTTGCGGCTTTCGTCGCACACGGCTCTCCAGTAATTTTATTTCAGGATTTCTTACCATTATGGATTTGAACATGACAACTATGACATAATACAAGAGTTTTCCTATTGCGTATAGCCATAAGCTGTGCCCAAGCTGACTTTTCATTTCTGCCTTTTATGTTCAAATCTGCAAGTTTACGAATATGATGCACCTCAATATTTTTCGTACTTCCGCACAATTCACATTGATTTGCAAGTAGACGTTTGATAAGTTCAGTTCTGCCGCCGTAAACCTGATAAGGAGTATCACTAATAACTGCGTGTCTTTGATATGATAATGAGATACCGCCCCATTGTGCTATCAAAGGACGTTTCTCTCCTCGTTCCACAACAACTTTCAAGCATTTCATGGTTTTGCCTGTTTTCTTATCAACAGTTTCCGATTGATATTTTGCTTTCATTTTCTTCATAGTGGAACGATGTTTAAATGCTAATGTTTTCAAAAGCGAGCCTTCCATTATCCAGTGAAGTCTGCTCAACCAGCATAAATTCTGAGCAAGAGCATAATACTGCACTATACCTCTGTATTCCTGCTGATACCTTTCTACGATTGAAAAATCCTCATCAAGAAGCAATGCACCTCTGTGAATTGTTTTTCCATTTCTCATATACTCGGCACATTTCGCATTAATCACATCTTTAGGAATAAATAACCCAACTACTCCGTTTGCTGTTCTTCTGCCGCCTGTTATGTAATCATCAGCTTTCTGTACTTTAATTTCATAATTCAGAAATCGTGCCGCTTTTGTACTGGCATTTGTAATCAGCGTTTTCTCTGCCGATAATGTCAGTTTCAGTTTATCACTTAAAAATTTACCGATTTCCTTTTTGATTTCTTCCGCTTCTGATTTCGGTCCTGTAAATCCAAGAATAAAATCATCTGCGTATCGTACATAGCGTAATCTTCTGTAACTGTCATCATGCGTATTTACAGATGGAATATTACGCCGCTGAATTTTCAGCTTTTTTGCTGTTTCAACATCGCCTTTTGCATAGCATTCGGCTATTTGGGCATTGAACTTATTATATTCGGGATTGGATTTCTTCCTTTTACCAACATTGTATTTTTCCAGCATTGCTGTTTCTATCCAATTATCAAATTCATTAAGATAGATATTTGCAAGTATCGGACTTACAATTCCGCCCTGCGGAGTTCCGCTTATGGTTTTGCCCAATTTCCAGTCCTCTATATATCCTGCTTTCAATACATTCTGAATAAGCCTTAAAAATCTTCCGTCATGAAATGATTTTCCGATTATTCCAAGCAATACATCATGGTCAATAGTATCAAAATATTTTGATATATCTCCCTCAATAAACCACTTTGTGCCTTTCCATACCTGTATTTCCTGCAATGCCGTATGACAGCCTCTATTAGGTCTGAAACCGTGTGAATGCTCACTGAACTGCGGTTCATAATACGCTTCCAGTATCATTCGGATAACCTCTTGAAGTAATTTATCACTCCATGCAGGTAACCCCAACGGACGCTTTTTACCGTTTTTCTTCGGAATATATTCACGTCTTACAGGTGTCCACTGATACTTTTCTTCACGCAGTGCCGCAATGATATTATCAATTTTCTGTATTGACATACCGTCCACAGTTTCATCTGTTGCACCTTTTGTCATTGCTCCGCTGTTGGAATACAGCTTTGCATAAGCCGCCAAATACAATTCTCTGTTGAAGAGCATTTTATATACTCTCTCCAGAGGCAGTTTTCGTTTTCCTCTTTCCTGAATGACTGTTAAAATAGTTTTGGCTGTACGCATCTCACGCACCTACTCCTTTCTAATCAATCAAAACTACCTGCTGTCCTTCGCCATGTAAACGGCTTTCCCGTTCTCGGACTACTATGACAGCTCCGTTACCATAGGACTCTCGTCCCTTAGGCAATCCTGCAATCCGTCACAAATGTACGTATCGAGTATCCCTTAGGTTCCTTAATCATTCCTTTATTCACATTCGTTATGTGCTCTTTCACTGCAAGAAGTTATTTGCCCAAAATGACAACAGCAAATATACAGTGACATTGGTTTCATCTGCTTTCCAATGGGCGATGCTGTGCACCAAGTCGGAATTAAGGTTCAAGCAGTATAGCCTTAACCATAGGACACGGAATTTGCGGAACGTCGGCAAATTGCAGCTATTGCCTTATCCGCTTTATCGGTATGCTATTGTCCTCCTTGTGTTTCCACTTGAAGTAAACCGATTATTTCTATTATTTTCTTCTAATAATATCCCTCTGCGAGGGAGATACATTTGTGCGTTTAACAGCGCACTATTTTCAGCATATTGTCAACTGACGGGTCAATATTGCCGTTGTGGATAGCTTCGGAACGTGCCGCAAGCTCTTTCATATATGCCTTTTGTCTGTCATCGGGTTTCGCAGTAACAACAATCGGCTCTCCCGTTTTCAGCTTCGGCACAGGGAGTTTAATCATATCGGGTGTCTGAATATCCGCAAATTCCTTATACATCTGCATAAGCTCAGGAATATTCACAAACTTGCTGAAACGGTTCTTCATCTGAAAGCCGTTGCCCGCAGGCTTGATTTCAAGCTGTGATACCACCTCACCGAATGTACTCGCCCAATCGTCAAAGGTCTGGAGTCCTGCGTTTTTAAGCAAATCGGGGCGGAGGTATCTCTGCATAACGTAAAACTCTACCATTGAATTGCTGACGGGAGTTCCCGTTGCAAAGAGGATATTGTTACAGCCGTACTTGTCGTTGAGATACTGCGTTTTCATAAGCATATCCTCTGATTTTTGCGCCGCTGTTGTCTGTACACCTGCCACGTTCGACATTTTTGTTGTAACAAAGCAGTTCTTGTAGTTATGAGCCTCATCACAGACAAGGTAATCAAATCCCAGCTTTTCAAAGCAAAGGGAGCTATCCTTTTTGGAGGACAACAGCTTTTCCAAACGTTCTTCAATCTGCCTTTTCTGACGTTCAAGAGCCTTTACGGAAACTCTGTCGGTGTCATCGACTTCCTCAAGAGCGTCCATAATTTCGTTCAGCTCACGTTCCATAAACTGCTTGCGGTACTGGTCTGACATCGGTATTCTTTCAAACTGCGTGAAAGACATAATTACTGCGTCATAATCACCTGTTACACAACGGGCAATAAATTTCTGCCTATTGTCCTTAGTAAAATCTTCGGGACGTGCAACCAGCAGCTTTGCGTTTGGATACAATCTCATCCACTCGCTTGCCATCTGCAAGGTAAGGTGCTTCGGAACAACAACACAGCCTTTGTTGATAAGTCCGAGCCTTTTCTTTTCCATTGTTGTTGCAATCATCTCAAACGACTTGCCAGCACCTACACAGTGAGCAAGAAGAGTATTGCCGCCCAGCTTTCCACGCAGTACAGCGTTCTCCTGATGTGGTCGCAGCTTTATAGCAGGGTTCATACCGGTAAAAGTTTGGTGTGAACCGTCATACTCCCTGCCACGAATTGCGTTGAAAAGCTCGTTGTACCTTTCAACATATTTTTCACGGCGGTCAATATCCTCCCATACCCAGCTTTTAAAGGCTTCCTTCATCTGTCTTGCCTTTTCTTTTGCAAGCTGGGTTTCCTTTGCATTGACCTCATAATATACCTTTCCGTCAACCTCTTTTTTGTCACGGACAACCACATCACGCTGATTAAGCAGATTTTCGAAAATATGATAACTGCTCATACGGCTTGTGCCGTAGGTTTGATATGCCGCAATAGAACGGTCTTGATACTTGCCCTCAATCTTGTATTCACCCATTTTGGTACGGGTTACGGGGTGTCCGAACATACTTGTATCAGCCTTTGCATATTCTTTCAGAAATCTGTTGTAATCCTCAACATCAATCCAGTTCGCACCGATACGGACGGAAATTTCGCTTGCTTCAAGGTTCTTCGGGATAACTTTTTCAAGAGCCGTAACGTTCTTTTCAAAATCGCTGTCAATATGCTTTGCATATTCCCTTGCAATTTTCAGCTTTTCTCTGACATTGCCCGAAAGATATTCGGAAGCCTCCTCATATCCCGACAGCGGTTCATCTTCCTTTATTGCGGCGGGGTTTCTGAAAATGTCATTGCCTAAATCGGCAATCAGCTTTTCAGGCTCACAGCCAACGAGCTGTGACATATATGCAATATCCACCCTACCTATACGGTCAAGAGATACCTGCAATGCTTCCTGCGGAGTATCAACCCTTGTTACAGTAACTTCGGGCTGAATGGTACGCTTTGAGAAAATCTCCGCTTTCTCTACTGTCTTTTTCTCTGTATCAACAATTTCAAGTGCCGCAAGGGTATTGAAATCATCATCCTGTCTGAAACAGCGTTCATTTGCGCTGTCCGTTATATTTCCATAAGCCTTTCTGAACTTGTCATATACGGCATTAAGCTCTGTTTGGAGTGCTTTCAGTTCCTCATCGGAACAACCTGCCGCCTGCGCGTCGATTACTGCCATAGCCGCCTGACGTATTTTGTGCATACCCATCATTCTGTCAAGGGTCTTGCCCGTTTCGGCTACCTGCGTCATAATCTCGTTTTCACGAAAATACAATTTTCCGTCAACAACGGTATGTGTGAAATTTCGCACCGACGGGTCGGCAGGGATAATGTCGGCTTCATCACGCTGTTTTTCTTCGGCTCTGACAGTTTCAATGCTGCCTTCGATTTTTGCAATAGCCGCCTTGAGCTGTTCCGAAAGCGGAATACTTTCATCGGCAACACAGGTTGTCACTCTGCTGTCATCGCCGTATTTTCCCTTCATTCGTTCGTCCCAAGCCATAGTACCAAGCACCATATCGGGATTATCCACGAAATATTGATTGCAAGGGATACCGTCCGCCGTTTCACTCATATGAACCCAATCGGGAACCTCAACTGTCATTGTTTCTCTTTTCTTTAAAAAGATAATATCCGTAGTGACCTCTGTTCCTGCGTTCTGCTTAAAAGCAGTATTCGGAAGTCTGACTGCTCCAAGCAAGTCACAGCGTTCAGCAAGGTATCGTCTTGCCTTTTCATTCAACTTG
>ENA-OPCY01001938-OPCY01001938.1-human-gut-metagenome-genome-assembly--contig:-NODE-1938-length-10815-cov-2.215706_pt1 | contig 10815 bp, 6 predicted proteins | sample MGYA00241568_ERZ501487 | MGnify/ENA primary metagenome ERZ501487 (study PRJEB25962, sample SAMEA2042574) | human gut metagenome | biome: human gut; feature: human-associated habitat; material: faeces... | reverse complement strand
AGAATTGAGCGTACAGAACAATTATTGTTGAAAGGCAGCGGAAATGTATCTGAGGAAGATGCAGACTTTGATGACAACGATTCAGAGGATGTATATATTGAGGGAAAATATGAGATAGATGTCAAACATTTAAGAGTGGATGACTACTTGGAAGACTTAGCCAGCGATAAATACATTATTGCCGAGATTCATAAGAGTGCAAAGCGTATCCTTGATGAACAGAGAGACCAGAAGCTTCAAGACCTTATAGGTATTTTGGAAAGAAAGGTCAATGAAACTCCATACAATGATGGCAACCGCAAGGTTATTATATTTACAGCATTTGCGGATACAGCAGATTATTTGTATAGCAGTCTTTCAGAGCATATGAAGGACTTAGGGGTATATTCAGCTTGTGTCACAGGCAAGAGAGTTGTTACTAATAACAGGAATGTTGACAGTGATTTCAATTCAGTATTATGTGCATTTTCGCCAGTATCGAAGATGAAAAAAGAGATTCCAGCAGAAGAGCAAATTGATTTATTGATTGGAACAGATTGTATTTCAGAAGGTCAGAACTTACAGGATTGCGACACTGTAATTAACTTTGATATTCAGTGGAACCCAGTATCTTTGATACAGAGATTTGGTCGTATTGACCGTATAGGAAGTAAGAATACAAATATCCAAATGATAAATTTCTTCCCTAACATGGAGTTGAATGAGTATCTTGGACTTGAAGCACGAGTCAAAGGAAAAATGACAACATTGAATTTGGTATCTACTGGTGATGAAGACGTGCTTACTCCTGAGATGAATGATTTCAATTTCAGAAAGCGTCAGCTTGAACGACTGAAGGATGAAGTTATTGATATAGAGGATGCAAACGACAATATCTCGCTTACCGATTTGAATATGAATGAGTATTTGAATGAGTTGTCGGAATACATTCAAAATGTACCAGAGATTAAGAAAGTTCCAAAAGGTGTGTATTCTGTAACAGATGGAGAGAATGCTGGGGTACTATTCTGCTTCAAGCATCGCAACGATGCAAATAAGCCTAAATCTGACAGCTCTTTGTATCCATATTACCTCATATATATGAGAAATAATGGAGAGGTACTCTTTGGAAATGGACAGGCTAGGGAAGTGGTAAAGCAGTTTCGTAAGCTATGCTATGGCAAGAGCAAACCTGTCATGGAACTATTCCAAAAATTCTTTGTACGCACCAATAATGCCAAGGATATGCAGTTCTATTCAGACCTGCTTAATAAAGCGATAAAATCAATCAAGGGCGAAGAGGAGTCAAAGGCTACTCAGCTTATGTTTGATTTTGGAGGATTCAATAATGTCTTTGCTGATGAAACTGCTGATGATTTTGAATTGATTTCATTCTTGGTGGTTGAATAAAAGGCATAAGTATTGGAGGTGATACTGTATGTTTGATTTACCAGATACATATAGGGTAGATGTGAAGGTGGCTTTAAAAGATTTTATCCCAAAGGATTTAAAGCCTAATGACAAAAAAAGAATAAAAGATGCAGTTAAGTCTGTAAGGCTTGATTATCAGATTACGGGAGAAGAGATTCCATCCGTAACCAATGAAGAGTATCGTTGTCAGGTCATACAGTTTTATGACATTGAAGTGGCTAACATCAAGGATGCAAATTTTCTTGCATCCACTTATCAGAATCTTATAAAACCTTTATGTGTGATTCATATGCATGACACAAAGGATGAAGTTTATTCAATGGCAGTAAAGCGACTCAGCCAAACAGACGATATGCAAATTGTGGTAGAACAGACATTGCTTACAGACAAATATATGCTAGGTATTCCAGATAGCAACAGGGATAGATTTATGGCATATATGAATTATTCCACAGTAAAGAATAAGATAGACAAAGTAAAGCTTTACAAGGAATGGTTCTATAAGGCATATATGGTTGTTAATGAGAAAGCATATATTCATACAGATAAATTGCTTGATGGCAATATTTGGTATGACTCCGACAGGACTGCCAGAATATGCCAGAAATATGTAGAGTTGGTAACATCCAGGGGTAAATTAAAAACGGCAGTTACTAATGCAGAGCGAATGAAAATCAATAAAGAAATTAAGACAGAAGTACAAGCACTTGATAATGAAGAATTATAGGAGGTATATTTTTGGAAAATAGTATTAAGCCAATAGAAATAGATGATGATTATGCAGATATTCTTAAGATAAAAGAACAATATGCATACAGATTTGGATATACAAGACCTAAAGAGGATTTGATAGCATTTAAAAATAGAACAATTGCAGCAATTGCAAGTACTATATACGATGAATATGATTTGCAGTTTTATACGAGAAAGATATTTGAACTTTTAGGTTATCCATATACTGGAGTTAAAGAATGGGGGGTTGATGGTTCTTTATTACATCAAGCATTGGGGACAGTTAAAATTGAAAAGGACAAGTCTATATTATATATATGGTTTCAGATTTTAGAATTTGTTGCTAATAGTATCACTAGAGCAGATGATTGCTCAAGGCAATATGCATTTGTTCAAAAGATTGCAATTGCTCTAAAATTATCTGGAATAAATGCTGTTATATGCATAGATGGAGAAGAATATAAGTTTTTCCCGTATAGCGATGCGTTTTTTGATAAACCAATGGTTGTAGATGTGATAAATTGGCTAAGTACATATGAAAAGGCACAGAATCAGTATCGTCAAGCGTTAAACGATATGCTTAAAGGTAAATATGATAGACAAGTAGTTGACTCCTTACGATTAGCTTTAGAATTATTCTTGAAACAATTTTTAGGTAATGATAAATCATTAGAAAATCAGGTAAAAGATTTAGGTGTATATTTGAAGAATAAAAATCTTTCTTCAGAAGTATCAAACATGTTTTTTAAGTTAATTGATTGTTATGCAAAGTATAATAATTCGCACGCTAAGCATGATGATTCAGTAGATGAGAATGAATTAGATTTTTTATTATATTTAACAGGAAGTTTTATACGTTTTTTAATTAAAATAAATAATAAAAATATGATTGTAGCAGATAGTTAGGAGGAAACAAGCTATGGATAACAAGGTGCCACAGCAGATTAATGATATCGTTGGAGATAATGTAAAGAAACTGGCTCAGTTATTCCCATCTGCAGTAAAGGATGGAGAGGTTGATTTTGAAGCTTTAAAAGAAGAACTTGGACAGTATGAGGAAGTAGGAAGCGAAAAATATGAGTTTACTTGGGCAGGAAAAAAGAATGCAAAAAAGATTGCTCAGGAAGATGTAATCGGTAGAACATTGAAATATATTACAGATGATAGTAAAAATGCAGATACAACAGAAAATCTTTATATTGAAGGTGATAATCTGGAAGTGTTGAAGTTGCTTAGACAGAATTATTATGGTGCCATCAAGATGATTTATATAGATCCGCCATATAATACGGGAAGTGATTTATTGTATAATGATAAATTTTTAATGACTAAAGAGGCATCTGACATAGCTGAAGGAGCAATAGAGGAGAATGGTGAACGATTTTATATAAATAAGAATTCTGATAATCGATTTCATGCAAATTGGCTTAACCTTGTGTATCCACGATTATTACTTTCAAAAGACTTACTGTGTGACAAGGGAGTTGTATTTATAAGTATTGATAATCATGAAATAGACAATTTGTTAAAGGTATGTGATGAAATTTTTGGACAAAACAATAGAGTGGGATGTATTGCAAATGTGAATAATCCCAAAGGACGTTCAGATGAAAAAAATATAGCCACTGCACATGAATATTTAGTAGTTTATCAGAAAAGTGATACCACATTGTATGGGTTTGAACCTGACGAGAAAGTGTTAAAAAGATACAATAAAGAAGATGAATTGGGAAGATTTAGATATATTGATTTAAGAAAAACAGGTGATAGTGATAAGCGTGAAGACAGACCTAATATGTTTTATTACTTTTTGTATAATAAGAATACAAATGATTTTTATCCTACATTTGATGAGACTATTCCAAGTGGTTATATACAAATTAAACCAATGAAAGATGATGAGAGTGATGGTAGATGGAGAGTTGGAATTGATACTACTTTAAAAAGATTGGAATTCTTAGTGCCTAATTATATGGCAGTAAAAAAAAGATGGACGGTCATGGAAAAAGACTATTTGTCTGAAAATGATAGAGTAAAGGCAACTAGTGCATGGACTTTTAAAGATGTTAATAGTGAAAGAGGGACGGAACAGTTTACAGAACTTGGCTTTGATAAAGAGGATTTTTTGAGACCAAAACCTGTTGGAACAATCATGAGAGCTATTATATTGGCAACCAATAAGGAGGATATTGTTTTAGACTTTTTTTCTGGTTCAGGGACAACCGCTCAATCTTTATTTATGGCAAACATTCAAGATGCTGCAAATAGAAAATTTATTTTAGTTCAAACAAATGAAGAGGATAACAATATTACTGATATTGGGAAAGAACGCATTCGCAGGGCTGGAGATAAAATAAAATCAGAGCATCCAGATGCAGATATAGATATTGGGTTTAAAGTATTTAGAACCGCTGATACCAATATCAAATGGAATTCTCTTATGGATATGGGACAGGTAGATATGAACCAACTTGAGTATACACCAGACCTTGTTGATTTTATGCCAGATGCAAATGATGTAGATGTAGTCTATGAGTTAATGCTCCGTCAGCGTGATGTTGCACTATCAGAAACATTAGAGCAGTTATCTGATATTGGCAGTCGTACATATCTCTATGCAAGCAGTTATTTGGTATGCTTGGAAACACAGATTACCGAGGAGCTGGTTGGAAAACTTGCAGAGCTTGACCCATTACCAATCAAATTTATTTTCAGAGATTCAGCATTCAAGGATGACATTGCGCTGAAAGATGAGACATTCCGAAGATTGAAAGCTCTGATTGAAAAGAATGCTGGAACTAACAAGCCTACATATACAGTAGAATTTATTTAAGGAGGAATGAAATTATGGCAAAGCGTATTACATTCCAATTCGAGGATGACCTTGATTATCAGATGCAGGCAATTCATTCTACTGTAGAATTATTCAGAGGTTTGTCAAGACATGTAGATGGTATTTACAGACCTAATCGTATTCGCAAAGTGGACGAGGGTGATCCTGTTAGAAATAATGACATTGTTGTTGGTAGCAGGCTATTGGAGAACTTACGAAAAGTACAGCTATCCAATGATTTATTTGCTGATAATGTTCTGGCTGATGGAAATAACTTTACGATTGAAATGGAGACAGGTACTGGTAAGACATATGTGTATCTTCGTACAATTCTTGAGTTGTATCAAGAGTATGGATTTCGTAAATTCATGATAGTAGTTCCATCTATCGCTATCCGTAAGGGGGTAGAGAAATCGATGGAGCAGTTAGCTGACCATTTCAAGAGACTTTACAACATTGATATTGGCAAACACAGTTTTATATATGACAGTAATAATCCAAAGCAGATTAGTTCAAAGTTGGTAGAGAGCAATGATTTAAGTATCTGTGTTCTTAATATTCAGGCTTTCAATAAGGATACCAATAAAATTCGTAAGGAAGATGAGTATGGTCAAAATCTTTGGGAAGATATCAAATACATCAAGCCAATCGTAATTATAGATGAACCACAGAAGATTGAAGGTACTAAAAAGAAAAAGTCAAAGTCTTTAGTTGCTATTGAAGAGTTAAAGCCACTTTTTACTTTACGTTATTCTGCTACACACAAGCAGTTATACAATCAGATTTATAAGCTGGATTCCTTTGCAGCATATCAGAAGGATTTAGTTAAAAAGATTGTTGTTAAGACAGTCTATGGTGTGATTCCAAAGGATTATCCATATATCAGATATCTTGCGTTTACTTCTGATTTGAAAGCAAAGATTGAGATATTCTCACAAGATCAAGGTGGAACAATCAGATTTAAAAATTTCAATGTAGGTGGTGGAGCATCTCTAGAAGAATTATCGGGTGGTTTATCTCAGTATAAGGATTATCGTATTGCAGAGGAACCTCATAAATTAAAGCCATTGTCAGTTGCTACTAAGGAAGGATTCTTTGGTCTGGAGCTTGGACACAGTAATCATGAGATAGAGAAGAATGAGGCTGTGCGAATTCAAATAAGATTAGCGATACAGAACCATTTTACAAAACAGCTCAACATTATTCGTTCAGGTAGGAAAATCAAGGCTTTGACATTATTCTTTATTGATGCGGTAGATAAGGTGCGTGATGATTCAGCTCCTGATGGAAGAGGCGAGTATCTGCGTATTTTTGATGAAGAGTACAAAAAGTATGTAACGACTCATACGCATGAGCTGGAAATGAATAAAGAGTATTTTCCAGACTACATGAATGTGCAGGCTGTAAGAGAGGGATATTTTGCCAGAGACAAGAAGAATAATGCGGTAGATGTTGAAGGCTGGGATTCATCTGTGGACGATAGCGATGTGAAACTCAAGGCAAAGTCACAAGAAGATATTGATAGAGGTATCAGTCTTATTCTTGACAAGAAGGATGAACTGATTTCTTTTGAGGAGCCTCTTGCGTTTATTTTTTCACATTCTGCATTGAGAGAAGGATGGGATAATCCAAACGTGTTTACACTTTGTACGTTAAAAGCTGGCGGTTCTGATATTGCTAAAAAACAGGAGATTGGTCGAGGATTAAGATTGCCGGTTGACAACACAGGCAATCGTTGTATTGATCGTAGAATTAATGAATTGACTGTAATAGCAAATGATTATTATGACCATTTTGCATCTGCACTTCAGAAGGATTTCAATGATAATATGCATTTTGTCAAGGATGAGGTTACTGCTGATATTTTGATTGAAACATTAAAATCGGCAGGAATTCCAGAGGAGAAAATCAGTCCTAAACTGGTGGATACACTTAAGGAAGAACTGGTGTCTGTCGGAGTGATGAATACAGACAATGTGATGAAGGGTTCTTCACAGCAGATAACAAAAACTCTGGATAATATGGTGTTTGTTGATGATACCTTGAATGAACATGCTCAATTGATTAAGCAACAGTTCAAGGAACTGATGATTCAGAAAGGCACCAGAAAGATTGAAATTACAAATGGTGATAATGCTCCATATGATAATGGTGTTAGAGCCTATGTGACGCAAGGTGAATTTGAAAAGATATATCTTGGACTTCGCAAGAACCTTATGCAGCGTTCTATTTATAAATTTAAGATTGACAAGGATGCGTTTATAGATGATTGCATTTCTCGGATTAATCAGTCTTTGTTATACAAGAAAGCAAAGAATGAATACAAGGTTGAAACGGGTAGAGCAAAATTTAATACATCGCAGATGTTTGTAATGGAAGAGTTACCTTATGGCGATAAGGAACTGGAAGTGGAAATTAGTTCTGACCAAAAATCTGATTTTGAAATTGCAAATTTTATAATGTATCATACAATGTTACCTAGACTTGCAATTTTCAAGATTTTGCAGGGAGTTACTAAACGAGAGTTGCTTAATAATCAGGATATTTTGGATGAAGTGACTCAGTTAATCAAAGGAATTCTTAATGATACAAAGGCTTCCAATATTACTTCTTATGAAGTGATAAACGGATATGAATTAGATGAGCGAAATATCTTTGAGCTTGATACCATTACAGAGGCAGATTTCGAGCAGGAATGGAGAGTATTCAAAGCAAAATCTGACAGAAGTTCTGCGATGAATGAATATTACAAGCTTGATAGTGAAGGTGAGTCAAAATTTGCCCATAAGCTGGAGAATAATGAGAATGTTTTACTTTTTACAAAGCTGAAAAAGGGTGGATTTGTAATAGATACACCATATGGTAATTACAGCCCTGACTGGGCGGTAGTATGTCGTAAGGAGGTTTTGAAAGACCCATCAATCGGAATATATTTCATCGTTGAAACAAAAGCAGGTAAGACATGGGCTGACCTGACTGATGTGGAAAAAAACAAGATTCATTGTGGGGAGCTTCATTTTAAAGCAGTATCCGATGATACGAAGTTTGACTGGGTAAATGGCTATGAGGATTTTGTAAATAAGTTTGGGGTTGCCGATTCTAATAAGGATTTATAGAGATGGCAGATATTAACTATGAAATAGTAGAGAAGATAGGGGCTTTATCAGAAAAAGCCAAGAGCTAGACTAAAGAACTCAATAAGATTTTATTAATGACTGAGAATCTAAGTATGATATTAGAAATTGGGTACTTGATCATTCGAAGAGGGGAAAGGGTGTGGTATTGCAGAAGAAACTATTAAGTTAAAGAAAATACAAGTAAAGGATTACCCTAAAAATAATTAATTTATATAGGCCATGTGGCGGTAAGGGGATATGTTCCAAGTGTCAACGAAAGATGTGGTTCTTAGAACGGTAAAAAGGTGGTAGATCAGGGCAATAGTTTTAGGGATGTAATGGGGCGAAAATTTTGATTCATTCAGAACTTTTACTTTTTGAAATTATCTGATTTGTTATGAAGGATGTAGCTAGCTATGGACGAAAAGACGATATCATATTATGATAAAAATGCAGAATATTTTGTGCAGGGAACACAAAATGTTGAATTTACAAAGGTGCAGGATCATTTTCTTGCACTTTTGCCACAGGATGGGAGAATATTGGACTTCGGATGTGGCAGTGGACGTGATACAAAATATTTTCTGAATAAGGGCTTTCAGACGGATGCTATAGACGGCTCTGCGGAATTGTGCAAACTGGCAAGTGAGTATACGGGAATCGATGTTAAACACATGTTTTTTTCGGAGTTTGATGCGTGCGATCTGTATGATGGTATATGGGCCTGTGCTTCCGTATTGCATCTTCCAAAAGGAGAACTGAAGGATATTTTCTCTAAGATGATTCGTGCATTGAAAGATAGGGGATATATTTACACTTCTTTCAAATATGGAGATTTTGAAGGTTATAGAAATGAAAGATATTTTACGGATTTTACGGAGGCAGCTTTTAGGCAGTTTCTAGAAGAAATTCCGGGAATCAAAATGAAAGAATGCTGGCTATCTGATGATGTCCGTCCGGGCAGGAATGAGGAAAAATGGCTGAATATTATACTTCAAAAACAGATTATCAACTGATAATTGATGAAAAATATTATAATATGCTGGATATTGAAGGATTTTCTCATATGATGAAGGATCCTTCATATTGCTATAAGTTCTACTGGCTGGAAGCGATTGTTCAGTTGATTTCAGAAGATATCGGGGAAGCTGCGTTTGATGCCGTTATTGATGAGATGATCTGTAATGCCTGGTATTCGGTCAGGGAATTCCACATCCATCTTAGCGGATTACAGATGGATGGACAGGTACGGGACGGACTTGAGCGGGCAGTACTTAAATTATCTGAATTAAGTGGTCTTCCGGCTAATGCTTCAAAGGTTGAGATTAAGAATGCAATAAAAGAATATAATTCTGAATTAAGAGCAGTGAAAGAGCAGCTTACCAATATGGTTCCTTATCGTGCCCTTGCAGGATTTTTTGACAAGACGGAAGAAACGGCAGACTGGGGAAGTGTAAGAAGAATGACAGCCTATATTGCACGTATCAACAAAGAGGCTGTATTGCTGCCTTATACCCTTGGCGAGAGCAGTAAGTTAAAGAAGGAAATTTATTTTCAGCCATCCTGGATGAAAATGATTCAGGATAATATGGTCACCATTCTTGGATGGATTCAATATGAGAAAATCAAGTGGCTTCAAAATAATAATCCGGAGGTTCCGGGACTGGTTTATAAACTTGAGCCGATGAATGAGAAGATGCGTAAGCTTAACAGTGTGCGTAAGCTATGGGAAGGTGTTCTTGACCTTAGCACAGTCAGGGATGTATTTACGGATGAAATTGTTAAACCGAAAGAGTATGATGTGGACCACTTTATTCCCTGGTCGTTTGTGATGAATGATGAACTTTGGAATCTGATGCCGATGGATTCGTCTTTGAATTCTTCAAAGAGCAACAAACTTCCAAAGTGGGATCCTTTTTTTGAAAGATTTGCTGCCAATCAGTATCTGCTCTATGGATTTATTCATGAGAAAGCCGGAATTCATAAATTGTACGAGGGGTGTTTCAGGGATAATCTGCATTCAATCTGGGCAGGACAGGAATTATATCGCAAAGGAAATTCGAGGGAAGAATTTTATAACATTCTCCAGAAGAATATGCAGCCGGTATATGATTCAGCAAGAAGACAGGGATATGAAATTTGGAAAGATCCGGATGCGTATAAAGGAATGTGATGGTGACTCCACATGAGATGATCTGCAAGGATATTGAAGAAGTTTAATCAATGGCTGATCCACCCGAAACGGTTACATATGAAATAGGTCAAAGGTGATTGAAAGTTATATTTAACAGGGAATAATCAAATTGGCTCCACAAAACAATTAAATGCAATTATTGTTCTATAGAAAAGACAATAATAGATGTGTTCTAAAGAGTGATATGTATATAGTGTGTGCCAAAAAGATTCATATAACTGAATAGTTGCTTTTTCCAGAAAGAAAGTCTGTGTTAAGATAAAATAAGAGTACAATAAATAGCAAGGAGAACAATGGCAAAGCATAAATCCTCTCTTAAAATGATTTCTATGAGATTATTTTAAGAGAGAATTTTAGTTTGTTTACTATTATTGACGTAAATGGAGATAATGTATATAATAATATACATAATATCAGGACCAAAAGGTCTAAGCCTACATGAGCTTGCTCATAAGTGGGTGAAAGCCCTTAGGATCCGCCCCGATATGAGCATAGAAGTGGAATGATAATCCCCCGATATGCGAATATTG
>ENA-OPCY01001936-OPCY01001936.1-human-gut-metagenome-genome-assembly--contig:-NODE-1936-length-10829-cov-1.782532_pt1 | contig 10829 bp, 9 predicted proteins | sample MGYA00241568_ERZ501487 | MGnify/ENA primary metagenome ERZ501487 (study PRJEB25962, sample SAMEA2042574) | human gut metagenome | biome: human gut; feature: human-associated habitat; material: faeces... | reverse complement strand
TGTGAGAGGCGAGGGTGCAGCAAATGAAGCAATGTTTGGTATGCTTCTCGGAACAATTGTAAATATAATACTTGACCCGATAATGATACTCACAATGAATATGGGTGTAGCAGGTGCGGCTATCGCAACTGTAATAGGGAATATGGCATCAGCAGTTTATTATATTATTTATCTTTGCGGAAAAAAGACCATTCTTTCATTTAAGCCGTCCGACTTTAAAATTGGTGACGGTATTCTGGCAGGAGTATTTGCAATCGGCGTTCCGGCAGGTTTGAATAACGTTCTTCTCAGCACAGCAAATATAGTTCTTAATAATTTTCTTAAGGAATATGGCGAAAATGCTGTTGCAGCAATGGGCATTGCATTAAAAATCAATCTTGCTGCGGTTCTGCTTATGATAGGTGTAGGCACAGGTATTCAGCCGCTTGTAGGTTATAACTACGGTGCTAAAAACTACAAGAGAATGTATGCTGTTATGAAATTTGCTATGATGTGTACCTGCATTATAGGTTTGGTTGTATCTGCAATTTGTATTATATTTGCACGTCCTGCTGTTGCAATGTTTATTGATGATGAAAATATTATCGAAAAGGGTATTCCAATGCTCAGAGCACTTATGATCTCACCTGTTTTTCTTGGAGTGATGTTTATATTTACTTTTTCGCTTCAGGGTATGGGAAAAGCAATTCCATCTCTCATACTTACATTGAGCCGTCAGGGTATTGCATTTTTTCCTGCATTGCTGATCCTGAGCCCGCTTTTCAAGCTTGACGGCATAATTTTTGCACAGCCTGTTGCAGACATTTTTTCAACGATCGTATCTGTAATTATCTTTATTGTTATTTCTAAAAATATCAAAAAAACTTCTGAAAAGGAACTTTTATCAACTCAGGGTTAACTTAATGAAAGGCTGATAGTTATGGCTAATGTTACAATAAAAAAAGGTGATAAATCATTTTTGGGTAAAGAAGTTACCGTTGAAATAGACAGACCTGTTGGTACACATCATCCGAAGCACCCTGATATAGTTTACCCTATAAATTATGGTTTCGTTCCCGGACTTATTGCAGGTGACGAGGAAGAGCAGGATGTATATATTCTTGGAATAGATAAACCGTTGACAAATGTAGTTGTAACAATTGTTGCCGTAATTGAACGTCTTAATGACAATGAAGATAAATGGATAGGTGTACCTAATGAGCTTGTTGGCACTCCTATATGCTATGAATGTAATATCAATAAGATAATTGATTTTCAGGAACAGTTTTATAAACACACCTGTGATGCAATATATGAAAAGACCTGCGGTGCTGTAATGTATACGGAGCTTAACGGTGAACGGTTGTATTTGCTCATAAAGAATGAAAGCGGGCATATAGGTTTTCCTAAGGGTCATGTCGAATATGGCGAAAATGAATTGCAAACTGTTGTAAGAGAAGTCTATGAGGAAACAAAGCTTAAAGCTGAGCCTGTTTCAGATTTTCGTATTGAATACAGTTATATAAATAAAAACGGACATCACAAAACAGCAGTATACTATTTATCCCATTACGATTATGCAGAAGCTGAGATACAACAGGAAGAAATTTCAGACAGTTGGCTGCTTCCGTATGATAAGGCAAAAGAAATGCTGAATTACCCTCAGGATAAGCCTGTTCTTGAGAGTGCAGAAAAATTTATTAATAAATAATCTGATATAGTTTTATTGGTGCTTAGTATTGATACCGTATAACACAAAATATGTTATGCGGTATTTTGTTGCCTTATTAGGAAAATATATTTATAAAACAGTTGAATTTTGTAAAATATTGATATATAATTAAGATATATCATGTATAATGGGGTAGATGAAATGCCAAAAGCATATGGACAAAAACAGCGTATCTTATACATACTAAAGTATTTTTATGAAAAAACAGACGAAAAACATACTGTAACAGTAAATAATCTTATTTCATATCTTAATTGCTATGATATTACGGCAAACAGAAAAACAATTTATGATGATATTGAAGTATTGCAGGATTTTGGATTTGATATTGTCAAAAACAAAAGCAAAACCCACAACTTTTATCTTGCATCACGCAATTTTGAGCTTTCTGAAATAAAAATCCTTATAGATGCTGTACAAGCATCAAAATTTATTACGTTGAAGAAAAGCCAGCAGCTTATTTCAGAACTGTGCAGCCTTTTAAGCAGCTATGAGAGCAAGCAAATAAATCGTCAGGTCTATGTGCTTGACAGAGTTAAAAATATGAATGAAAGCATACTGTACAATGTTGATAATATTCATAATGCGATCGCAGAAAATAAGAGGTTAAGGTTTAGATATTTTGAATATGATTATCAATGCAGGAAAATATATCATAAAGATAAAAGTGTTAATCCGCTTGCACTTATTTACAGCAATGAGAATTATTATATGATAACATACAACGAAAAATATGATAATAATGTTACATATAGGGTTGACCGAATGGAAAGCGTTGAAATCGACGATGAACCCCGTATTTTGCCGCTTGAAGAATTTGATCCGGCAGGTTATGTCAAGCCCATTTTCGGAATGTACCATGGTGACATTGAAACAGTTACCGTGTTATTTGAAAATGATCTTGCAAAAACTGTTATTGACAGATTTGGTATGGATACACCAATGCGCAAATACGATGAAGAACATTTTATTGCACGTTTTGATGTTGCGCTAAGTGATAGGTTTCTTGCATGGATAATTGGTTTTGGAAATAAGTGTAGAATCATTTCGCCTGATTATGTCAAAGAAAGGGCTAAAAATCTTGCCTTGGAAGTAGCAAAGCAATATGAATAAAAATAAGGTTAAGAATCTTTTCAGTGATTCTTAACCTTATTTTTTAGTCGTAAAATTTAATTGTTATGTCAGGTTCAGCTGTAACGATTTCCTCATTTGGGATAGTTGTTGTAACAGTTGTTTCAGTTTCGGTTTTTGGTGGATTTTTTGCAATAAATACTGTAAGAACTTCACCTGCTTCAACGTCGATTTTTTCTCCCGGCTCTTTGCTTGTTTTTGCAACATAGCCTTCTTTCACATCAGCCGTTTCTAGTTCTTTTTCTTCGTATTTTATTCCTGCATCATTGAGAAGGGCAAAATAATCTTTTTTGCTAAGGCTCAGGTATTCAGGGATCGTAACATACTTTGATCCTAAGCTTACCTTAACAGTTATTTCAGCACCTTCCTCGTAATTTTCATCTTTAGGAATTGACTGCTCAAAAATCAGACCTTTTTCAACGCTGTCAGTATATTCATACACAGGCTTAAAAGTAAGACTCTTGTAATTATCTGACTTCTGAATTATCTCAAAATTCTTGCCCGTCAAATCATTCATAACATAGATCATCTGGCTTGATGATGAAGAAGTGATTTCAGATTCTTCATTTTTGGGGGCAGTTGTCATTTCTGTAATTGGCGTTGTTGTTATCTCAGATTCTGAAACAATAGATGTAATTCCGCTAACATTTGGAATATCTTCTCCACCGCCGCTGTCATTCATAGCAAGAAGCATAATGAGCAGGAAAAACATACCGATACCAAGTATTGAGGCGATGATAACAATAAATAATCCATGACGGCTTATTGTGTTTTTCTTTTTATACTTTGCAGTTGGTCTGCGATCTTCAGTTTGGCGTGGAATTGCAATAGTCTGTGTACTTGAAGAAGAAAGACGCACAGAATTATATTCAGGCTGTTCAAAAAGCTGAGTTACAAGCTCCGTTATAGTTTGTATACGCATCTCACCGTTCAGCGTAAGACCGTTCATAATAACCTTTGAAACATTTTTAGGAATGTTTGAATTGAGCATATATGGTTCAATAAGATTATCATCTGCAACACGGCTCATTGCATCAGTCGGAACAGCACCTGTAAGCACTCTGTACAGTAAAGCACATATGCCGTAAACATCAGTCCAAGTACCCTGCCAATTGCTTGAATTATATTGTTCAGGGGCAGCATATCCATTATAAAGCTCAGAGGCAAGGTCAGTATTTGCAGTTCTTTCTTCTGAGATAGCAAAGCCTGTGATCTTTACTTCACCGTTTTCATTTATAAGTATGTTTTCCGGGCTTATGCCACGGTGGATAAGTCCTGCATTATGTACAAGTGATAATGTTGTAAAGATTGGAGGAAAGAGCTTTCTGACTTCTTCCCATGTAAGTTCACCTGCATTATTTTTCAGATATTCGCCGAGAGTAATTCCCTCAAAATATCCGAAAACAACATATCCTGTATTATTTTCTCCGAAGAGATCAATGGCTGAAATAATGTGGTTTAATGTGCGCATTTTTGAAAGCATTTTATTAAGCTCAACAAATTCGCTCAAAAATGTTTTATACTGCGCAACATACTTTGGATTGACTGCTATTGCAGGTGTACCTTTTTCACGGGAACAAAGCGTATCAGGCATATATTCCTTAATAATAACTTTGCTCTGAGTAATAGTATCATAAGCAAGGTAATTAGCACTTTCTCCATTATAGGACTTTAATTTTCCGACAATATATCTGTTATCGCAAAGTTTAGTTCCGGGAGCAAGATAGGACGGAAGATATGGAGCATTTTCATTATATCCGCATATATTACATATTCCATTTTCATTGCAGTTTTTAGGATTCATACATCCGTAGCATAAATTTAAATTTTCCATACTCAGTCCTCCTTTCTTTCAAAAAAATGGATTTATTCATCATCAATATGATAACAATAATTAAAGGTGTTGTCAATGAGATTTGCTGAATTGTATGTGATTTGTATTCACTTTGTAACAATTGGGGCTGGCAGCAAAGCTAAATCAACGTAACTAATATATTATATCAAATTCAGCGGCAAACGTCAAGCAAAGGCACATATTTCCGTAGTTTTCAACATATTGGCTTAATAATTGTATATGTGATTATATTACCTATGACAAAAAGATTCCAAAGAAATTCTTTGGAATCTGCATAAATACTAAATCAAATTGTAAAGCCATTCGGATATTAGCAGCATAAGCGGCATTGTAATTATCGAGCCAATAGTTGATATTGCGAATATTTCAGATGCATATACACCATCTCTGCCATATTTGTTAGCGAACATTATTGTAGATGCAGCAGTAGGAGCAGAGGCTGCAATTATCATTGTATCAACGACCATTCTTTCATTTCTGAATGGTATAAAAATGAGCATTAAAAGTATAGGACCGATAATAAGCTTAGCTGCACAGGTAAGGTATATACCTTTTTTCTTGATTGCTTCAAGAAGATTTGACTGAGCGATCATAATGCCTGAAACGATCATTGCAAGGGGAGTATTAAGCGATGAAATATAGTTGAGCGGTTCAAGAACGACTTCAGGAAGAAGTATTCTTGCAAAGAAGAAAATAACTCCGACGATCGTTGCAATAACAGCAGGAGCTTTAATAATATTTATCAATGACTTTTTGCTTAAATTGCCTGTCATAACAATGACACCGTGTGTCCATGATAACAAATTAAATAACGCTATGTAAGCAATAACATAGAATACTCCGTCAGAGCCGTATACAGCACTTACAAGCGGTATTCCGAGAAATGAACAGTTTGAATATACTACTGCAAATTGTTCAACTGCATAATTCACTCCACGGTTTTTCTCACGGAAAAATACTGTTGCAATAACAATAAGGACGATATGAGAAATAAAAGCGAGTAAAAATGAAAGTAAAAGTCCTTTAACTAATCTGCTGTCGAATTCTTTTTGAAAAGATGTAAAAATCAATACCGGACAAACTGCGCTGACAACAAAGTTGGAAAGCTGCTTGCCGCCTTTTTTGGTGAACACACCTTTTTTATATAAAAAAGCACCGAACACAATAAGCGCAAACATTACTATTGTCTGGAAAATAAGTATTTTTGCCGTTTCCATATATACCTCACAAATAAAACAGGGCGGATTTTCATCCACCCGAAAAAATTATAATACTTTACTGAGAAAGTTTTTAAGTCTTTCGCTTTTAGGGTTTGCAAAAAATTCTTCAGGAGTGTTTTCCTCGACTATTGAACCTGAATCCATAAAAATTACACGGCTTGCAACTTCCTTGGCAAACGCCATTTCGTGAGTTACAACTACCATTGTCATATTTTCGGCTGCAAGTTCACGCATAACATTAAGAACTTCACCGACCATTTCAGGGTCAAGAGCAGAAGTAGGTTCATCAAAAAGCATAACGTCAGGCTTCATACATAAAGCTCTCACAATAGCAATACGCTGTTTCTGACCGCCTGAAAGCTGATTTGGATAGGAATTGGCTCTGTCAGAAAGACCGACACGCTTTAATAACTCCATTGCAGTAGCTTCGGCTTCTTCTTTTGATTTGCCCTGAAGTTTCATTGGTGCGATAGTGAGATTTTTCATAATGTTCATATGTGGGAAAAGATTGAACTGCTGAAAAACCATACCCATTTTCTGACGATATTTATTTATATCGTTTTTCTTGTCTGTAATATCAATGCCCTCAAATGTTATCGTACCGCCTGTGGGAACTTCAAGAAGATTAAGACAGCGTAAAAATGTGCTTTTGCCTGAGCCTGACGGACCTACTACAAAAACAACATCACCCTGTTTAATTTCGGCAGATACACCGTTAAGTGCCTTGCTTTCCATACTTTCAAACTGTTTTTCAAGATTTTCAACCTTAATTAAAACATCAGTGGTCACTGTTTCTCATCTTCCTTTCCATTTTATTAAATACAAATTCAAGCAGCATTACAAGTACAAGATAGATCAATGCAACTGCAATGAGCGGCATAAATGCATCATAAGTACGGCTTCTGATAATGTCACCGCCCTTAGTAAGATCCTGCATAGCAATGTAACCTGAAACGGAAGTTTCTTTGAGAAGAACAATAAATTCATTTCCGAGAGCAGGGAAGATGTTCTTGAAGGCCTGAGGAATAATTATAAAGATCATAGTCTGTGCATAGTTAAATCCTAAGCTTCTGCCTGCCTCAAACTGACCTTTATCAATTGACATTATACCGCTTCGTACGATCTCTGCAACATACGCACCTGAATTGATACCAAAAGCAATTATTGCAACAACGACTTTATCTATGTTTACGGATGCAAAAATTACAAAGTAAATAATAAGGAGCTGTACAACAACAGGAGTACCTCTTATTACGGTAAGATACACACGACAGATGAAATTAGCTACTTTAAGCTTGCCCGTCATATCATGTGTTGAGCGCACTATGGCGATGACAAAGCCAAGCACTATTCCGAGTACGACAGCCGCGATCGTTACTTTTAAGGTTACACCAAGACCGTCTGTAATATATCTCCAGCGATCTTCGGCAACAAAATTCTGAATAAATCTATCCCTAAAATTTGCGAATAAATTTATGAACCATTCGGCTATCGAATTAAAAAACCCTGCCATTATGTTCTTTCCTTTCGTAGCGGTAATATTTTACCGTTAGTTTTTTACATAAAATCTGCGGCTGTAAAAAGTATCCCAGCCGCAGAACCTGCAGTATTTAATTATTCTGCTGTAATATATTTGTCGATGATCTCCTGAAGCTTTCCTGAATTTTTGAGGTTTTCAAGAGAAGTATTGATCTTTTCACGAAGTTCGTCATTGCCCTTTGCAACAGCAATAGCATATTCTTCATCTGTAAATGATTCGTCAAGGATAACAAGTCCTTCGTTTTCGGAAACAAATACCTTAGCAGGTTCTCTGTCAATGATAACAGCGTCGATCTTGTCCTGCATAAGAGCCTGAACAGCTTCAAAGCCCTTGTTGTAACGTTCAACTGTTGCATCAGCAATATCAGATGAATAAATATCACCTGTTGTACCGAGCTGAACACCGATCTTCTTGCCTTCAAGATCGGCAGGAGTTGTAACAGCTGAACCTTCCTTTACGATTACGACCTGTGAAGCCTGTGCATATGTGTCAGAGAAGTCAACGTTTTTAAGGCGATCTTCATCAACTGTCATACCTGCAGCAGCGAAGTCAGCTTTTCCTGACTGTACAGCAGCGATAATTGAGTCAAAAGCCATATCTTCGATAACGAGCTCGTAACCGAGGTCATCAGCAATAGCCTGAGCAATATCAGCATCAATACCAACGATCTTATCGCCCTCATAATATTCATAAGGAGGGAATTCAGCATTTGTAGCCATAACAAGAGTTGTTTTTTCTTCCTTGCCGCAGCCTGTGAAAGCTGCACATACTGTACCGAGCATTAATGCACTGAGAGCACAGCTTATGATCTTAGATTTCTTCATAATTTTATCCATTCCTTTCAATTCAGACATTTCCACGATGTATATCGCTCTGTCTATACAAAAATACATATTAATTTTAAACTGTTTTTATGGATATTTCAATAACTAATTTAAACAAATTATCAATACTATATAAAATAGTATATGTGCAAAAGTGTCGTGATAATGTGGTATTGCTTTAATGTAATATTGCGTTAAAATTAACCTTAGCTTCTGCACATATGGATTTATTTAAGTAAAATTAAACAAAACAGTCTTAAAATCAAAGGTTAATAAAATACTTCATTATCTCAGGTCCTTTTTCAATGAATACACCTGTTTCTTTAGCATTTTTTTCACAGAATTTGCTTACACCATCATGAGCCTTGCACTTCTGATAAATAAGGAAAGGCACAGGGTCATTTGTATGTGTTTTGAGTGCAAGAGGAGTTGGGTGGTCAGGAAGAATCATGATCTTGTAATCATCGTATTTTTCAAGCTCAGGAAGGATCTTACCGAGGATCTCTTTGTCGATTATCTCGATTGCCTTGACTTTATTTTCAATTTCGTGACGGTGACCGCATTCATCAGGAGCTTCAACGTGGATATAAACAAGATCCTGTCCGTTTGCAAGTTCCTTAATTGCAGCGTCAGCTTTTCCGCTGAAGTTTGTGTCTATGTAACCTGTTGCACCATCGACATTGACAACATTCATACCTGAGAATTTACCGATACCCTTTAAAAGGTCAACAGCAGAGATCATTGAACCCTTGAGTCCGTAGCACTTTGTAAATGCTTCAAGGTTAGCTCTCTTTCCTTCACCCCAGAGCCAGATGCAGTTTGCAGGACGGAGACCACGCTTGATTCTGTCGAGATTTACAGGGTGATCCTTGAGAAGATCATAGCTCTTTTTCATCATTGCATAAAGCTTTTCGGCATTTTTATGCTTTGGAACATATTCTGTTACCTTTCTGCCCGTAATGTCGTGTGGAGGAGTAAGTGTTCCGACATCAAGAGTACCGCCGTGCCAGATAAGGCAGTGACGATAGCTTACACCGCTGTAAAGCTTAAATTCATCGTTATCAAAATGTTCTGCAAGAAAATCAACGAGTATTTTTGCTTCGGCGGTAGAAATATCATCTGCGCAGTAATCAACGAGTGTTCTGTCCTCAAAATTAGGTTCATCGGATACGGTAACGAGATTGCAGCGGAATGAAATATCATCATCTTTCATATCGATTCCGATAGAGCCTGCTTCAAGCGGAGAACGACCTGTGTAGCAAACTGCCGGGTCATATCCGAGAACGGAAAGGTTAGCAACGTCTGAACCGGGCTTCAAACCGTCAGCAACAGTTTTTACAAGACCAACGACTGATTTTTCTGCAAGCTTGTCCATATTTGGCTTGTAAGCCTTTTCCATAGGAGTAACATTGCCGAGTTCCTCAACAGGATAATCAGCCATACCATCGCAAAGAAGAACAACATACTTCATATTAAATACATCCTTTTTTATTTGATTAAAACTATCAGGGATAAATAGTTTCATACATTATCATTTTACCACAGATCATACATTAATTCAATATATTACATAAATTTTTTGCAGTAAATTTGTTTATATTTTTGTATTTTTTTATTGACAAATAATTATTGATATATTATAATAAATTTGTCCGAATTGTTAAAGAATATTTAATTGGAGGTTCATTATGGAATATCAGATCAAAGGAACACCATTTCCTGTCGTAATTTGTAAGCTTGGGGCAAATGAAGCTATCGACTGTCAGAAGGGTGCAATGTCATGGATGTCACCTAATATGCAGATGCAGACAACAACAGGCGGCATCGGTAAAATGTTTTCAAGAGCACTTACTGGTGAATCACTTTTCAAAAATAAATATATTGCTCAGGGCGGACCGGGTGAAATTGCATTTGCCGCAACAGTTCCAGGCAATATTATTGCGATCAATGTTGGCGAAAAAGAGATCGTTGCACAGAAGTCAGCATACCTCGCTTCCGAACAGAATGTTGAAATGAGCATATTCTTCCAGAAAAAGATCGGTTCAGGCTTTTTTGGCGGTGAGGGCTTTATTATGCAGAAGTTCTCAGGTTCCGGTATGGTTTTCATCGAAGTAGACGGAAGCGTTGTTGAATATGACCTTGCAGCAGGCGAATCTCTCCTTGTTGATACAGGCTATGTAGCAGCTATGGATTCAACCTGTTCTATGGATATTGTTTCAACAGGCGGTATCGGAAATGCACTCTTCGGCGGCGAAGGACTTTTCAATACAAAGGTTACAGGTCCCGGCCACGTTTGGCTCCAGACACTTCCTATCAATGCACTTGCAAACTCACTCCAGCCGTATATCGTTACAGGCAGCAACTGATCTACATAATTATATTAAAAAAGGCAGTCGTTTTTCGGCTGCCTTTTTATATTCGGTGTTCATACGCGCACCCCCCTTTCCGAAGAAGAAATCTTTTATTTCTTACCCAATGCCGCTTTTGCCTCGTTGATCAGATTCAGCAAAATCATATCCTGTTCATACCGATTTTGCGCGTAATCAAA
>ENA-OPCY01001921-OPCY01001921.1-human-gut-metagenome-genome-assembly--contig:-NODE-1921-length-10906-cov-2.987743_pt1 | contig 10906 bp, 8 predicted proteins | sample MGYA00241568_ERZ501487 | MGnify/ENA primary metagenome ERZ501487 (study PRJEB25962, sample SAMEA2042574) | human gut metagenome | biome: human gut; feature: human-associated habitat; material: faeces... | reverse complement strand
CCTAAGAGAAATGGAGGATCAGCTGCTTGACAATATGGAGCTGGAGCGTGAGCGTGGCATAACCATTAAGGCACACGCCGTAACATTGGTGTACAAGGCAGACGACGGCAAAAGCTATGTGTTTAACCTTATAGATACACCGGGACATGTTGACTTTAACTACGAGGTTTCCCGTTCATTGGCGGCCTGCGAGGGTGCTGTGCTTGTTGTTGACGCTTCACAGGGTATAGAGGCACAAACACTTGCCAATACATATTTGGCAGTTGACAGCGGACTTGAGATTGTACCTGTTGTAAATAAAATTGACCTGCCCAGTGCCGACCCAAAGCGTGTAAAGGCGGAAATTGAAGATGTTATAGGCATACCTGCCGAGGACGCTCCGGAGGTTTCCGCAAAGGCCGGCATTAACATTCACCAGGTTATGGAAAAAATAGTGTCTGACATTCCTGCACCACAGGGTGATGACAGCAAGCCTTTGCAGGCACTTATTTTTGACTCCTACTATGACGCTTACAAGGGCGTAATTATTTATATAAGGATAAAAGACGGTACGGTAAAGGTTGGCGACGAAATAAAGCTTATGGCTACGGGTGCGGTGTTTACGGTGGTAGAGCTGGGTTATATGCGTGCTACCTCACTGGAGCCCGCAAAGGAGCTTTGTGCCGGCGAGGTCGGCTACATTGCCGCCGCAATTAAAAGCGTACAGGACGCAAAGGTTGGCGACACCGTTACACTGGCAAACAACCCTGCATCAGAGCCGCTGCCGGGCTACCGTGAGGTACAGTCAATGGTATTCTGCGGTGTTTACCCTGCCGACGGTGCCAAGTACACAGACCTGCGTGACGCTCTTGAAAAGCTAAAGCTTAACGACGCTTCACTTTCCTTTGAACCTGAAACCTCGGTTGCACTGGGCTTTGGCTTTAGGTGCGGCTTTTTGGGCCTGCTGCATATGGAAATTATACAGGAAAGACTTGAGCGTGAGTACAACCTTGACCTTGTTACTACAGCACCAAGCGTTATTTTCAGAATAACCAAAACAGACGGCACTGTAGAAATGATAGACAACCCTACAAACTACCCCGACCCTGCACTTATTGCAAAGGCAGAGGAGCCTATGACAAACGCTCACATTTATGCCCCTGCCGAATATGTAGGAAACATTATGGAGCTGTGTCAGGACAGGCGTGGCATATTTAAGGATATGACCTATATTGACAATGACAGGGTAGATATTCACTACCTTTTGCCGTTGGCAGAAATTGTGTATGACTTTTTCGACACCCTAAAGTCACGCACCCGTGGCTATGCCTCCTTTGACTACGAGCTGGCAGGCTATGCCGAGAGCAAGCTTGTTAAGCTGGACATTATGCTGAACGGCGAAATTGTAGACGCACTGTCCTTTATTATTCATGCTGATAAGGCCTACACCCGTGCAAGAAAAATGACCGAAAAGCTAAAGGAGAAAATTCCGAGACAGCTTTTCGAGGTACCTATTCAGGCGTGCATAGGCGGAAAAATCATAGCTCGTGAAACTGTAAAGGCTATGCGTAAGGACGTACTCGCAAAGTGCTACGGCGGCGACATTACCCGTAAGAAAAAGCTGCTTGAAAAGCAGAAGGAGGGTAAAAAGAGAATGCGGCAGCTGGGCAGCGTAGAGGTGCCGCAGGACGCATTTATGGCTGTGCTTAAGCTCGATTCCGAATAAACCCAACGCACACCGGTTTTATAAAGAGTTTTTAATTAAAATAAACGGCGGATACTCACCATAGGCATAGAGTATCCGCCGTTAAATCAGCTCTGATAACGGTAAGGAAAATAAACCTTACCCAATGCATAAATCCCATAATATAACTTTGGCGTAATAGTGACAAAAGTTATATTATGTGTTAGAATTAGCATATATATGTTAAAACAAATAACTTTACAAAGAGGAATAGGCTATGAATGAAAGAATAGGCATTGTAAGCCTGGGATGTGCAAAAAACCAGGTAGATGCGGAAATGATGCTGTTTACACTTAGACAGTGCGGATATAAAATTGTGGCAGACCCTGCAATGGCAGATGTGGTTATTGTAAACACCTGCGGCTTTATAGAGTCTGCCAAGCAGGAAAGCATAAACGAAATTATTGAGCTGGGCAAACTAAAGCAAGAGGGCCGCATAAAGGGCATTATTGTTACAGGCTGTTTGGCTGAAAGATACCGTCACGCCGTAAAGGAACAGCTTTACGAGGTAGACGCAGTAGTGGGCATAGGCGGCAACGAGGACATTGCCGAGGTTGTGGCTAAGTGTCTGCAAGGTGAAGAAACAGAGCTTTACCCAAGCAAAATGTGTGCACAGCTTGAGGGCGGCAGAATACAAAGCACACCGTCACACTATGCCTACCTAAAATTAGGTGACGGCTGTGACAACAGGTGCACCTTCTGTGCAATTCCTCTTATAAGAGGAAAGTTCCGCAGCCGCCCGCAGGAGTCTGTTGTGGCAGAGGCAAAGGAGCTTGCTGCAAAGGGCGTAAAGGAGCTTATATTAATAGCTCAAGACACAACCCGCTATGGTATTGATTTGTATGGCGAATTCAGACTGGCTGCACTGCTGGACGAATTGTGCAAAATAGAGAGCTTAAAGTGGATAAGACTGCTTTACTGCTACCCTGACGAAATTACAGACCAGCTTATAGACTGCATAGCAAGGCAGGATAAGGTGCTTAATTATATGGATATTCCCCTTCAGCACTGCAATGACAGAGTGCTAAAGTCAATGAACAGGCGTGGCAACAAGGAAAACATAGTAAATGTTATTAACAAGCTAAGGGCAAAAATTCCGGATATTGTGCTGCGTACCACACTTATTTGCGGATTCCCGGGTGAAACCGAGGAGGAGTTTACAGAGCTTTCTGAGTTTGTAAATGAAATGAAGTTCCAAAGACTGGGCTGCTTTGCGTATTCCCAAGAGGAGGACACACCGGCGGCAAGCTTTGAAAACCAGATAGACGAGGAAATTAAGCAAAAGCGTGCCGAAATAATTATGGAGCAGCAAATGCCTATAATGGAGGAATACTGCAAAAGCCTTATAGGTAAAGAAATAGAGGTTGTCTGCGAAGGCTACGACAAGTACGCAAACTGCTACTTTGGCAGGTCTATGGCAGACTCTCCGGATGTTGACGGAAAGGTGTTCTTTAATACAGAGGACGGCAAAAAGCCGGCAATAGGCGACTTTGTAACGGTAGCTATTGATGATTACCTTGACTGTGACCCTATAGGCACAATGGTATAATATACATAGGAGAGTGATTATTTTTGAATCTTCCTAACAAACTTACGCTGTTAAGAATAATACTTGTGCCGTTTTTTGTGCTGTTTTTATTGGTAGACGCTATTCCCCTAAGCCCTGTTTTTGCTTTGGTGGTGTTTATAGCCGCTTCAATTACCGACTTTTTTGACGGTCACTATGCACGCAAGCACAATATGGTTACTGATTTCGGAAAATTCGCAGACCCATTGGCAGATAAAATACTTATAATCTCCGCCTTTTGCTGCTTTATACAAACAGGACTTATTGGCGCTGTACCGGTTATAATTGTACTGTTCAGAGAATTCGCCGTAACATCTGTACGGCTTGTGGCTGCGTCAAAGGGAAAGGGAGTAGCCGCCAATATGTGGGGCAAAGCCAAAACAGTAAGCCAAATTGTAGCGGTAATTGTTGCTTTGGTACTGCAAATTGTACTTAAGCTTGGGGGCTTTTCGGCAGAGGTATCAGGCAGTTTTGGTATTATAACCAATGTAGTTGTGTGGGTATCGGTTATTTTTACTGTTATATCCGGCATAGTGTATCTAAAGGATAATGCTGATTTATACAAAAATGCCAAGTAAATATTTTGAATATTTTACTTTAAAATTTATATAATATGAGATATAATTAACCCAGTAAATATTGCAAATGCTATTGTAGGAAGTAGTAGCAGTTGTGGCAGTTTTTCAGAGAGAGCCGTGTATGCTGAAAGCGGCTTATTACTGCAGGCTGTGAATGCACCCTTACAGCACACGGCAGGAAATGGCTGTGCGGTTGTCACCGTTATATGACAGCAAGTGCGGCGAAAGCCGAATTTGGGTGGAACCACGGAGAAAGCTTACAGTCTTCGTCCCTTTGTCGGGACGGAGGCTTTTTAATTTTATAAATAAAAATTTAAACAGTACCGTAATATACAGTGCGTGGGCTGTGTAAAATGTTTACATTTGTGGCATTTAATATACGGGCCTGTTTAAAGGTTGGAGGAATATTATGGAGATTTACAACACTTTAGGACAGAAAAAGCAGGAGTTTGTACCCTATGAGCCGGGCAAGGTGCGTATGTACACCTGCGGCCCTACCGTTTACCACTATGCGCATATAGGTAATTTGCGTACCTATATAATGGAGGATGTGCTTGAAAAGTATTTAAGATTTTCGGGCTACGATGTTAAAAGGGTAATGAACATTACAGATGTAGGCCACCTTTCAAGCGACGCCGACACAGGCGAGGACAAAATGCTTGCCGGTGCTAAAAGGGAGCATAAAACCGTGCTGGAAATAGCTAAGTTTTATACAGACGCCTTCTTTGCCGACTGCGCAAAGCTGAATATTAAAACTCCCGATGTAGTAGAGCCTGCTACAAACTGCATTGACGACTTTATAAATATGGTTTCTGTTTTGCTTGAAAAGGGCTATGCATACAAAGCCGGCGGAAATGTTTACTTTGACACCTCAAAGCTTGACAGCTACTATGTGTTTGGCAACCAAACGGAAGAGGATTTGGCCATAGGCGTTCGTGACAGTGTAGAAGAAGATGAAAACAAGCGCAACAAGGCCGACTTTGTGCTGTGGTTTACAAAGTCTAAATTTGAAGATCAAGAGCTAAAGTGGCACAGCCCATGGGGTTACGGTTATCCGGGCTGGCATATAGAGTGCTCTGCCATAAGCATAAAGCATTTAGGCGAGCATTTGGACATTCACTGCGGCGGCATTGACAATGCATTTCCGCACCACACAAATGAAATTGCACAAAGCGAAGCGTTTTTAGGTCATAAATGGTGTAACTACTGGTTCCATGTACTGCACCTGAATGACGCAAGAGGCAAAATGAGCAAGTCAAAGGGTGACTTCCTGACAGTTTCTTTGCTTGAACAAAAGGGCTACAATCCACTGGTTTACCGTATGTTCTGCCTGCAGTCGCACTACCGCAAGCCTCTTACCTTCTCTTATGACAGCCTTGACAATACCGCAAAGGCATACGACAAGCTGATAAAGAAAATTGCCACACTTGACAACGACACAGAGGTTGACAAAGTTCAGGCACAGCCTTATATTGACAAATTTAAAGAGGCTATGGACAATGACCTTAACACCTCCTTGGGCTTAACAGCTGTGTACGATGTGCTAAAGGCAGACATAAACGGTGCAACAAAACGCTATGTACTTTCAGAGTACGACAAGGTGCTTTCTCTTGACCTGCTTTCCGGCGAAAAACAGCAAAACACAGAAAGCAGTACGGCAGACGCAGAAATTGACGCCCTTATCGAAAAGAGAACACAGGCAAGAAAAAATAAGGACTGGGCCACAGCCGATGAAATTCGTGACCGTCTGAAGGCCCTTCATATTGTAGTAGAGGACACTCCTAACGGCATAAAGTGGAGATACGAAAACTAACCGGAGGAGTTTTTTAAATGGATATTTCGGCTATAATTGAATATTTAAAGGCGGCCCTGTTTGGCGTGGTAGAGGGTATAACCGAGTGGCTGCCTATAAGCAGTACCGGACATATGATTTTGCTGAACGAATTTATTCCCCTAAAAGTTTCTGCAGAATTTTGGAATATGTTCGAGGTTGTTATACAGCTGGGTGCCATTTTGGCAGTTGTGGTTATTTTCTGGAAGCAGATATGGCCCTTTACCCTAAACAACGGCTCGGGAAGTACGGGAATAAAAAAGCTTGTTAACACCGACATTCTCTCACTGTGGGGCAAAATACTTGTTGCCTGCATACCTGCGGCTATAGTGGGGCTTTTGCTTAATGATTTCTTAGAAACCTACCTTTACAACTATGTGGTAGTTGCCATTGCCCTTATAGTATTTGGTGTTGCCTTTATTGTAGTTGAAAACTGGAATAAAAGCCGTACGCCAAAGGTAACCGGCTTAAACGATTTAACCTATAAGCTGGTTATCATAATAGGTCTGTTTCAGCTGTTGGCGGCTGTCTTCCCGGGGGTATCACGCTCAGGAGCTACAATAGTAGGCGCATTGCTTATTGGCGTATCACGAACAGTTGCGGCAGAGTTTACATTCTTCCTTGCTATACCTGTTATGGCAGGTGCAAGCCTGCTGAAGCTGGTTAAGTTTGGCTTTAATTTTACAGCTCAAGAGCTTATTATACTGATTATAGGGTTTGTTGTGGCATTTTTGATATCTATAGTAGTTATTAAATTCCTGCTTAAATACATTAAGCGCCACGACTTCAAGGTATTTGGCTGGTACAGAATTGTACTGGGCGTTGCGGTACTTTTGTACTTTGCCCTGGCTGTACACTAATAATCCTGACATATTAACAAACACATTGGCTGTTAAATTAACAGCCTGCATTCAGTGAACCGTAGGCTTTCTCATAAAATATAAGGTGCTGTGGACTTTTCCACCGCACCTTTTTTATTGTCGTAATACTGCAATAGCTTATATACCCCTGCGATAGACATTTGGGCACAGCCGTAAAAATAAATATTTTTTACCCTGTAATTTTTACAAAACAATCCCCCTAGTACAGTCTTGATTTTTCAAGTATCTGTCCTAAGGGGATTATAAGTTTACACTTTAAATTAGTTTTGTTTATTAACTGCTATGCAAACAGCTTAACCGGTTGCTTACGGTAAAACATACTTACTGCGGTACTCCTTGTACTCATTTTTAAACGAACCTTCATCATCATGCTTTACCTCATACAAATATTCGTGGGTTTCAAAGCTTTCCTCTTCAAGCTGTATCATACATACTGCAATGTTTGAGCAGTGGTCGCTTATACGCTCAATAGATGTAAGCAAATCAGAGAATATAAAGCCCAGCTCTATTGTACACTTGCCGTCACGCAAACGCTTAACATGGCGCAGTTTAAGCTCATTTACAAGCTTATCTATAACCTGCTCAAGTGGTTCTATTCTTTTTGCAAGTTCAATGTCGTTTTTAGTATATGCCTTGGTTGTATTGTCAACAATTTCTATAAGGGCACATATTAAAACATCTATCTCACTTATAGCGTTCTCAGAGAAGAATATTTTTTTCTCGTGCATTTCCTTAACCGATTCCTGTATGTTTACTGCGTGGTCGCTTATTCTCTCAAAGTCGCCTATAGAATGCAGCATTTTTGAGGTTTCTGCACTGTCATCGGTTGTTAAGCTTTTACTGCTTAGCTTAACCAGATATGTTCCCAAAACATCCTCGTAGGTATCTATAAGCTTTTCGTTGTCTATTATGCTCGCTTCAAGCTCAGGCCTGTATTTTGCAAGCAGTGAACAGGCGTCTGTAATGGTTTGCTCTGAAAGCACAGCCATTTTGTTGCACATTGTAACACACTGTGCAGTTGCAACAGCCGGTGTATTTAAGAAACGCTCATCAATAAACGGTGTGCCGTTGTCCTCGTCTTTATCTCTGATTGTAAGACACGCAAGCTTTTCAAGAACCTTGTTAAACGGCAGCAGCAGTGCAGTAGCCGCAATGTTAAATATTGAATGTACTATAGCAATGCTTGCAGGATTTACGGCATCGTCTAAGAATGTAAAATGTAAAAATGCGTTTAATGTATAGAACAATACAAGCAAAACAACGGAGCCTATTATGTTAAAATATAAGTGAACAAAGGCGGCACGCTTAGCATTCTTTTTAGCACCTATACATGACAAAAGTGCGGTTACGCATGTACCTATATTTTGTCCCATAATTATAGGTATAGCACTTGCGTAGGTTATGCTTCCTGTTACAGATAAAGCCTGCAAAATACCCACAGATGCCGACGAGCTTTGAATAATTGCTGTAAGCACCATACCCGCAAGTATACCAAACAATGGGTTTGAGAACATTAGAAGAAGCTCTCTGAATTCAGGAATTTCTGCCAAAGGTTCTACGGCACTGCTCATACTGTCCATACCGAACATCAGTATTGCAAAGCCAACCAATATTGTACCAATGTCCTTTTTCTTTTGGCTCTTGCAGAACATAATAAATATAATACCTATAACAGCCAATATTGGTGAAAAGCTGGTAGGCTTAAGCATTTTCAGCAAGAAGCTGTCACCGCTAATACCTGTTAAGCTTAATATCCACGCTGTAATGGTTGTACCTACATTGGCACCCATAATTACGCCTATTGCCCTTGAAAGCTTCATTATACCGGAATTTACAAAGCCAACTACCATTACCGTAGTAGCCGAAGACGACTGTATTACGGCTGTAACAAGCATACCAACCATAAAGCCCTTAAAGGTGCTGTTAGTAAGCTTTTCAAGCATTTGCTCCAGCCTGCCGCCGGAGAGCTTTTCAAGACCGTCCCCCATTGTGTTCATACCATACAGGAACAGTGCAAGTCCGCCAAAAAGAGTCAGAACGGCAAAAATGTCCATAATTTCCCCTCGCATTATAAATATAATTTAATGTGGAGTACGCTAATTAACCTAAAAATTAATATAATACCCATTGCAGTATTACAGAAAATTCTACAAAATTCCGCAATAACTACATTGTAATCTAGAATACCTAAACCGTATGAAGATTATGTTCTTTGTATGTGAAATTTAAGTGAAATAATTCACATAGATTTAACAAAAAAATTACAGGCTCGGTTGTCGATTTTCCAAGCCTGTAAGAACTAAAATTATCTACTGTAATATTTTAAAAAAGGGGTTAATACATATCAAAAAATCTGCTGTTGCCTCTTTGCAAAACAAAATACTGGCTTTCGTGCCAATCGCTTTTACAAAGGTTCGGTGCATAAAAGAATAAAAGCCGGTGGGCTACAGCACTTCTGTTTTGGTCAAATATGTACTCTACAGCCTGCCTTGCAGTTTCGCTGTAGTTTTTCTGCCATCCGTCATAGCGGCAGTACTTCCGCACATCTGCAATAGAGTTGTACCCTAAAAACACCATAGAGTCCTTTAGGCACTGTGCTACCAGGCAGCAGCCCTCAAAGCCCTCGCCGCCTGCTTCGCCGTATACTATTTGGCAAGCCAGCTCCTTGTCCTCCTTGCTTAAAATAACCTGACCTGTTTGGTATGTGTAGTCAGGGTTATCTATCGCAACAAGATATCCGGCGTTGTACTGTGCGTCATAGTTGTTCTGCAGCTCCTGTGACCATTCTGTAGGCAGCTCTGTAGGAATGGTGTAGACCTCTGTAGCAGATACCGTAGGTGCCTCTGTCACAAGCTGTGTAGGTGCTTCTGTAGGAGCCGCCGTAGGCTTTTCTGTCGCCTTTTCCGTAGCCGTCGTTTTTGCCTTTGCTTTTGCCTGCGTCTTTGCTTTTTTAGCAGTCTTTTCTGTAGGCTTTTCTGTTGCTTTTTCCGTTGCCTTTACCTTAGCCTTTGCTTTAGTCTTTGCAGCAGTCTTCTTGGTTGCTTTTTCTGTTGCATTTTCTGTTGCCTTGGCAGTCTTTTTAAGACTTTTTGAAGACGCCTCCTCAACACTGCTGTACGACCTTGGTCGTACCATATCTGTATTGGAATTCAGCTTGCTTACGCCTGCACTCTGTACAATCGTCGCAAGCGTCAAGGAGATTACCGTAACCAGTGCGATTTTTGCATATTTTGAATATTTCTGCATTTTCTCACCCTTTATTTTTTCTGTTGAGTATGAATATATACATATCACATACTTTGTTATTATAGCTGATAAAATTAAAAATTTCAAATTAATTACAAAATTTCGTAATTAATTACAAAATAGTTATAGCTCTTTATTTACTTTGTACAGCAGATTTATCCAATTCTATTGTATTATCATTATATTTAAGCTTTATTTTATCACCGTACAAATTGTATTTAAATGAAAAAGTACTTTTCAAGCTGTCGTCAAATATCTCTATGCTGTTATTATCTATAATGGCATTACCCTGAATTTTGTAGGATTTATCAGCCGATTTTATGGTTAACGCTGCACAGCCTTCTTCAAATGACAGCCTTATTTCCTTGCCGAATTTGTCGCTTTTTTCCCAGCTGTACGCCGTAAGCTCATCGGGAACTGATACTATCTGCCTTTGAGTACAACCGCAAAGCAGTAAAAACAGCACTATAATAAAAATAAGATATACTGTTTTCTTCACCGCACTCACCTCCGTAAATTTATACGCAGGCAAGAGTAAGAATTATGTTAATAAAAATATAACATTTGCATATGACAAATTATAACTAAATTTACTTTACTAAATGTAGAAATAATGCTATAATTATTTCTACTGATTTAATGGGCAAGTCTTGCTGCAGTGCAGACTGTTGCTTTACCTTTGAATGAATAAACTATAACACAGATGAATGGAGGATATTTATATGGCAAAAAATCAATTTTTTATGTATAAAAATAAACCGCTTGTTAGAAGCGGAGATGTTCTTTACTATGGTAGTATGAGCGACCCTTATGTTGTTCGCATTAAAATCAAAACCAAAAAAACAGTTAAAGACCTTGAGGTGGCCGATAAAGTAAGCATTCAGCTTATGAGTACTTCGCAGGAAATCAGCCCAAGGAAGCAGGTAGTAAGAGCTACCGAAAAGAACGGGCTGTATATGGCAATGGACTTTGCGGATGTATGGCTGAAAAGAGCACTAAAGCCGCAATAATATTTCTGCAAAAAAAAAATAGAAAATCACCACTTTTTAAATGAAGCAAGATTTACCTGAAGGAATAAAT
>ENA-OPCY01001914-OPCY01001914.1-human-gut-metagenome-genome-assembly--contig:-NODE-1914-length-10944-cov-4.239783_pt1 | contig 10944 bp, 14 predicted proteins | sample MGYA00241568_ERZ501487 | MGnify/ENA primary metagenome ERZ501487 (study PRJEB25962, sample SAMEA2042574) | human gut metagenome | biome: human gut; feature: human-associated habitat; material: faeces... | reverse complement strand
TCGAAAAACTCACCGTGCGTTTTTCAAGTTTTGGGATATTATCTCACATCGTTGGGTGAGATGCCATGCGAGGGGTTATTGTGCGCTTACGAATGTACGTCAGCAAAAGACCCCCAAGTGCGAATGTTTGACACTTACCCTCGATGTGGATTGATATATGCAGAATACCAGAAACACCTCAGATCCGACAATAGATCGGTTCTGAGGTGTTTTTATGCTCTGGTGTGTAGATCGAAAACTAAAAGATAAGTTAAGCGTTTACATACATAGTATAAGTGCGGGCATCCGACGTACCATCTGAATCTTCGGCGAACAAGGTCACAACCACTCTATATCTAACGCCAGATGTTCCTTGATAGTAAATAGTTCCGCCATGGGCACCACCATTATTACGTACCATGCCATCATCTGTTTTGTCGTATGCTTCTTCCAGAGTCCAACTATCACCATTGCTCGCAAAGAAATACATAGATTTCGCACCTATCTGAGATATAGGATACTTTGCAGTAATTGAAAAGGTTACGCCAATTTTGCCGTTTCCTTTAGCAACTGCCTTACAGGAATGAGACGAAATAATATCACTAGCTTGCATAGATGCCCCTGCAGGAACAATAAGATAGGCAAACAGAAGAGCTATGCAGAGTATCGCGGCAATACGAGATTTGTGTCGGGCAATCATTTGATAAAGTTCCTTTCAGTTAATTCTATTGATAGTTAAATAGAGTCAATCATGCAAATAATGTTTTCTTGGGTAATATTTGTATCGATTTGACATTCTAGGCAACCCCAAAACCAGGCCGCACAGTTAGAATTGTTGTTTTTGTAGAGATAATAAGTTGTTCCATTATGAGAGTATTCAAGAATATCCAAAGAATCTTTTTCAAAGGAGCGTGCTTCAGGAACATTATGTACGGTTATCTGCAAAGTAAGGTATTTGTCGAAGTTGCGATAAGACGCGTAAAAGAGAGTGTTTTCACCGTCCAATGGTATTACATCAATTGCAACTATGTCAAATTCATCAGGGATAACTGGAACAACTTTTTCGGTAATGCCATAAGCGCTTAGAGCGGCTTCCATTGTAGCGTATTGCATTTCTTCGGAAATAGCAATTTCTGCATCTTTATCATCATTTCCGGAATTTTCTATATCCTGACTTTCAAACATAAAGATATCAGATGTCCATTTACCTACCATCTGAAAAAAGCGTTCAATTCCAGAAGTAGAACACGCGACAAGAGAAAAAACACAGATCAAGACTGCGGCGATGAGCACTATGCTGCGAACAGAAAACTTGTGTTGTTTTTCCTTATGACTGTCTTGTGTGTGGACAGTGTTGCTCAAATCATCGCAGGGATAAAGCTGAAGGCCATTACCCTCGGGGGTGGCATAGCTGTTAAAAAATTCTTCAAGAGCTCGGGCGGCAGCTTTTTTGTCGGCATTACTGATGCCACCTTCGCGTTTTTCAATCACCTCCATGATGTACATGACCATATCCAGATTGCCGCCATCGGCGGCTTCCATATCTTTTTGCAGGAGATCTTCCAGTTCCTGCGTACTCAATTGGTCCAGATAGGAGTACATATCATTATTTTTTGATGTAGCCATACTCTGAACCTCCTTCACTTCATGTATGTAGATGTCGGCAAGGTGCTGACATAAAATCAAAATTAAAAATCAGGAAATTCATCCCTGATCCGCTTGCGTATTCTCTCAAGGCGTTTTTGACTTGTCCACACAGTAATTCCAAGCTCTGCTGCCACTTCCGCATGACTGGCATTCTCAATGAAGATTCGTCGGAACAGCGTAATGTCATCTTCTTTAAAATTATCATAGACAAGTCTGTATATTGCGGAGAGTGCGTCACTTGCGATCAACGCGTTAATAAAGTCGTCCGGCGCAGCAATATCTTCGGATCTATCGCCATGATCAACCCGTAGGCTTGTCTCACGCCGCTTGGCGCGGGCATAGTTCCGCATCTTATTCTTTAAGGTCTGCATCAACCAGCCTCCGATATTCTCGTGGTTGATTAACTCGCCAAACTTGCTCCATGCGTCATGAAAGGTATCTTGTACAAGTTCTTCGGCAACAGGCGCGCATAGCTTGTTTGTTCTAGCGTATCGCAACAGCTTCGGATGGTTAGCAATGTAGATTTCACTAAATATTATGCGTTGTTCCGACGTCATAGTATTCGCCCCACTTTCCCGTGCCAACGACGTTTATGATTTAGCCGTGCCGCTGACCTACAATCTCCTAGATAGTAAAACCTCATTATTATATTGGAGAGGTACGGGATCACATTACAGTTTTTTGAGAAATTTGTCGTTAACATATCGAATGAGATCCAATAGTCGCTGTGAATCTTCATTGTCAATGGACACAAGCATTTGAACGATATCTTTCTTTGCACTGTTGATAGTTTTCTCATAAACCAAACTATCAACGCTGACCTGAAGAGCTTCAGCAACTCTTAAGAGGCTTTCCACACTCAGCATTTTTTGACCGCGTTCAACCTGCTTGATGTGCTCGACGGAGATTTCGGCTCGTTCAGCGAGCCCCTCTTGCGTATATCCTTGATCGTTACGAGTGAGTTTTATGTTATTCCCAATGATACGCTGTAGCTGCTCTTTCGATTCGGTCATGTGTATATACCATCCTTCACCATTCCTACTAGTACCTATTATATTGTCCAGATAGGAATGATGAAATGTGCCAACAGGAACGGATGGGTGGTGCTATTAGGAATATAGTATAGCAGATTCTGTCAAAAAATAAAATATTTCTTCCTTGTATTATAAGAGTAGTAGTTTTTAGAGGTTCTCTCTAAGAACTATGCTGCACTGTAAGGGATACTGTGGATCAGTTATTTCCTCCTATGCTGATCACTCTTTTGCATTTTTTACATATAGATGAGATAAGGTGTGTCCACTCTGTTGAGTTCCATGATTTAACTTGACTGGTATATCTGCCGACCTATAGCTGTATCATGGCGGCTCTGTTTCCTTCCATTCAAGCAGTTCTGAAGACAAGCAAGCCTCCCGGTTCATGGAACCGGGAGGCTTGCTGCGTATGTCATTATGCGATGGGGATATCGGTAGATATGCTGTTAGGCCAAAAGCCTAAAGATCGTCATGCTTCGCAAGTCTTACTTTTATTGGCGGAAACCAAGGTGGTGTTGCCTTTCAAACTGAACTCACCTTGCTGGGCATTGCAGGAACTGCACATGGGGACAATGTACTCACCAGAAACACTGCTGTTGTAAACATGAGCGCCTAAAGTTGCCTTATTGGAACATGCGCCAACGGCACACTTGTCCGGCCAAGATTTGCCAGAGAAGTTGAGCCAATGATTTTTCCAGGAGCCACACTGGCAGCTTCGATCTTCAGTTCCTCGTTTGTTTTTCCAACCATCCAAAGGTAGTGACATGATTAGAATCCTCCGTATAGCTAAAAGTAGTAGTGTTTAGAGCCCCTCTCCAAGGGCTGTTTGGGTATTGGGGAAAACAAATATAATATGTTGAAATGAGGTGATATATGACATGTTATCCAACGTAATGAATAGAAAATTTACAGATCAGACGCTATACATACGATGGATCACTGCACTTTGATATCTTTTTCCATGGGGAACGAGGTCATGTGCAAATACATTGAATACTTGTCCAGATGCCTCCATGTGTCACTTCCAAAAAAAGTTTTTTGTAAATCAAAGGGGAGGACAAGTCTGTATTCAGTATGGGGCGAAAGATGGATGCCGAAATTCCCTTGCAAGACCGGGTTCAATTTGACAAGGAGATCCCAGTCCAAGCCGGCATAGTTGTCAATCCCGTGGAGTGCTAAGTCTATCAGCATAACACCTTCTGCATCGCTATTTTCATTGAACAAAGTTATGTAGGTCAACGCTAATTTTTCAGGGTGTGATGGATAATCATCGATATCGATAAGATCACTGCCGCTGATATATTCATCAAAGTCTACAATATCGAACTGATCCACTCGGAGGGAATATCCATCAATACAGGCACCACCAATATAATCCTGACCAAAAGGAACAACATCACCGATTTCATGCAGTTCCTTTTGTGCGCAGAGATTTTTATATACATGATTCAGAGTCGCGTATCGCCATACCCAAGCAGCGCATAGTAAAACTATAAAGATGCCAATGATAATACTTCGCTTCTTCATTTTACAGATGTCCTTTCGATACAGCCGTTTGAGATAACAATTATCTCATCTGAAAGTGATGTCAAAATACTGGCGTCGTGGCAGGTAAGTACGATAAGAGCGCCTCGCTCTCTTTCACGGCGAATGAGAGCGCAAATCTGTGTGACTCCTTTGTCATCTAGCGCATTGGTTGGCTCATCTAAAATAATCAAGTCGGGCTGCTCCATAATGGCCGAGGCGATCCCTAAACGCTGCTTCATGCCAAGTGAATACTTCCTATATTTCCGGCGGTCAGATGGCTCTAAACCGACATCCTCGATTGCCTGACTGATTTGCTGTATGGTAATGCGATCTCTGAGACGGGCCAACAGCTTGAGATTATCAAGGCCGGTATAGTTTGGGAGAAAAGCGGGATTTTCAATAAGAAGGCCGAGTGAACTAGGAAAATCAGTTCCTTTGCCAAGTTCGGCACCATCTATATATACAGTACCGTTTGTAGGACGGATGAGTCCGGCGATAAGTCTCATCAGCATAGTTTTACCGCAGCCATTAGGCCCTTGCAGGCCATATACATGGCCACTGGTAAAACGATAAGACACATCACTTAATATGGTAGCCTTCCGGATAATTTTTGTGGCATGGTCGATAATTATTTCCATATGGTCTCCTATTCTTCTACACTCAATATATCGGCTTTCTTGAACGCTGCCATTCCAATCAGAATACATGTTATGATAATTCCCAAAGCGTAACATGCTGAAAATAGAGGAGAAATGCCATCTTCCATTACATAAGAACTTCGTATTGACATGGCACCAACACCGAGAAACCATTGAGATGATCCAAATGCGGCAAAAGCCAACAGAAGCATGCATGATAAAAAAGCGAGAATTGGCTTGGTAATCAAGCAAAGAAGCATTTCTATCATGCTTAATGCAAAAATGGTCAGGAACGGCAGCAAGATTGCAATAATACAGGTTTGGCTTATGGATAATGATATGGGATCAAATAATATAGCAGATTGGAAAATATAGGAACTGGCATTGTAAGATGCTGCAATGGTGGATGATGCTCCAGCAAAACATGAGAAAAGGAATGTTGTTAGACAGGCCAATGCAAAATAGAGTAGACAACTCATTGCATTCCATAGGCACTTTGAAAGGAACCAGCCGACTTTATTCCTGCAACGGTAAATGATCTGTAAGCCGAACGATGTCATGTCTTTAGGCAGGTAATCTAAGTTTAGATAGAGGCAGCTTCCAACAACGAGTATCCACAATGTCGGTAAAGAGATATCTTGAAGTGCGGTAGTTTCTGAAATTGGCATTTGACCTTTGAAACAGTAAAGAAGATAGTCACCCCAAGTTGCCGAAATATCTGCGGTATTGAATTCGCGTTTGCCCAAAAAGCACGGTATAAGGAAGATAATGGGAATCAGCAAGTGGCGCCAACGGAAAAGTCCGTTGCGTAGATCATACCAGAGCACATTAGACCAGTTCATATTTTACCACCTGCCAACGTCCGACTGTAAAGGAAACAGCGATTAAAATGCCAATTTCAAGGAATAGCAGCCATTCGGGATTTTGATTAGCCGAAGCAGCTGCTGCAAGGTTTAAGGGAGATAGAGACAAGTTGCAATGCCAAAAGCTCAATAGAATTGTACAGATGGTATCTAATACAATTAGCAGTATAAACGGGGTCAAAATTGTGATAACCTGTAGGCGCGCTTTGGCACCAACAATAAAACAAAGGCACGCAACGGCACCACCCCAAAGGAACTCCATACCACACCATATTAACGAATAGAGCCACGGAGCCGTGTAGTAAAGCTGAGAAAGGAAGTTGCCGTCATAGACCATAGATAAATAATCATTGACATTCGGAGTAAGAGCGGGGCAAATCAATGCGTTGATCATCAGATTCAAGAAAACGGGTAAAGCTAAAGCTACTCCGCCGCTTACAAATACTGCAATATATTTTGATATGAAATATGTCATACGATCACAGCGAGAAACGATTTGATTGTATATCCCAGATCTGCGTTCTTGGCAATATGACCAACCAAAAGGCATGGAAACCAAAATTGGCCATATGAAATATAAAATACGGAACCCCATACTTGTCCCGCCAATGGCAATCCAATGAATAAAAAGTGACAATCCGCAATAGTTGTTCCTACTTTCATTAATCACATAACCATAATTATTCATGCGTTGAATGTTTTCAATCACATTGATGCCTGCAATGATCATGCAGATTAGAAAAACTATCCATAGCCACCGGTTATGAAGAGCTTTATATATTTCGCTTTTTACTGATTTCCGCAATAATATCATCTCCCGTTATAGATGTTAATTTGGCCGCTATGATAACGCTCTTACAGACTATTGCCCTCCACCCACCCAGATATATTTCAAAACAAAAATTAGCCAAATTTCACATGACCATCGCTGTCAACTACCAGTTGGCAGAGCATTCCGTCTTCATCACTGGTGCAGGATAAAAACATATAGTTTAAATCAAAGATTCCTCCAGTGTTTTTATCACTCAGGCCGAAGCCCAATGTAAAAGTAATGGTTTGCTCTGGTTCCAATCGGTATGCATAGCTTCTCTCCTCTTGACTCCCAAGCTCGCTATAGTAGGAAGGAGAGCGGTAGCCGATATCCAATTCGTCTGCCGCTTGTCGTGAATCCGTATTTACCGCTGCACCAACACGCACAATATCATCAGCATTAAAAATGTACGGATCAGTAATGAGTCCGATTGGATTTCCCAACTCATTTAAATCTGCTGTTGTATATGCTCTCGCATCCTGGCTTTCAACAGTAATATCTATGAGCAAAATATATGTTCCCTCAGGAAAACTGCCGTCTTCTGCAATGAAATCAGGATAGTGTGCAGTTGGCTTTTCAGAGAAATAGAAGACTTCGATTCCAAATCCATCATTTTTTGCCGTAGTAGATGGCAAGCCATTTTTGTTGGTGATTAGGCGTGGATTTGTCAACGTAAAGGTTAATTCTCCAGACTGTAACCCATATCTTTTTGAGAAAGTAAGCGAGGTATCTGTTTTAGATTTAATTGATTCTGCACCTAATGAATCCTCGCTTCCGTAATACGAAAGTTGGCCGTTCGGTTTGACATGATTAGCATATGAGCATCCGCTTATAATGAGCAGGCAAGCTATACATAACAGACTACAAATTCTTTTCATAGAAACCTCCGAGTTGGGCCTCCTTACGGAGGCCCAACCTTTGCTGTATCTCTGTAAAACTTAATGATTAGGTCGCGCTAATGTAGGTGCCAGAACTATCCGGACTCCATTGATAAGTCAACCTACCAGAATAACCACTGATTGTCTTAAAATTGAATCTTACATTGCGATATCCATCCTCGTAGGCCGAATTATGAACGCTATACTTTGCATCAACCCGACAGATAACATATGCAGCGTGAGTATATTCATACTCGGCATCCTTATAGGATGTCTTGTTTACGGTGCCGCTGCCCTGGCTATTACACCCCATCAACTGAACATAAAGATGTGAAGTAGGAGCCGATACCATATACAAATAAGCTGCCGTGCTGGAGCTTTTTTCTCGCCTTTCTCCCAGCGTGTAATTGCTTCCCACAGAAATGGTATCGATAGTGTCCTCAGTGCTTGCAAATGCCGGTACCGCTAGAGCAAACACGGAAATTGCAACCAAGAGCATAGTCAGAAAACGCTTAGCCTTATTCATATAAGACCTCCTTATCATTTTTTCTTTGTTGTTTATGCCGTCAACCTGCGCGCTCAGTCACTGACGACCTATGACTGTTTGAGAGAATATGCTAATCCGAGTCGTGCACTACTCGGATGCAAAGCAGCACAAGCTGCATATGCAAAAATCAGCTATTTGCTGTCACAGAGGCGTCTGGCATTGCCTTCCCGTTAACCGTAGTAGAGATGATAAGCGTATATGTTTTTCCGGTATCTACAGAGTGCTTTTTGGATAGCGCCACGGATCCTTTTCCTGTCACGCTCCAAGACTCAATAACTGTTGAGCCGTGTTTCAGCGTTAATACAAGAGAAATACTATCGTCAGAATTGACGGATGAATAGCGGCCGGCGCAATATGCGATGCCAGATTTAATATTCAAACTTGGCTGTGCCTGTGCTCTACGAACTGCTGCAAAAGTGGGGGTAATCTGCAAGAAAATCAATATCAATGTCAGGAAAATAGAAACAGCTGTTTTTTTCATAAAAAAATGCTCCCTTTCTGCAATCATTAAGGTTTGACTGACCTCAATAATACTAATGCAGAAAGGGAGCATTTTCTTTCAAATAATTTCAAATTTTGACAACTATTTTTCCCACGAGGGAACCACACCGTTTGCGGCGGCTATAATATCTTCTTGGCTAATGATACCTTCTATAGAGAAACATATATTAGAAGATTCATCAATCCATATAATTGTACTACTCCGGTTGGGGTCTGTAGATATGTATAATTTGCCAGGACAATCCTTTACAGTGATGTCGGATACAATTATACCGTCTGTTGAGACAGAAAGTGCTGTAGAACTGCTCATAGGAAAGTACCTGAAGATAATTATTTGATTAGTTGTCTTATTGGGGTAAGAAAGCTCTGTTGCATCCGAAAACTCATCTGGAGCACAAAGGATTTGACTGTCGAAACTATATCCGTCCGGCAAAACGGATAAAACATACGAGGAAATTGAATCGCTTTTGGCATCGTCGCCAAAGTTGTAAACAATGCCATTTTCGTATAAATGCGTAACCCAATTAATTACTGCAGCGTATGCCTTGGGGCTAACCATCATCAATACGCCTAAGCTCAAAATGCACACGAGTATAATTGCGGCGGCAGTGCTGATAGCACGTTTCCAAATGGGCCGCTGTCTACGTTTTGCCCATTTATTGGGGTTTTCCAGCATGGTGCGCATGGATTTTTGAAATTTTGGTGATGTCTCTACACGGGCGGTACTAGACAATTCCGAAGAGAATTCTTCTGTAACTGCATCTAAAAAGATATCTCGAAGTAATTCATTTTCTTTGCGTTCGGTCAAATCAAGCCCTCCTTTTGTAAGCGTTCGATTAATAGTTTTCTCCCACGGAAAATACGGGTATTAACCGTAGCCTCTGGAATGCTGGTCCTTTTGGCAATTTCACGGGTACTGCATTCTTCTATGAAGCGCATTTCCAGAATAACCCGATATGTCTCGGGCATATCCCGAATAACACCCGTAATCGATTCCGCGTAAATATATTGTTGGTTATTATAATCATCTGCAAGAGTCAGGGATAACTCTTCAAAAGAAATATCCTTCTTGCGTTTGCGGATAAGGGAAATGCATTCGTTCTTAACAATAATAACGCAATAAGCTCCCCTTTTATTACAGGGGATTGTGAGGATTTTGGGGAGATTCTTTATGATTTGCACCCAAGCATTTTGTACGGCATCTTCAAGAGACATCTGGTCAGAAGGAAAATATTTTTTAGCGACTCGTAAAAGAAGTTCATGATATTCGCTGTAGAGCGCCATAAATTCATGCTTCTCAGCATCTGTCTCTATCAAGGATAAGTAAATCAGCAAAGTAATGCCCCCATTTGTATGTTCTTTTCTGCGCCGACAAGTAATAATAAAATACCCCACACCACACATTATGCCTACAATTGGCAAAAGCACATGGAAGATGTGTAATTACTTATGCTTTAAAATTATTATAGCACAGGCTGAGCATCTCGACAAGCAAGTCGTTTTTAGGTAATAAAATGATTGAGTGACGAGACTCTACGTATTTTTCAGCACACAGTAAACACAGATTCTTCTTTCGCTCATATATAGCCTTGGAAGAATAAAGCTGACATATTCGGGATATTTGTTTTACAAAAAATATCATTTAATTGCTTATTTACCGAAACAGGAGGTACAAAAACAGATATTTCTGCATCCGCTTTTTAATTGAAAAAAACAATTCCTATCACAGCTCAAATCAACAATAAAAAGCACACTATTATTAGGCACGGCGCGCAATGAGTGTTCTCAGCGCACCGTACCCATAACGCTTCCAGCAAAGTCTTAAAAGAAACTATCAATGAGTCTACATAGGCAGATACATGTACAGAAGATTGCCGCAACCAACTATTTTGTACGAATAGGTTGCCGCCCGTTTACCTATGCATCCGCTAAGTGTATTCCAATAAACGTCAAATTAGATAGCTGCATTTTGGCCATCAACATGTTGACATACCTCCACAATTGACAACGACTCAATCTACGAGGAAGAATGAAAGCTTTCACAGTACACCACATACCGCTGTCGCCCACCCGAAGCGTAGGGATGGCAAGTCAGCAGCGTCAGCAGGTCGCGGTCTGGCTGGATTTTGATCATGTCCACCTCATGGGGTTGGATGATCTGAATGTCCGATACCGTGTAGGCCAGTGTTTCCCATAGGTTTGTCAGCATAACGGTATCACCCACCTCCAAGCGGTCTATTTGCCGAAAGTAATCCGCGCCTTTCCAGCCCCGGTGACCGGCAATGACGCAGTTGGTGTTGGCACCGCCGATAGGGGCGGAGGTATTGCCTAACACCGCAGCACCTGCGGCGAGGTGAGTGTCGGACGCGCCCAAATAAACGGGCATGGTCAACTCCATAGCAGGTATCTCCAACACGCCAAGGATTTCGTCCTCGATGCCATAGGCGGTCAGGTCAGCGGCAGGTTCTTCGCAGGCTTCGAGGTCAACGAGGTTACACTGCTTTTCCGTGTAAAGCTGGCGG
>ENA-OPCY01001912-OPCY01001912.1-human-gut-metagenome-genome-assembly--contig:-NODE-1912-length-10948-cov-1.654090_pt1 | contig 10948 bp, 5 predicted proteins | sample MGYA00241568_ERZ501487 | MGnify/ENA primary metagenome ERZ501487 (study PRJEB25962, sample SAMEA2042574) | human gut metagenome | biome: human gut; feature: human-associated habitat; material: faeces... | reverse complement strand
GCACATTAGCAATTAGTAAAGCAGGCAAAATTATAGGAATTAACGTTTTAGATCACATTATAATAGGGGACAGAAGTTATTCAAGTCTAAGAGAATTAAAACTTATGAAATAACTTCTTAAAATGAAAGGACAGATTATGAGTCGTAGTGTTTTTGGAATTGATTTTGGTACAAGCACCATAAAAATTTACAATGGTTTAACCAAAACAGTAATAACAGAAAAAGACATAATAACACCCCAATAACACAACAGAGCAATATTTGATTAACAGACGGTCGGGATTGCAAAGAAAAATCACCTGCATACCTCTATACTGTTGAGTAGAAAACAGTAACGCTTTTTGAATGGTTATGGAAATGGAACCGTAAGGGAGGTTAGTCAGGGGGGACGGCAATGAACGAATTACAATTACCGCGATTGATCAGCAATCATATGGTCTTACAGAGAAACAAAGAAATTCATATCTGGGGACGGGATCTTCCGGGACACCGTGTCATGGTTTCCTTCCGGGGGGAGGAGGCTGTAGTGCAAACGGATGAGAAGGGAAATTTTTCACTCTTTCTGCAGAAGCAGGAGGCAGGGGGACCGTTCAGTATGCTGTTCCGGGATGACCTTGGAAATGAAGAGGTTGTTAGCGACGTGTACATTGGCGAGGTCTGGTTCTGTTCCGGGCAGTCCAATATGGAGCTTCCCATGAACCGGGTTAAGGACCGGTTCCCTGAGGATGTGGCAGATTGTAAAAATACACAGATACGCACCTTTAAGATCCGGGAAAACGGTGTGTTTACCGCTCCTTTAGCAGAGCCAGAAAGCGGAGAGTGGAAGAGTGTACAGCCGGAGACAATTCTGGATTTTTCAGCAGCCGGGTATTATTTTGCCAAAGCTCTGCAGGAGCTTTTAAAGGTTCCGGTAGGATTTATTGATGCAAGCCTTGGAGGATCCCTGATTGAATCCTGGATGAGCCGGGAGATGCTGCATGGAATGACTGCAGAGCTTGCACTTGCAGAAAAGTACAGTGATGCAGCGTTTGTGAAGGAACAGCTCCTTAAGAATGAACAGCAGAGCAATGCATGGCATGCCCGTCTCGATGCAGCGGATCAGGGCCTTAAACAGCATTGGGAGAAGGAGTGCTATGATAACGAAAACTGGGGAATGGTAACGGTTCCATTCCGGTTTGATGAGGTAGAGGAATTAAAGGGATTTATTGGAAGTGTGTGGCTGAAGCGGAACTTTACGGTGACCCAAGAGATGGCAGGAAAACCCGCAAAGCTGTGGCTTGGAACGATTGTGGACAGTGATGTGGCATATCTTAACGGACAGCAGGTGGGGATCACCTATTATCAGTATCCGCCACGGAAATATGAGATTCCGAAAGGACTGCTGCGGGAAGGAACGAACACCATAGTGCTGCGCGTCATCAGTGAAAAGGCACAGGGACGGTTTACGGAAGGAAAGAAGTATGCCATTTTTAATGAGCAGGGAGAAATACCGTTAGACGGAACGTGGAGTTACTGCATCGGGGCTGCCTGTGAGCATGTGCCGGAGACGGATTTTGTGAACTGGAAGCCGACCGGACTTTACAATGGAATGACGGCACCCTGCCACAAGTATACGATTGCCGGAGTGAACTGGTATCAGGGCGAAAGCAATACGCACCATCCGGACAATTATCTGGATCTGCTCCGGCGCATGATCGAGGGGTATCGTAAGGAATGGAATGATCCGAAACTACCGTTTCAGATCGTGGAGCTTCCCAATCTCATGGTGGATATGGAGGGCGCAGAAGAGGGGTGGAGAGTACTTCGGGAATTGCAACGCCGTTCCGCAGTAATTCCGGATGTGGATGTTGCAGTAACCATAGACCTTGGCGAGGACAATGACCTGCATCCGCAGAATAAGAAGGATCTCGGAAAGCGTCTGGCACTGCTTGCCGCTGCGAGACTTGGCATTCCGGTGGAAAGTAAAGGACCGGAGGTAACGGAGATTACCGTGGCTTCAGATGAAGCGAATAACCTCCGGACGATCCGGTTAACATGCAGCCATGCGGAAGGACTGCATGCCTCGTCCGAAGACAAGGGAAAGGAAATTCTGGATTTTGAAGTGGTAAATGATAACGGAGAGGTTCTGCAGCCCAAAACACAGATTAAAGGGCAGGAAATTGTACTTACGATCCCGGACAAGGAAACGGAAGTGAAGCTTATCCGCTACTGCTACCGGACTTCCAATATCGGGGCACTGGTTTATAACCAGGCCGGCCTGCCGATGAGCCCTTTTGTAAGGAGGGTATATGAAGAGACTGTTTAACGGAGGATGGAGCTTCTGGTGCGGAGAGCCGGATTTAGATGTGTCAGAGGCAGGGAAGCATCTTACAGAGTTTCAGAAAGTGGATCTGCCGCATGACTGGCTGATTGCAGATGCAAAGAACCTGTACCGGGACAGCTGTGGATTTTACCGGAAAATTTTTTTGATGCAGCCAAAGGAAAACAAACGATATTCCCTGATTTTTGAAGGGGTGTATATGGATACCACCATCTGGGTAAATGAGCAGCAGGCAGGAGAGTGGAAATATGGCTATTCCACCTTTGAAATCGACCTGACGCCATTTGTAAAGGCGGGGGAGAATGAGATTCTTGTTTCTGTGAATTTCCGTTCTCCTAACAGCCGCTGGTATTCCGGTGCCGGGATTTACCGGGATGTATGGTTTAAGGAAACGACAAAGACCTATATCCGGGAAAACGGGGTTTATATCCATACGGAAGCCTGTGGGGAAAAGGAGGGGAAGGAACCGGACTTTTTACTCTATGCGGATACGGAGATTGTGGGAGATGCCTGGGACGAGGTGCGTCATACCTTATATGCGAAAAGAGAAGTCCCACCGGAGATTGAGCTTCCCTTCGAACTGCTGCTGGGAGATGAGATGGAACTGGTAGAGGAAGCTTCACCAGAAGAAACCTATGCAGGTTCAGAGAGGGCAGATTTCTGTGTCTCTGAAACAATTATTTTTCATAATACAAATAAGAATACCAATATTTACCGTGTAAAATCCCCCAGACGTTGGGATGTGGAGCATCCCCATCTTTATATTCTGAAAACCGAACTCTGGAAGGACGGAGAAATAATTCAGGAAGAGTACAGCCAGATCGGGTTCCGGAGCATTGCGTTTGATCCGGAGCAGGGCTTTCTTTTAAACGGACGGAAGGTGAAGCTGAACGGAGTCTGTGAGCATCATGATCTGGGTGCACTGGGAGCTGCCTTTCACCGGGCGGCCATGGCAAGGAAATTTCGTATCTTAAAAGAAATGGGAGTGAATGCACTGCGTGGTACGCACAACATGACAGCGCCCGCCGTAGTGGAGCTGGCAGATCAGATGGGAATCCTGATGATTTCAGAAGCCTTTGATATGTGGGAAAGGTCGAAAACTACTTATGATTATGCACGGTTTTTCAAGGAATGGAGCGAACGTGATGTGGAAAGCTGGGTGATGCGTGACCGGAATCATCCATGTATTATCATGTTCAGTATTGGAAATGAAATATACGATACCCATGTGGATGCACATGGACGGGAGATTACGGTAAGGCTGCGTGACCTCGTGAAGAAGTATGATTACCGCAGGAATGCAGGTATTACGATCGGTTCCAATTATATGCCGTGGGAAAACGCGCAGCTCTGTGCGGACGAAGTGAAGCTTGCCGGTTATAATTATGGAGAAAAGTATTACGAAGAGCATCATAAGGCACACCCGGACTGGGTGATCTACGGAAGTGAGACGTCATCCATGGTACAGAGCCGTGGGATTTATCATTTCCCATTAAGGGCAAGTATTCTGACTGAGGATGACGAGCAGTGTTCGAGCCTGGGGAACAGCCCGACCAGCTGGGGAGCAAAGTCCATGGAACGATGTGTCTGTGAAGACCGAGATATGGATTTTTCCATGGGACAGTTCCTGTGGACCGGGTTTGATTACATCGGGGAGCCGACGCCATATCATACGAAGAATTCCTACTTCGGACAGGTGGACACGGCCGGATTCCCGAAGGATGCTTATTATGTCTGGCAGTCGGCATGGACTGATTACCGGAAAGCACCGATGATTCATATTTTTCCATACTGGGATTTTAATGAAGGACAAAGCATCGATATACGGGTCTGTTCCAATGCGCCCTTCGTAGAGCTGTTCTGCAATGGAAAGAGCTGCGGCAGGCAGCAGTTAACGCATGAAAAGGGAAGCGGTCATCATATCATTGCAGATTATTCGCTGCCCTATGAAAAGGGCGTGTTATATGCCGTTGCCTATGACGAAGAGGGAAATGTGACAGCACGCGAAACGAAAGCTTCTTTTGGCAATTCTGCGGAGATTGTGCTACGGGCATCAGGAAGAGCTGCGGTGGCCAATGGCAGGGATCTTTTCTTTGTGGAAATCGGAACGTGGGATGAGAATGAAAATGTGGTGGAAAATGCAGTAGACCGTGTGACGGTGCAGGTCGAAGGGGCAGGACACCTTGTGGGACTGGATAACGGAGACAGTACCGATGAGGACAGCTACAAAGGAAACAGCCGCCGGCTGTTCAGCGGAAAGCTTCTTGCCATCATTGAGACCGGAATGATACCGGGAGCTGTCCGGATCAGGGTATCCGGAAAGGGCTTAAAGAGTGCAGAGCTTGTTTGTGAAGCTGTGGAGATTGATCAGATGCTGACCTTTATGAGGGGAGAGAAGGCACAGCGCATTTATCATAATTTCTGGCAGGATTTATGCGAAGAAACCTATGCCCCGGGATCGACAGAACTGATAGAAGATCACGAAGAAAGACAGAGAGAAAGACAAGAGGACGAACAAAAACAGAGCCAGAAAGAAAGACTGGATGAGAAACAGGAAGAGATCCCGGTTCGAAAGATCACCTTATGTTCTCCGATGGGACAGAAGCTTTCGAAGGAACAGCCGTATCTTACCGTGGAAGCAGAGGTTGAGCCGAAGGAAGCCACGGACCGTCAGTTGATGTTCCGCGTGGTAGATGAGCATGGTGTAGATTCCAATCTCGTTAGGCTCCTGGTGCAGGGGCATACCGCACAGCTTCGTGCAATGGGAGATGGCAGTTTTTACCTGCGGTGTATGTCACGCAGCGGCACAGACAGAATCCGCGTGATCAGCCAGTTGGAATTTACGGTAGAGGGTATGGGACAGGCATACCGGAATCCTTATGAGCTGATTTCGGGAAGCCTGTACACCTCGTATCAGGGAGAGGTCAGCAACGGAAACGAACGCGGCATAGCAACGGCAAGGGATGGAGAAACTGTGGTAACATTTGGAAACATTGATTTCGGACCGGTTGGATCCGATGAAATTACGATGCCGATTTTTGCACTGACAAGTGAAGAATATCCCATCCGGATCTATGAAGGAGTTCCGGGAGAAGAGGGCTGTCAATTGCTTGCAGATGTGGTCTATCAGAAGCCGTCCATCTGGAACACCTATCAGGAAGAAACCTATTCCCTGGCAAAACGGGTTACCGGTATCAATACGATCAGCGTAGCCGTTCATCAGAAGATCCATCTGAAGGGCTTTGTGTTTAAAAAGCTGCAAAAGGCATGGCTGTCTTTGAATGCAGCAGAAGCGGATTCAGTTTACGGGGATACCTTTACGAAGGAAGAATGTGCAATTACCGGAATCGGAAACAATGTGACGATTACTTATACGGAAATGGATTTTGGAGAAGAAGGAACCGCAGGCATCCGGATCTGCGGACGGGCACCTGAAAGCAGCAACAGTCTGCATATCCGGTTTTTACAGGGAGAGGAAGAAAGTAAGCAGCTTGTGGAGTTCCCAATGTGTGGGGAGTATATAGAGAAAGAGTTCTCCTTAATACCCGTAAAGGGCAAATGGGATGTCAGCTTCGTGTTCCTTCCGGGAAGCTGCTTCGATCTTCAAAGTGTTCAATTTCTGCCTGCCGGAGCGGCAAATTAGGATTCTCCATGGGGAGCATAGGGCTTAGAGCCTGGACGGTTCAGTTTTTTATATTCAGATGGAGTACAGTTTTTGGCAGATTTAAAAATACGGTTAAAAGTAGAGAGGCTGTTGAATCCCGAACGCATGGAAACCTCCGTAATGGACAGATCCGGTTCGATCAGCAGCTTTTCTGCGTAAGCAATGCGTTTCTGGATAATATAGTCGTAGCAGGAGGTATTTGTAAACTGCTTAAAGAGCCGGGCAAAATGAAACTTGGAGAAGCCGGCAAGCGAAGCCAGTTCGTCTACGGTAATGTTTTCGGTGCAGTGCTCGGTAATGTAGTTGCAGACGTTCATGAATTTATCCACATATTCGTGCTGCTTGCTTGAGGTAATGCCGGGGAACATTTCCTGGGGATTGATGTTGGCGCGTCCAAGCGTTACAAAAAAGCGGATCATCAGGGAATAGATGGCCGCCTCTGCATAGGGCGCCAAGTAGTTGTATTCACGGATGATTTCTTCCAGATAAAACCGCAGCTTCCCATTTAGATCACCATGGGAATCACGGCGTACCAGCAGAAACGGATGGATGGTCTGCAACAGGGAGTCCATGCCCTTGACATTACAGATCAGGCTGTAGTCGAAAAGAAGAATCAGGCGTTCCCCTGTTTCCGGCGCTCTCAGTTCATGGAGCGTGCCGGGAGCAGTAATCCAGATGTCTCCCTCATTCAGGATATGAGGCTTGCCGTCAATCATCACCGTATATTCATTTTCAAAAGGCATGATGATTTCAAGCGCGGTATGCCAGTGAAGCGGGTAATCCTCGTATTCCCGGTTGTGCCAGAGACGAATGCCCTGTAAGTCTTTATAGGTAACGGTTTCGTGTGTTCCGTTTAAAATTGCGATCATGTCAGATCCTCCCTGTAAGCAGGTTCGTAAAACCAGTTAAGATAAGAATACGCTAATTCTGAGGGAACGTCAAACGAAAGAGCAATATTTGACTAGAACTACGCAAGAAATAAAATGCACATAAGGGGCTTATGCCATATACTTGGAGCATGAACAAAAAGGAAGCTGTATGACAGAAGACAGATGGAAAATGCAAGGAGAAAGCTTATGGAATTAGTTAGAAATGAAGAAAAGCGTGCGGAATATACGAAGCGTGCGAAAGAACTTGTGTCGAAGATGACGCTGGAAGAAAAAGTACAACAGACACTTTATCAGGCACCTGCAATTGAACGTCTTGGAATCAAGGCTTATAACTGGTGGAATGAAGCTCTTCACGGTGTGGCAAGAGCCGGAGTGGCTACTGTATTTCCACAGGCGATCGGACTTGCCGCTACGTTCGATGAGGATCTGGCAGAGGAAGTGGCAGAAGCAGTATCCACGGAAGGACGTGCCAAATTCAACATGCAGCAGGAATATGATGATACGGATATTTATAAGGGACTGACCTTCTGGTCACCAAATGTCAATATTTTCCGTGATCCCAGATGGGGACGCGGACATGAAACCTTCGGAGAGGATCCCTATCTGACCTCCCGTATGGGCGTGCGTTATGTCGAAGGACTTCAGGGACATGATGAAAAATACTTAAAGGCAGCAGCCTGTGCCAAGCATTTCGCGGTACACTCCGGCCCGGAAGCCATCCGCCATTCCTTCCACCATTTTAATGCCGTGGCAACAAAGCAGGATATGTATGAAACCTACCTTCCGGCTTTCAAGACCTGTGTGCAGGAAGGAAAGGTAGAGGCCGTGATGGGCGCATATAACCGTACAAACGGCGAGCCCTGCTGCGGAAGCAAGACGTTATTGCAGGATATTTTAAGAAAAGAATGGGGCTTTGAGGGTCACGTGGTATCGGACTGCTGGGCAATCAAGGATTTCCATGAAGGACATATGGTAACGGACACCCCGTTAGAGTCCGCTGCCCTGGCCATGAACAATGGCTGTGACTTAAACTGTGGTACATTATTTGCCTATTTAAAGGAAGCAGTGGAAAAGGGAATGGTGAAGGAAGAACGTCTCAATGAGGCGCTGGTTCACCTGTTTACCACCCGTATGATGCTGGGGGTCTTTGATCAGAAGGGGGAGAATCCTTATGATCAGATTTCCTATGAGGTGGTGGATTCCAAGCCGATGCAGGAGTTAAATCTCAAGGTTTCCGAGAAGTGCATCACACTTTTAAAGAACGAGAACCATATGCTTCCGTTAGATAAGTCAAAGATCAAAACCATCGGTGTGATCGGACCGAATGCCAACAGCCGTGCGGCACTGGTTGGAAACTATGAAGGAACTGCATCCCGGTATTACACAATTTCTGAAGGAATTCAGGAGTATGTCGGCGACGAGGTGCGTGTGCTCGTATCCGATGGCTGTCATTTATATAAAGAAGGAATGAGCAATTTAAGTCAGGGAAAGGATCGTCATTCCGAAGTACGCGGCATTTGTGCAGCAAGTGATGTCGTCGTAATGTGCCTTGGACTTGATGCAACCCTGGAAGGAGAAGAGGGCGATACCGGTAACCAGTATGGAAGCGGAGATAAGCGTGACCTGGAACTTCCGGGCTTACAGCTTGAAATCCTGAAGATGGCATACGAAAGCGGCAAGCCGGTCGTGCTTGTGATGCTTTCCGGAAGCGCACTTTCCTTTAACTGGGCCGATGAGCATATTCCGGCAATCATTCAGGGCTGGTATCCGGGGGCTGTCGGTGGCAAGGCGATTGCGAACATTCTGTTTGGTGATGTGAGCCCGGAAGGAAAGCTTCCGCTTACGTTCTATCACAGCATTGATGATTTACCGGAATTTACCGATTATTCCATGAAGGGAAGAACCTACCGCTATATGAAGCAGGATGCGATGTATCCGTTTGGCTACGGACTTTCCTATAATGAATATGAACTTTCCAATGTAAAGGCAGACCGTGAAGTACTTACAGAGGATGGCATCACCGTAACCGCAGAGATTTCCAATCTTGGAGAATATGACAGTGCAGAAACTGTTCAGGTTTATGTGAAGATCTGTGCAGAGGACACACCGAATGCACAGCTTAAGGGGCTTAAGAAGGTTTCTCTTAAGAAGGGTGAGAAGAAGAGAGTGGAAATCCATCTTCCGAAGGAAGCATTCGGACTCTACGATGAGGAAGGAAAGCTTTGCTACCAGGAAGGAGAAGCGATCTGCTATGTGGGAACAAACGGACCGGATCACCGGAGCGTGGAACTGACCGGAAAGAAGCCGGCTGAGATCACCATTAAGGTGCCGGCTGACTGTTGATGCCGATAGATCACAATTGATACTTGTCTGAAAATTATTTCGAATGAGGCCAGAGGGTATAGAGAAGGGAATTTGTTTCAAAATACCCAGAGAAAATGAAGGTAGAAGGTATATAGAAGAGAATAGTTTCAAAATACCCAGAAGAAATGAAAGTGAAGGGTATGGAGAGATAAAATGCTTCGAAATACCCATGTGGAGGGGAATTGGGAATGAATCCGTGGACACAGATGTGGCTGAATTACTTTCCAAGGGCAGCGAAAGGAAATGAAGCCTATTTTGAAAAATACCGGCTGGATGGATTTGAGAAGGAACACCGTGAGATCCGGTCTGCACTTATGGAACTGGAGCGTGGAATACAGGGCATGCTGGTACTTCCGCCGCCGGTACGTTCTTTTTTGGCACAGGCAGAAAAGGGGACCTTCGTTATCCGTAGGATTTCCGAAACAGGAAGCGGTGTGAAAGCAGAAGGATATCATCTGAAGGAGCAGGATGGACGGCTGTTTCTGATGGCAGCTGAAGAGAAGGGCGTCTTATCTGGTGTGTTTGACCTGCTTCGCAGAATTGCCATGGAGGAATCCCTGAAGGGTGTGGATGTGCTTTGTAATCCGGACAATCCGAACCGTATGCTGAACCACTGGGATAACATGGATGGCAGCATTGAACGCGGCTATTCCGGGGAATCCTTCTTCTTTGCGAAGGATGAAATTCTGGTGAATGAACGGACGAGGGATTACGCGCGTTTCGTGGCAAGCATCGGATTAAATGGTGTTGTCATCAACAATGTGAATGTAAAGGACGCGGCAACGTATCTGATTACGGAACGTTATTTTGACCGTGTGGCAGAGCTTTCCAATATATTTGCCGATTATGGAATCAGGCTGTATTTAAGTCTTAACTTTGCATCCCCGATGGAGCTTGGTGGACCGGACAGTGCAGATCCATTAAACGAAGAGGTTATTGCATGGTGGAAAGAGAAGATGAAGGAGGTCTTTGCAAGAATCCCGAATCTTGGAGGGTTCCTTGTAAAGGCAGATTCGGAAGGAAGGCCCGGGCCTTTTACCTACGGAAGGACGCAGGCAGACGGAGCCAATATGCTTGCCAATATTGTGAAGGAATATGGCGCCATCATCATCTGGCGGTGCTTTGTTTATAACTGCACGCAGGACTGGAGGGATTATAAGACGGACCGGGCGCGTGCCGGATACGACAATTTCATCCAGATGGATGGTGACTATCACGAGAATGTGATTCTGCAGATTAAAAACGGTCCGATGGACTTCCAGATCCGGGAGGCAGTTTCACCTCTGCTTGGGGGATTGAAAAAAACCAATCAGATGCTGGAGGTTCAGGTGGCGCAGGAGTATACGGGACATCAGATTGATGTCTGTTATCTGATTCCTTTATTTAAGGAAGTACTGGATTTCAAGACCTATTGCCTGCCGGAGCTTGACACGGTTGCGGATGTGGTAAGCGGCCGGACACTTGGAATTGCAGCCGTAATCAATACCGGTAATGATGCAAACTGGACCGGAAATGATCTGGCAGCAGCAAACTTCTATGGATTCGGAAGACTGGCATTCCGGACGTCACTTTCTGCAGAAGAAATTGCAAAGGAATGGGTGAAACTGACCTTTGGCTGTGACTGCGAGGTTGTTGATTCCATTGTGAAGCTTCTTCTGGGATCCAGGGAAACCTATGAGAAATATACCTCCCCGCTTGGCATTGGCTGGA
>ENA-OPCY01001911-OPCY01001911.1-human-gut-metagenome-genome-assembly--contig:-NODE-1911-length-10949-cov-1.867450_pt1 | contig 10949 bp, 5 predicted proteins | sample MGYA00241568_ERZ501487 | MGnify/ENA primary metagenome ERZ501487 (study PRJEB25962, sample SAMEA2042574) | human gut metagenome | biome: human gut; feature: human-associated habitat; material: faeces... | reverse complement strand
GGAAAGAGTGTATCCGAAATTGTCGCCGTGAACAATGAGCTTTACCTTGTCAGAGCTTACGGGAACAGTCGCCTGAACGTGCTTTATTCCGCCGATATTAAGCTTTGCGGCAGCCTCATAGCCGCTTTCCGTTTTGCGGAGAGCGATCTCATAATGCTCGTCCTCGCACATATAGCAGGTAACGCCGCCCTCGCCGCCGTCAAGCTTTACATCAACGGAAAGGTCAAAATCAAAGTCACGCTGTCTGAGCGCAATAAATGTAGGCGAGTCAACATCATCGAGAGTGATGTCCGTGCCGTGAAGAACAGCCTTGTCCCTGTCAAGCTTGTAATTGTTAAGGTCAGGGTGACGGAGATAGCACCAGTCAATGCACCAGTCGGTATTTTCAAAGGTGTATTTTTTCTTTTCGACCTGCTCAAAATCGCCCTTTATCTCATATTCATAGTCGGTAGTGCCGTCAGTGCCTGCTGTGAACCAGCCGTCCTCACCGAATTTTACGGGAGTAAGGAATACCTCACGTCCAAGGTTATGATAAGGCATCCACATATGTATCTGACGGAAGCCAAGGCTCAGAATATGCCATTCGCCGTCAGTATCTTGGATAAGGTCGCCGTGACCGATACCCTGAATGATGAAAGGTGCTTTGTTGCGGTTTGTGAGAACAGGATTATGTGGATAGTTCTCAAAAGGACCCCAAGGCGAATCGGAACGTGCATAGGTTATCATATGACCGTATTCCGTGCCGCCCTCGGCAGCCATAAGATAATATGTACCGTTTATTTTGTAAAGATGAGGACTTTCAAGATAGCGTCCGCCCGAACCCTGCCATATGCATTTGCTCGGTGAAAGCTTCTCGCCCGTTTCAATATTTATCTCGCACTGAACAACACCGCCGACACCGTAGTCATCACTGCCGTTGCTCATAAAGTAGGTGTGACCGTCCTCAAAGAAAAGCGAAGGGTCAATACCGCCCTGATCCACTCCGATAGGGTCGGACCATTCTCCGTGAATATCGTCTGTGTAAACATAAAAATTCTGATGTGTAGTGTCGTTGGTTGTGACCATATAGTATCTGCCGTTGTTATAGCGGATAGTCGGAGCGAAAACACCGCCCGAGCTGTTTATTTTGTCAAGCATTACCTGATTTTTTCTTGTGAGGACATAGCCTGTCTGAGTCCAGTTCACAAGGTCGTCGCTCTCGAAAAGCGGAACTCCGGGGAAGTATTGGAACGAGCTGCATACCATATGATATTTGCCTTCGGCATAGCAAACGCTCGGATCCGGATAAAAGCCTTTTACAACAGGGTTTGTGTATTTCATAGAAAGATCTCCTTTCGCATTTTGATGACGGAAAATCTGCAAGCAAGATGTGTGCCAAGTCGTTAGACGGGATTTAAGCAGTGCTTCCTTAATTATGGAACATTATATCATATATTTATGTAATATTCAAGCACAAATGTTTGACAGCACAAAGTGCATATGTTATACTGTATTACAGATATTTTTTGTGGTGGTGAGTAAAATGTCGGGCATTAAAGATGATATTGAAAAAATAATAAGCACAGTAGTGTCGGAGGTAGTGAAAAACAGCAGGCTTTTTGACTCAAAGGTATATCACGACGAACCCATACTGAAAACCGCACGTCAGCTCTCCAATTACGTCCCCGACGAGATAAAGAAAATGCGTGCCCTTGCTTCATCATCATACTATCTTTCCGAGAACGAGCTTTTCTACCGACAGGGCAAGCTTATGGAAAGCTACGAGGACGATTTTGAATACCACGGCACATTTTCACGCTATTTTCCCACCTATCGTTCAATGGATAACCACCAGCTCAGAGGATATTTCACCTTCCGCACCAATGTAAGAAAGGGCATCATAAAAGAAACCTCTCTTTCCTTCGCATTTGTATATATCTATGAGCTGCTGAACTGTATCGGTTCGGACGACCCGGCAGAATGTTTCACCCGACTAAAAAGCTTCGCCGAAAGCTACGGCAGCATAGACGAAAAAATACTGCCATATATGAATAAATGGCTCTGCGACTTTGTGATATACAATGACCTTGACCCAATGCTGCTGAAGGGTATTTCCGATACGGATTTTGACCGCTGCCTGCTCACCCTCATAAATTATAAAATGTTTGACGATGATGAGCTTTATGAAGCCTTGGTGTATCTCAGCTCCTACAACATCGAAAATTCAAAGTTCGCAAAGCAGTATCACGATGACGTGAAAAAGGTCGCCTGCGAAACCTTTAAAAGCCTTGCGGAATATTACAGCAAAGGGCATAAAAAGGATATAACGGAAAAGCTGTTCGGACGCAAAATGTCAATGCATTACGATATGTTCGGCTCAGCGGTGTTCTTCGACAGAAAAAAGTACCCCGACTATGAGTACAGAATAAACGATATTAATATCTACCGCTGCAAAAACGGCATATGGTCCTGCGAAAAATACTACGGCAGCCGAGGAAAGAACCGTGAGCTTGGCGCAATAATAAAAGCCATAGATGTTGTAATGCGCAGAAAATACGACTTCAAGACCCAGCTCAAAGATACAGATACCACAAAAATAATCCTGAGCACAATTGAAAAGGAAACGGACAAGCTCCTTGAAATAAAAAAAGCCAAGGAAGCCGCCGTCATAAATATTGATATGTCAAAGCTGAACGGCATAAGAAGAGCCGCCGAATCAACAAGGGACAAGCTCATAGTTGATACGGACGATGATTTTTATTTTGACATAGCCGAAACTGCTCCAAAGCCTGAGGAAAAACCGCCTGTGGCAGAGGCTGCACCTGCTGTTCGGACGCAGACCGAAACCCCGCTCAGCGAAACGGAATATGAATTTATGCACAGACTTCTTTACGGAGGAGATTATAAAGCATATCTCAAAGAAAAAAGACTTATGCTTTCCGTCGTTGTGGATTCGGTGAATGAAAAGCTTTATGATGATTTCGGCGATACGGTGATGCTCTTTGACGGAGCAGAGCCTGAGCTTATCGAGGACTATATTGAAGAACTGAAAGGAATCGTGGCAGAATGAAAATACCAAAAAGAATAGCTTCGGCAGTAATAAATTCACTTAAAGGCGGTGTTGTCCCAAGAACAGGACTGCCCTATATAGCCGTTGGCAGAGAAACGGAAATAAACGCTCTTCTCCACGATGTTGATATAATCTCAGATGGCGGAGCGTCCTTCCGCTTCATTATGGGCAAATACGGCAGCGGCAAAAGCTTCCTGCTCCAGACCATAAGAAACTACGTTATGGATAAAAATTTTGTAGTTGCCGATGCCGACCTTTCCCCCGAAAGACGTTTGCAGGGTACAAAAGGACAGGGTCTTGCAACATATAAAGAGCTTATCCGAAATATGTCCACCAAAACCAAGCCCGAGGGCGGTGCGCTCACACTTATCCTTGACAGATGGATAAGCAGCGTCCAGAGCCGAACTGCCGCAGAATGTGAGCTTGACCCCACCGACCCCGAGTTCGTAAAAAAGGTGGAAAAGAATATCTATGAGGTCATAAACTCCCTGAATGAAATGGTGCATGGCTTTGACTTTGCAAAGCTGCTGACAATATATTACCGTTCCTATGTGAACGGCGACGACGAAAGCAAGGCAAAGGTGGTAAAATGGTTCAGGGGCGAGTATGTCAACAAAACCGAAGCACGTTCCGAGCTTGGCGTCAATATAATCATCACCGATGACGACTGGTACGAGTATATCAAGCTTTTCGCTTTCTTTTTGAAGCAGGCAGGCTACAACGGTATGCTTATCTTAATTGACGAGCTTGTAAATATATATAAGATACCACACAGCATAACACGACAGTATAACTATGAAAAAATACTGACGATGTATAACGATACATTGCAGGGCAAGGCGAAATATCTCGGCATAATAATGTGCGGAACACCGCAGTGCATCGAGGATACAAGACGTGGTATATACAGCTATGAAGCACTCCGCTCACGTCTTTCCGAAGGACGCTTCGGACGTGATGATATGAAGGATATGCTTGCCCCTGTAATAAAGCTTGTGCCGCTGACATATGAGGAAATGCTTATCCTTATCGAGAAGCTTGCGGATATTCATTCCCAGCTTTTTGACTATGAGCAGACCATTACCGAGGAGGATATGGTGAACTTCATAAAGATAGAATACGGAAGAATAGGTGCGAACAAAAACATCACACCGAGAGAAGTTATCCGTGACTTTATCGAGCTGATGAATATCGTTTATCAGAACCCGACGGTGAATATGACCGAGCTTCTGAACTCTGAAAGCTTTGAGTACGCAAAAACCGAGCTTGAGAACGATAACGCAGTAACAGACGAATTTGCCGAGTTTGAAATATAGGTGATACGGAATGAATATCTTTGACAGATATGCCCCCTTTGTGCAGGATTTTATCTACCGGAACAGCTGGGAATCCCTGAGAGCAATACAGGTCGCAGCAGGTGACGCTATATTCAATACAGATGAAAATGTGCTGCTTTCAGCGTCAACAGCCTCCGGAAAAACAGAAGCCGCATTCTTCCCTATCCTTACTCTTTTTTCGGAGGATATGCCGAAGTCGGTGGGCGCAATTTATATCGGACCGCTGAAAGCACTGATAAACGACCAGTTTATGCGCCTGAACGACCTTTGCGAAGAAGCGGAAATACCCGTCTGGCATTGGCACGGCGAAGTTTCCGCATCACATAAAGCAAAACTGCTGAAAAATCCGTCAGGAATATTGCAGATAACCCCCGAGTCGCTTGAAGCACTGCTGCTGCATAAACACGCAGCCATAGCAAAGCTTTTCGGCGACCTGCGCTTTATCGTAATAGACGAGGTACATTCGCTTATGAGAGGCGACCGAGGCGGACAGACCCTCTGTCTTATAGAGCGCCTTTCAAAAGCAGCAGGAGTGAACCCACGGAGAATAGGTCTGTCAGCAACCATAGGCGACCTTGAAGAAACGGGAAAATTTCTGGCATCGGGAACGGGCAGAGGAACAGTCATACCGAGAATAGAAGCAAAAGGTGTGAAATGGCGGCTCTCAATGGAGCATTTTTATATAAGCGGAAAACAGTCCGCCGACGGAAAAGAGCCAAAGGAAGCCCTTCCCGTACTTGAAAACGCAACAGATACCGCCCCCGAAAATGCCGACCCGGGACTTGGCTATGTTTTCGAGCATACAAGGGGAAAAAAGTGCCTTGTGTTCGTCAATTCAAGAGAGGAGTGCGAAGCCGTCACAACTACCCTCCGCAGCTATTGCGAAGCAAAGCACGAGCCGAACCGTTTCCTTATCCACCACGGAAACCTTTCGCAGTCCTTCAGGGAAACAGCTGAAGCCGCAATGAAGGACGACGATTTTTCAATGACCACCGTCACCACAGCCACATTGGAGCTTGGCATTGATATAGGCAGACTTGAACGGGCATTTCAGATAGACGCTCCCTTTACCGTGTCATCATTTCTTCAAAGAATGGGACGAACAGGCAGACGTGACCTGCCCCCCGAAATGTGGTTCGTAATGAGAGAGGAGCAGCCCGAACCGAGAGCAATGCTGCCCGAAACTATCCCGTGGACATTGATACAGGGCATATCATTGGTGCAGCTGTATCTGGAGGAACGCTGGGTCGAACCGCCGAAGCTTGACCGCCTGCCGTACAGCCTGCTGTATCATCAGACAATGTGTACCCTTGCCTCCTGCGGAGAAATGACCCCCGCCGCATTGGCGTCAAGAGTGCTGACGCTAAGCTATTTCCACCGAATAACAAAGGACGATTTCAGAATAATGCTGCGCCACCTGCTTGAAACAGACCATATACAGCGCACGGAAAACGGCGGACTGATATTGGGGCTTGCAGGAGAGCGTGAGGTAAATTCGTTCAAATTCTATGCCGTTTTCAAAGAAAACGAGGAATATACAGTCCGCAGCGATTCGCAGGTGCTTGGCACGATAGTGAAACCGCCACCGCCGGGAGAAAAAATAGCCATAGCAGGACAGGTCTGGGTCGTAACGGAAGTCGACCATAAGCATCACCTTGTCTATTGCGAGGAAGTGAAAGGCAAAGTCCCCGCCTATTTCGGCGAGTGTCCCGGCGATATAAATACCAAGGTGCTGGAGCGAATGAGGGAGAGCCTCCGTGAGAATAAGACCTACCCATATGTTATGGCAAATGCCGCCGCTCGCCTTGAGCAAGCCCGTCATACAGCCGTAAATTCACATATGACAGAAGAGCCGCTGATAAATCTTGGCGGCGATATGTGGTGCCTGTTCCCATGGCTGGGATCGTATGCATTTCTGGCAATGGAAAGGTTCATCAAGATAAAATGCGCCGCAAAGCTTGGGATAAAGGGCGTAGATTCGTCACGTCCGTACTTTATCCGTTTCACAATGAAAGCGAGCCGTGAGGACTTTTTCCGTACCCTTGAGGAAGAAGCCGAGAAACCGTTTGACCCAATGGAGCTTGTCTACCCAAAGGAGATACCTCTTTTTGAGAAATATGACGACTTCCTGCCTGCCGAGCTGGTAAAGAAAGGCTTTGCCTACGGCATATTGAGCATGACCGAAATGAAGGAGCGCATAAAGGACTGGAACGGAAACATAGCTAAATAATGCAAAATATCGGTTGTTTGCCTTTTGACGATCCTGCTCGGCAGGTCAAGTTCACCTCATATCCTATAAAATTGACCTTATTATTTCATAACAATGCCAAGCAGTTTCTCATAGCTGTCAACGGCATCATATCTGATATTGCTTGTGGAAATATTGTTAAAAAGCTTTTTTGCACAGGATATTTTTGCCTCCTCAATACGGCGCAGATCAAAACTTTCCATTGACCCCTTGGTTTCAGCAATAAAGAAAATGTGTTTTACTGTGCCTTCATAGAAAGCTATCGCCCAGTCGGGAGAGTAATTGCCAACGGGTGTCGGAATTGAAAATCCCTTTGGAAGTTTGGCGTATACACATACTTCATCGGCCTTGTCAAGATCCTGTGCAAATCTGCGTTCAACGCTCAGTTCCGCCGTGCCGTCCGTGAAAACATAATCCTGTATTGCTTTTTCTGCTGCAAATGCCTTGTCAAAGCTTTGTGAGTTCTTTTCAGCGGTAAATATGTTGCTGTCATACGGTTCTTCTGAGCTTTCCGTATAAGTGATATGCTCTACTATCATTGTAGCTTTCTGCTCATTGATAAGCCTTATTACCTTTGAAATAAATTCTTCAGGATTGTTTCTGAACATATAAAGCTTCTTCGGCTCAAGCTCTTTCAGAATAGCCGTAACTGTTCTTCTTGTGAGAGTTGTTCCCTGTGCTATCTTGCCAACAAGGTCATATTTTACCCTGCTTGTTTCAGCATGATTCAGAGTTTTTGTCTTTGACTTTTCACTGCCGAATGATGCACCTCTTTCGATCTCGTACTGGTTCATATCCTTTTTCTGCTGTCCGACGGTAGCTGTGTACATAAGCTCTGATACGTTCAGTTTTTCGTTGATATACACAGATGCTTTCTGTATAAGTTCATCACTGTCAAAAGAAACTGTGTAAGCATACTTGTGATTGATATATCCCCACAATGTCTGAAATTCCTTTTTGGAGAAATTATCATTAAGCGGATTATCCCTGACTTTAGTTTCACGTCCGTCCTTTATCATATCGTTAAGAACGCTTTCATCAAAAATAGCCTGAACGAGCTTGTGAACACCCGATTCAATGTCCTTTATCTCATCGGGAACAGGTGCAAGAGAATTGTTTGACCGATCATTTCTGTATTCATCGGTAACATTATCGTCATTGTCGATATAGTCATTCTTGGCAAGATACTTGTAAATGATCTTTGCCTGAGTTTTATCAATGATAACGGATTCTCCATCGACTGTAACAGTCTTACCCTCAAAGTATTCGATAGTCGCCTTGGACGGTCTGTCGTAAAGCTCTGCCTTGATATCCGACTGCAAGTCGCTTACAAAATTTTTGTAGCTTTCGCTTGCAATAACTGTAAGCATATTCACATTATGTACAGTATCTCCGAGGGCTTCTTTGTCCATACGGTTTCCATCCTGATCAACACAAAGGCGGAGTCCTCGTCCGACTTCCTGACGCTTGGCGGTCTGATTGTCGGAATGTTTCAATGTGCATATCTGGAACACATTCGGGTTATCCCAGCCCTCACGAAGTGCGGAATGTGAGAAAATGAATCGTGTCGGTTCATCAAAACTCAACAGACGCTCCTTGTTTTTCAGAATAAGATCATAAGCCGAAATATCATCGGAAAATTCACTTCCACGTTTCAGCTGACTGTCAATGCTGTGTCCTGTTTTCTTGTCAATGCTGAAATATCCCTTGTGAACAGCCTTTTCGTCACTGCACATTTCACGGAGATATTTCTGATAATGCGTATCTTCCATAGTGAGCTTATCATTCAGAATACTGTTGTATTCCTGCTCAAAGACAACACCGTATTCGCCGAGAACTTCATCGCCGTTTTCATCATATTGACGGTATTTCGCAACTTCATCAATAAAGAAAAGTGACAGACATTTTATGCCCATATCAAACAGCTTTTCTTCCTTTTCAAAGTGCGAAAGAATGGTTTCTCTTATCTGAATTCGCCGCATATCCTTTTCGGATACATCACCCCGTACTTCTCCGACGGAAATTGTTTCACCGTTGAGGAAAGTGACTGTTCTTTCGATTGGATCAATGCTTGATAAAGTGTAACCCTTGTACTGTTCCATTTCCTGCGACACATAATAAAGATCATCACCCACACCGACAATTCGTGTTTCACGGTTGATAGACTTTTTATAGCCTATTTCAAGCTCTATTCTTGCCATAGGCGGCTTCTTGGGACTTATAACAATTTCTTCAAGGAACATATAGCTGTCCGTTCCCCGAAGATTTTTTACTTCAAAGCCTTTGACCTCTATTTTCTTTACAAGCCGCTGATTATACGCTTCAAGCGCATCAAGAACATAAACCATATTATGTTCGTTTTTATGTGTAGCGGAGTAATTAAGTGTAAAAAGCGGATTAAAGTTTGCAAGTGCCTTCTGCGTAACAGCACCGCCCATTTTCTGCGGCTCATCAAGGATAATGATAGGTCTGTTTGCTTTGATAACGTCAATAGGTCTGCGTGAACCGAATTCGTCACGTTTGGAATAGATAATTCTCGCTTCCTTGCTTTTTCCGTCCTCTTTCAGCGATGCCGCAAATGCTTGTGTATTGATTATCATTACATTTATTCCGCCGTCGGAGGAAAAGCTGTCAAGCTGAGTAAGATTTGAACTGTTATATACGAAAAATCTTGCACGCTTGCCGTAATGCTCCATAAAGTGGTCGGACGTTATCTCAAAAGTCTTTTTCACACCCTCACGGATAGCAATGCTCGGCACAACGACAATAAACTTTGTCCAGCCGTAACGCTTGTTCAGCTCAAACATTGTCTTTATGTAAACATAGGTCTTGCCTGTTCCTGTCTCCATTTCAATATCAAGACTGCATCTGCCTAAATCCTTTACAAGAGAGGGCGAAACCTTGATATTATTGTCCCTCTGCAATTTCTGAATATTTGTGAGGAGCTGTGTGTCGGTAAGGTCTATCTCATCGTTTTTAAAGCCTGTATCATCGTAAATATCGGCTTCATCTTCTTCTAAAAAGCTCGTCTGAACTACTGGACGTTCAAGCGTTCCGAGGTCACGTATATACCCCGTGTTCTTGTGGTAGCCCTGACCGTTAAAGGCTTTTATAACTGCGTTAACTGCGTCCGTTTGATATTGTTGTATCTTAAAATTAAACTTCACTTAACACACCACCTTTATTCTCCATACGCTTGTTGCATTTCATAAAGCCAATCTTTAATTTGGTCTATTTGGGAATCAACAAATCCCGTACACCCATCGAGAATTTCAAAAACTTTACATACCCATATTCTCAGAACATCAAGGTCTATCGTGATGTTCTCTTCCTTTTGAACATAGAAATGTGGCTGTTTATTGCTATCAACAGGATAGCGGGCAAAAGTCATATCGTTTGTATTGGCATAAAGAATATCAATGAATTTTTTAACAAATTCAAATTCTGGAAGCAAGTCCTTGTGAGAACTACACTTGATTAAGCTTATTGCCGTTTGACATAATTGAAGAATATTGTGTTTCCCTTCAATTTTACTTTCCTGATACTCTTGTTTTTCTATCTTGTCTAAAATACGAATCTGCGAGTTAAAGCCTTTAAGATATATCTCTGTTCCGTGGACAACATTAAAAAGAATTGGAAAAATCCAAATATCAGCTTTCTTATCTTTGTTATCAATTAAGCAATCATCAATAAGTGATATGGCTGTTTCAAAATATGCTTTCCCCATTTCATAAAACTGGTTTTCAGTTTCACGTATGAAATCAAAACGCCAATTCAAATAAGCTGATTTTTCAATATCACCTGAAAAATCAAAGTAGTTCGGAATAATATCCATAAGTGCTTTTGTATCTAATGATTTCCAAGCATCTTTATCCGTAAATAAGTCAACACTCATTACAGCACCTTCCTTATCGTATCAGCCGAATAAGTCGCAAATATCTGCTCAAAGTTAGTCGCAACGCTGTCGTTTGCCATAGAACTGTCACGCATAACGAAATAGTATGGCTTCCGCTTTGCAATTTCTGTAATTGTTTCCTCGGTCACATTCTCGTCAAAGCAGGCAATAAGATAGTTATCCTCAACATTAAATACCTTTTTGCCGCCGATAACATTTTCCTCGATCTTGCCCGAAAGCAGTATACCAAGGTCAAGCATAACTTGGAACAGCAGATCTTCGGCTGTTCTGTCCTCCTTGATATTATCTGCAAGGCTGTCAAGCAGGTTCGGCTGAAACTCTGAGGGATTGTAATAAACATCTTTCATATTTGTGCTGTCAAGCTTAAGAACACGAAAACCGCCGTCAAATTTTGCATTG
>ENA-OPCY01001908-OPCY01001908.1-human-gut-metagenome-genome-assembly--contig:-NODE-1908-length-10967-cov-1.923845_pt1 | contig 10967 bp, 9 predicted proteins | sample MGYA00241568_ERZ501487 | MGnify/ENA primary metagenome ERZ501487 (study PRJEB25962, sample SAMEA2042574) | human gut metagenome | biome: human gut; feature: human-associated habitat; material: faeces... | reverse complement strand
ATTACACGGGCGGGACTGTTTTTATATCAGAAGCATACGGTCGTTGTCGAGCTCCTTGCCCGCATTCTCCTTAAACTTGTCGAGCAGATCCTGAACGGTGAGCTTCGCTCTCTCCTCTCCCTCGGCGTCGAAAATTATGTTTCCGCCGTTCATCATTATCGTGCGGTTTCCGAGCTCGAGAGCCGACTGCATATTGTGCGTTATCATAAGGCAGGTGAGGTTATTTTCGCTGACAATGCTCTTTGTCAGCTCGAGGACTTTCTCTGCCGTTGCGGGGTCGAGCGCCGCTGTATGCTCGTCAAGAAGCAGGAGCTTGGGCGGATTAAAGGTCGCCATCATAAGCGTCAGAGCCTGTCTCTGACCGCCCGAGAGCAAACCGACCGGCTGGCTCATTCTGTCCTCAAGTCCCATTTCGAGCAGGGCGAGCTTATCTCTGAAGAGCTTTTTGTCGCTCTTCGAAACGCGGCTCAGCCAGCCGCCGTGACCTGCGGCGAGGGCGAGATTTTCTTCAATTGTCATGCCGGGAGCGGTGCCGCGCATCGGGTCCTGAAAAAGTCTGCCGATACTCTTGGCGCGCTTGTGCTCGGGCATGAGGGTAATATCCTTTCCGTCGAGCGATATGCTGCCGGAGTCGGTTATAAAGCTTCCCGCTATGGCGTTGAAAAGTGTGGACTTGCCCGCGCCGTTTGCGCCGATAAGGGTTATGAAATCACCCTCGGCGACGCTCAGCGAGAGATCGTCTATCGCCTTTTTGGCATTCACCGTGCCGGGATTGAAGGTCTTTGAGATATTTGATATTTCAAGCATCTGCTTTCCTCCTTCCCGAGCGGGTCTGCATTCTGCGCTTTAAAAGCGGGAACTGCTTTTTGAAATACGGTGTGGCTATCGCCGCGACGACTATGACGGACGAGACGAGCTTGAGCATGAACGCCGGCATATCAAAGCGCAGAGCCACCGTATAGACGAGCCTGAATATGAACGCGCCGAGCACCATGCCGAATATTCTGAGCGGCAGCTTCTTCCTGCCGAGGAACACACCGCCTATAAGCAGGGACGCGAGGGCTATAGTCACCATGCCCGTGCCGATATCGATGTTGACCGACCTCTGCGACTGGGCGAGCAGACAGCCTGAGAGCGCGGTAAACGAGTTTGCGACGCAGAGCCCGATTATTGTAGTAAACGCCGGGTTGACGGACGAGGAGCGAACCATATCGGGGTTGTCGCCCGTCGCTCTTATCGCAAGTCCGAGGCGCGTTTTCAGGAAAAGTCCGAGCAGCACCGCGACTGCCGCGACGGCTATCAGAGCCACAAAGAGCTTGGACTGCCTTGCCACGGGAGTTCCCTTGACGAGCGCCGCCATTTTGGTGAACACAGTGTCCGTCTTATTCATATTGAGTATCGACGAGCCGCTCATGACCGCGATATTTATCGAGTACAGCCCCGTGTTGACGATTATTCCGGCCAACAGGCTGTTAATGCCCATTTTAGTCTGGAGTATAGCCGTCACAAAGCCCGAGGCTATTCCCGCCGCCATAGCCGCGAATATCGACAGATACGGATGACCCGCTATTGCGACTACCGCGCCGACCGTTGCGCCGAGCGTAAAGCAGCCGTCCGTCGAGAGGTCGCAGACGTTTAGCATCGAGTAGCTCAAAAACAGGGCGAGCACGGTGAGCGAGGTTATCAGTCCCAGCTCGAGCGCCGACTGGCCGAGTGAAAGTATCGAATCAAAAGACATTGTGTTTCCTCTTTCTTATGTTATTGAGCCGCCCGGGGAAAGATTCCCCGGGGGCTTTCGGGCTTTATTTTGCTTCGTCGAAGCTCTCTGCGGTAACGATGCTCTTAACCTCGGTGCACTTGGGAGCGAAGAGCGTTTTGACATCGTCGAAGTTATATCCGAGCTTTGCGCAGATCTCTGTATTTATTGTTGCGGTGCCGTTATCGAACATGAGCACGGGGGTCGTTGCGGGATCCTTGCCGTTTAACAGGATATCAATGACCATGTTCGCAGTCTCAACGCCGAGCTTTATATAGTCAACGCCGTAGCCGAGGACCGCGCCGTTGAGCGCGAAGGAATCGGCACCCGCATACTGCGGAATCTTTGCGTCCGCGAATATCTCATATATGGAGAGCTCGGACTTCATTATCGTGTTGTCGGTGGGAGTGAACACTGCCTGAACGCCGTCGGCGACGAGCGCCTTTGCCGCGAGGGTAACTTCGTCAACAGTCGTGCCCGTGCGCTCTATCACTTCAATGCCCTTGGACTCGAGATACGCCTTCGCGTCGGCTATCGGCTTAGTCGAAGAATCCTGACCGACATCGTAGAGCAGACCGACCTTCTTTATATCGGGGTCCTTGAGAAGAATGAGGTCCATTATGGCGTTGGTGTTGAGATAATCGGAGGTTCCGGTAATCTGGCCGCCGGGTGCGTCGAGGGACTCGACAAGCTTCGAGCCGAGGGGATCGCTGACTGCGGAAAACACTACCGGGATATCGCTGTTCTCTGTCTCGACCGCAGCCTGCATGGCTATTGCGACGGGGGTCGCCACGCCGATCATAAGATCGACCTTGTCAACGATGAAATTCGAGATTATCTGGTTCATAACAACGGAATCGCCGTTGCAGTTGTCGTATTTTACTTCGATCTCCACGCCCTTTTCGGCGGCGACGGAGGCGAGCTGCTTTTTGATGTTGTCTACTATCTGATTGAGCGAGGCGTCATCGGCATAGTTGCAGATGCCGACGGTGTATTTCTTCTTTGTATCTCCGTCCTTTTTGCCGCAGGCGGCAAAGCAGGTAACTGTGAGCATAAGAGCGAGTATGAGAGCGATTATCTTTTTCATTGTATTTCTTCCTTTCGGTAAATAATATTTTTAATTTATTAAGCTTACGGGATTTAAATTTTACAGGCGCGGCCGCGCCAAAGCTTGCTCAACAAAATCATAAAATCATCCTCCGAAATAAAAAAACTCCTGTCCCTGCAATAATGCTGGGACAGGAGATATTATCATCCTGCGGTGCCACCCGGCTTGACGCTTTCGCGTCCGCTTAGCGCGTACTGACATACGCTGACTTTTCTTCACGGAGAGTCCTGCTCCGGCGCACATACTTAAAGGATAACCCTTTGTTCCGATTGCCCTTAGAAGTCCATTCGGATTCCTTTCATTCTGCCGCAATCCCACCGCCTGCGGCTCTCTTTGAGATGAGGGAGAAATCTTACTTACCCTTCTTCAACGGTTTACTGAATTGTAGCACGCCCCGCTTTTCTTGTCAACATCTTTTTTTACTTTTGTTTTAATGACTTGTTTTTCGGTAGGCAATGGGCGAATAAACCGACAAAATTCACAAAATCTTTCTTCGTCTCGCTAAAAGATATGCGTGAGAGCTCGGACGTGTGACCAAAAGGGCGCGGCGACAATATATTGGATATGGGATGTCTTTGCGCGCCCGCAAAACGGACGCCCTGCAAATTTTACCCAACGGAGGCATATTATGAACAACGAAGATATAGTCTCGCTCATGGAGCGATATAAGAGAGAACTGCTCGAATTCGAAAAGCGCAACACGGCGCCCGAACCCGCGAAAAAGGAAGCGGAGACGGCTCCCGTATCGGCGCAGAAAGAGGAAAAAGCCGAGCAGGCGGCTGCCGAAACGGCGCAGACGGCAAAATCGGAGGAAGCCGAGGCAGTGAGCGCCGCAAGTATAAAGAAACCAAGCGACACAGCAAAAGAAATCAAAAAGCAGCCCGAAAACAAAGACGCGGACAAAGCGCCCGAGCGAACGCACGCGGCAGGACATATAGACATTCCGCAGCCGCGCACAGTGTTTGTTGAGTCTCAGACGCTCGAAAACAAAAATCTCGCCTCGACAAACAGCACCTCCGCCACACAGAAATTCGACAAATTCAAGGGCGAGTGCAACAAGCGCGGCACGCTGCGCGTCAAGACCTACAGCTCAAACGGATTATATCCCGTCGGCAACAGCCGCGTGGTAGTATACAAAGAGATAGACGGCGAAAAATATTATATATATGATTCGCACACCGACTCGAGCGGCATACTCGACAATCTCCTCCTGCCCGCTCCCGACAAGTCGCTCTCCCAAACCGAGCAGGGCACCGGCGGGCCTGCACCTTGTGCGACATATAGTATATTCGTAAGCCGCCCGGGATTTGTCGACACGCATCTTGAAAACGTCCCCATATTCGACTCCACCGTTTCAATACAGTCGGTCGAAATGTTGCCGGCGGTCAGCGGCGAGCCGGGGACGACAACAATAAACGAATCGGTCTGAGGAGGGATAGCATGGCATCGGATACTCCCGTTATCCCCCGTTCGATAACGGTTCATTTGGGCAGACCGACCGCGGCGGCAAGGAATGTCACCGTGCCGTTCACGGATTATCTCAAGAATGTCGCATCGAGCGAGATATATCCGACATGGCCGGAAAACGCGATACGCGCCAACATATATGCGCAGGCATCGTTCGCCCTTAACCGCATATACACCGAGCACTACCGCAGCCGCGGCTACGACTTCGATATAACGAACTCGACCGCATACGACCAGGCCTATGTCGACGGGCGCAGCGTATTTTCAAACGTCGCAAAGCTTGTTGACGAGCTTTTCAATAACTATGTCACAAAGGGCGACCAGGTTCAGCCGTATTTCACGCAGTACTGCTCGGGGCGCGAGGTCACCTGCCCGGGGCTCTCGCAGTGGGGCACGGTCACGCTCGCAAATCAGGGCTACACCCCCTACCGCATACTCAGATATTACTACGGAAACGATATCAATATAAAGACCGCGCCCATAAAAGATATCCGCGAATCATATCCCGGCAGGGCTCTGCGCCTCGGCGACATATCGGAGGATGTCAGGATAATCCAGCGCCAGCTCAACCGCATCGCGCGAAACTATCCCGCCATTCCGCTAATCCCCTCCCCCAACGGCATATTCGACACGGCGACGCGCGAATCGGTCAAAAAGTTTCAGAGCATATTCAGCCTCACCGTCGACGGCATTGTCGGCAAGGCAACCTGGTACAAGATAAAACAGCTCTATGCCGGAATACTGAAGCTCGGCGAGCTTTACAGCGAGGGCTTGAGGCTGACGGACGTCGAGCGGCAGTTCAAGACTGTCATAAAACGCGGCGACAGAGGGCAGGATGTGAGCACGATACAGTATTTCTTGAACTTTATCGGCAGCTTTACAAACAACATCCAGCCCCCGGCCGTGGACGGCATCTTCGGTCGGGACACCTACAACAGCGTCGTGCAGTTTCAGCAGCAGTACGGCCTTGCGCCGGATGGCATTGTCGGGCGCGACACATGGAACAAGCTGCAAGCGGTATATAATGATATTCTGCGAACCTTCACAGGCGAATTTTCGATATACGACCAATATGCGCGCTTCGCCTACCCCGGCTACAACCTGCTCAGGGGCAGCACGGGTAGCGCGGTGCGAAATCTCCAGGAATATCTTCAGGTGCTCGCGCGTGGAGTCGCGGGCATACCGTATGTCGCGGCGGACGGCATCTTCGGCTCTCAGACGGAGGCGGCGGTCAAGGCGGCGCAGCGGCACTTCGGACTAACTCCGAACGGTGTTGTCGGCCCGCTGCTCTGGTACGCGATAGCGGAATACTATTATTATAACGTATAATCTCACAAAAAACGGAGATGATATACGGCGGAAAACAATTGCCGTATATCATCTTTTTGGGTGGGACATTCATATGGAAAAGCAGACTTTTTCGGGAAACTATGAGGCGGACATAGCGGCGCTCAATCTGCGCCTGCGCGTGAGCGAGAGCTTCGACCTTGTGAGCCGTCAGATAATGATAGGCGGCCGCCGCGCCATGCTGTGGTTCATCGACGGCTTCATAAAGGACGGGCTCATGGAGAAGATAATGAGCTTCATGATGAACGCGGACGAGAAAAAGCTCAAGAATATAAACTCGACGCGTGAATTTGCGGACACGTTCGTGCCCTATGTCGAGACGGAGGTCGTAAACGACTTCGACAGGTTCGAGACCTTTATATTCTCGGGCGCTCTGGGCATGATAGTCGCGGGCTTCAGCGAGGCCGTTATAATAGACGTTCGGACATATCCCGCAAGGAGCGTGGACGAGCCGGAGAATGACAAGGTGCTCAGGGGCTCGCACGACGGCTTTGTCGAGACGCTGATATTCAACACCGCGCTCATACGCCGCAGGATCAGGGACACGAAGCTCACGATGTATTTGACGCAGGTGGGAACGAGGTCGAAAACAGATATCGTGCTCTGTTATCTTGAGGGCACGGCCGACCCCAAGGAAGTCGAAAAGATAAAGAAAAAGCTGAATTCCGTAGATATAAACGCTCTGACCATGGGGCACGAGAGCCTTGCGGAATGTCTTATACCGAAGCAGAGGTTCAATCCCTTTCCGAAGGTGCGCTACACCGAGCGCCCGGACAGCGCGGCGGCGAGCATATATGAGGGCAGTCTGCTGATAATCACGGATACCTCGCCCTCGGTTATGATAATCCCGACGGGCGTATTCGATTTTTTGCAGGACACGAACGATTTCTATTTCCCGAGCCTTATCGGAAGCTATCTTCGAATAGTCAGAATGATAGTTTTCCTGCTCGCCCTGCTTTTAACGCCCGTGTGGTTTCTGCTGATTCAAAATCCAGAATATATCCCGCCGTGGCTCGACTTCATAAAGATAGAGCACCCGACGAGCGTGCCCGTCATAATGCAGCTGCTGATAATCGAGATAGTCATAGACGCTTTAAAGCTGGCGTCGCTCAACACGCCCAATGCACTGAGCAACTCCTTTAGCGTCATAGGTGCGCTCGTGCTCGGAGAATTTGCCATAGCCGCAAAATGGTTCACGGCGGAGGTCGTGCTCTATATGGCGTTTGTCGCTATAACCAACTTCGCTCAGCCGAGCTACGAGCTCGGATACGCGTTTAAATTATGCCGCATGATGATACTGATACTGACCGCCGTATTCAATCTCTGGGGGTTCATCGCGGGGCTTGTGATAACCGCTCTGCTAATTTCTTTCAACAAGACCGTAAGCGGGCGCTGCTATCTCTATCCCCTCATCCCGTTTGACGGCAAGGCGCTCTCGTCTCTGCTTTTCAGAAAGCCGATATACAAAAGTAAAAACTGCCGCGACTGAGAAAAAACGGTGTGCGTATCTTGAAACGGGCTCGCTCTTTTGATATAATTATATTGAATCGGAGGTTTTTTACTTCGGTCAATATATCAAAGGAGGAGTCCGTTTTGCCGGAATACACTATGCTCATACTGTGGATAGCACTGCTGATAGCGTTCATCGTTGTGGAAGCGGTGACTGTTCAGCTTGTCACTATCTGGTTTGCCGCAGGTGCGGCGGCGGCTCTGATTTCGGAGCTTTGCTCTGCACCCGTCTGGCTTCAGTGGGTGATTTTCGCGGCAGTGTCGCTCGTTGCGCTTGCGGTGACCCGCCCGCTCGTCAGGAAGTTTTCAAAAAAGCGCGTTCAGCCGACCAACGCAGACAGATACATAGGGCTCGAGGGAATAGTCGAAGAGACTGTCGACAACACCGACGGCACCGGTACAGTGAAGGTCGCAGGCTCGACTTGGACGGCGAGGTCGTCCGACGGAAGCCGAATAGAGAAAGGCTCTAACATCACCGTTGATAAGATCGACGGAGTTAAACTAATGGTTTCAAAACACTAAGGAGGAAAATTATGGGACCTGTAGCAATCGGAGTAATCATCGGCATAATCGTGCTCGTGCTCGTCATTGTCGTGCTCAACATCAAGATAGTGCCGCAGTCAAAGGCCTATGTCATCGAGCGCCTCGGCGCATATTCGACCACATGGCAGACCGGCATCCACTTCAAGATTCCCTTTGTCGAAAAGGTAGCAAAGACCGTCTCCCTCAAGGAGCAGGTCGTGGATTTCCCGCCCCAGCCCGTTATTACCAAGGATAACGTCACCATGCAGATAGACACGGTCGTTTTCTTCCAGATAACAGACCCGAAGCTCTATGCCTACGGCGTTGAGCGCCCGCTATCCGCCATTGAAAATCTCTCGGCAACGACGCTGAGAAATATTATCGGCGAGATGGAGCTTGACCACACGCTGACCTCGCGCGACGTCATAAACGCGAAAATCAGAGTTATCCTCGACGAAGCCACCGACGCATGGGGCATCAAGGTAAACCGCGTTGAGCTCAAAAATATCCTTCCCCCGCCCGAGATTCAGGACGCGATGGAGAAGCAGATGAAGGCGGAGCGTCAGCGCCGCGAGGCCATACTCCGCGCAGAGGGCGAAAAGGCGAGCAAGATACTCGTCGCCGAAGGCCAGAAGGAGAGCCAGATACTCGCCGCAGAGGGCGACAAGCAGGCCGCCATTCTTCACGCAGAGGCCGTCAAGGAGGCTAAAATCCGCGAGGCCGAGGGTGAGGCGCAGGCTATAGTCGCCGTTCAGGAGGCGCAGGCGAAGGCTATCGCGCTGATAAACGAGGCAGCCCCGCAAAACGGATATCTGACGATAAAGAGCCTTGAGGCATTCGAAAAGGCCGCGGACGGCAAGGCGACGAAGCTTATCGTTCCGAGCGAGCTCCAGTCCCTCGCGGGACTTGCGGCGAGCGCAAAGGAGATTTTCTCCCCCGACGCGGCAGAGCAGAAATAAGATATAAACTCAGAAGCAGAGAGTCTCAAACGGCTCTCTGCGTTTTGTTTTTGCGAGCAGAAAAGCCTTTGCGGATAATTTGCGTCCCCAAGCCGGCAGACGGTGAAAAAATATGCAATCTATTGATAAAAAAGTATTGATAAAGCGCGTTTTTTTGTTGCGTAATAAGCCGAAATGTGATAATATATTATCGTTGAAATATATATTTTTATTGGAGGCTTTTATATGGATCAAAGATTACAGCCCTTATTCACTCCGTGGAAGATCGGCAACTGCGAAATCAAGAACCGCATCGTGCTCACGAGCATGGGCGGCACCGACCTCTTCGGATGGATGGAGAAGAACCACTTCGATAAAGACGGCGCACGCTTTATCATGGAAGTAGCAAAAAACAACGTGGGTCTTGTTCTCCCCGGCTGTCAGCCGGTCTACAATCCCATGTTCGGCCAGTGGCTCCACAAGAACAAGAAGATGTACGCCGACCTCAAGAAGTGGACTCCCGAGCTCCACAAGACCGGCGCAAAGCTCTTTGTTCAGCTGACCGCGGGCTTCGGCCGCTCCTTCACCATCAGCGAAATGATGGAGAAGCTCTACACCAACCCCGCGCTGAGAGTTCTCAGCAAGCCTTTCATGGATCTTGACAGAATCACCGCCTCCGCGAGTCCCTCTCCCAACCGCTGGTCCGACAAGGTACCCTCGAGGGAGATGACAAAGGCCGAGATAACGGAGATGGTCAACGCATTTGCGGAGAGCTCGAGAATGCTCAAGGAAGCGGGCGTTGACGGCGTTGAGGTTCACGCAGTCCACGAGGGCTATCTGCTCGATCAGTTCACCCTCAAGTATGTAAACAAACGCTCCGACGAATACGGCGGCTCGTTCGAGAACCGCTACCGCTTCGCGGTCGAGGTCGTTCAGGCTATCAAGAAGGCGTGCGGCGACGATTTCCCCGTCTCCCTGCGCTACAGCATAATTTCCAAGACAAAGGGCTTCCGTCAGGGCGCGCTCCCGGGCGAGGCCTATACCGAAGTAGGACGCGACATGGCTGAGTCCGAGAGAGCCGTCAAGTATCTTCAGGATGCGGGCTACGACTGCCTCAACTGCGACAACGGCACCTACGATGCATGGTACTGGGCTCACCCGCCCATCTATATGCCCGAGAACTGCAACCTCGAGGATGTCGAATACATCAAGCAGTTCTGTGACATCCCCGTTATCTGCGCCGGACGCCTCGACCCGAGAGTCGCCGCGGACGCGATAAAGGAGGGCAAGCTCGACGGCGCAGGCTTTGCGCGTCAGTTCCTCGCCGACCAGGAGTGGGTCACGAAGATGATGGAGGACAGAGAGGACGATATCCGTCCCTGCATTCTCTGCCATAACGGCTGCTTCAATATGTGCCACTACAAGGGCGTTCCCAACGATCAGGAGCTCTCCGACAGCCTGCATCTTTCCCGCTGCGCCATCAACGCAGAGACAATGCAGTGGAACAAGCACTACATAAAGAAAACAAATTCGCCCAAGACCGTCCACATTGTCGGCGGCGGCATAGGCGGCATGGAGGCGGCTCGCGTGCTCAAGCTCCGCGGGCATAATCCGATAATCCACGAGAAGAGCGGCGTGCTCGGCGGAACATTCATTCCCGCAAGCGCAGAGTCCTACAAGGGCAAGCTCCGCGACCTGCTCGAGTGGTACAGACGCCAGATGACGAAGCTCGGCATAGAGGTTAAGCTCAACGACGAGATAAAGGATATCTCCGCCTTCGGCAGCGACCCCGTTATCATCGCCACCGGCGCCACTCCCAGACTTCTCAGGAAGGTTCCCGGCTACGAGAAGATGATCGAGGGCTGCGACTATCTCAACGGCACAGAGGTCGGCAACACCGTAGCGGTTATCGGCGGCGGTCTGACCGGCTGCGAAATAGCCTACGAGCTCGCGCTCCAGGGCAAGAATCCGATAATCGTCGAGATGAAGGACGATCTTGTGAGTCAGACCGGCGTCTGCCTTGCAAACTCCTCCTATCTCAGAGAGTGGTTCGCCCTGCATAAAACCCCCGTCTATCTTGAGACTGTTCTCAAGGAGGTCAGGGACGGCTCCATCGTCTGCACCGGCAAGGACGGCAAGGATATCAATATAGACTGCGATTCCGTCATAAGCTGCGCGGGCTATATCCCCGCCCCGCTCGCCGAGAAGTCCGGCAAGGTCCATCTTGTCGGCGACTGCCTCGCCGTGGGCAACCTGCGCTCCGTCGTATGGCGCGCATACGATGTTGCGATGAAAATTTAACCGAATAAAAAAATCGACC
>ENA-OPCY01001898-OPCY01001898.1-human-gut-metagenome-genome-assembly--contig:-NODE-1898-length-11003-cov-2.870387_pt1 | contig 11003 bp, 12 predicted proteins | sample MGYA00241568_ERZ501487 | MGnify/ENA primary metagenome ERZ501487 (study PRJEB25962, sample SAMEA2042574) | human gut metagenome | biome: human gut; feature: human-associated habitat; material: faeces... | reverse complement strand
GAAATACTAAATTCAAGAGAAGAGTACTATAAAAATAATAATATAAATTATTACTTAAAAATTATTAATCCAAGTAAGGAATTTATAACTAAGTTAGATGATTATGAAATGATTTTGAAAAATACTAGTATTAGTGCAGATAAGATAGGGGTAGTGAGAGAAAAAATATTGAAGGAGTATCAAAATGAATTACATGATTAAAGAGATGGATGAGGAGATTCGTCCACGTGAAAGATTAAAAAGGTATGGCGCGGGGGCTTTAGGCAATGATGAAGTATTGGCAATTTTGCTAAGATGTGGGACGAAGGAATGTAATGTTAAAGATTTATCGGCTAAGATTTTAAATGAAATTGATGGGATAAAGAATTTTAGCAATATTTCCTGGGAAAAGTTGAGTAAAATTAAAGGGGTTGGGGAGGTTAAGGCACTTACTTTATTAGCGGCTTTGGAGTTTGGAAAGAGAGTCTTAGCAGAAAGTAATAAAGAAACTGTTAAAATGATTAATAGTAAGACGATATATGAATTATTTAAGTATAAGTTTGTAGGTGTAATGCAGGAAATGTTGGTGGCAGTGTTTTTGGATGTAAAAAATAATTTAATTAGTTCAAAGACGATATTTATGGGAACGATTAATAAGTCTGTGGTACATCCAAGAGAAGTTTTTAAGGAAGCTGTATCTTGTGGAGCTGGAAAAATTGTTTTAATACATAATCATCCGTCGGGTAATCCGAAGCCGTCTTTTAATGACGAGGTTTTTACGGAGAAAATGATGAAGTTGGGTGTGGAAATGGATATTCCGGTAATTGACCATATCATAATAGGTAAAGGCGCTTATTATAGTATAACAAACCATAAGGAGTACAAAGATGAAGAAATTTAAGTGTGGGCTATATTATGGAGTAATGATATTATTGTTTTTAGTTGTAGAGCCAGTTATTGGGTATTTAAGATTTAGTGATAAAGTAAGTGTAGAAAACAATGTTTTAGAGCTTAGTAATAATGATTTAAAACAAAAGTTAGAAGAATTAAGTCAAATAACGTATGAAGATTATGACTATATTTTAGCTAAGGTAACGATTAGAAGTTTATATAATAGTCAGTATTATTTTTTAGATAGTGCTTATTCTTTTAAAGATAATGCTCCGGTTATAAATCAGTTTGGGTTAATTGGGGTTACGGATAAGAATAAGACGTTGAAGGCATCTCAAAGTTTGAAATTATCAGTGAAAGTTAATAACACGATAGGTATTTTAGAAGGAAGTATTTTAAATATAGAAGGCAATTTTAAAGTTGGCGATAAGGTTTATACAAGTGGTTTAACTAACATGCCTAGAAATATCTTAGTGGGAGAGATTAAAAGTATTGATAAAGATAAGATTAAAGTAGAGTATGTAGAGAATACTTCTAACTATGTGGCGATATTAAAGGACTATAGCTTATGATATATTTATTAATTGATATTTTATTTTATAGTTTTTCGCCGTTTAATACTTGTTTTGTTTTATTTAACTTTTTAGGTAAGAAGAGACTTAGTGAATATTTGATAATGTGGTTATTTATTATGGTTTTTACGAGAAAAATTTTTTATTACTTAGTTTTGTTAAGCTTACTTTGGGTATTAAATAAATATGTTCTAAAGAAGTATATTAAGAATGATCTCATGAAGTTAATTATTAACTTTATAATATTCTTTAATTTTAGTATGACTTTAAACCAAGTATTAGTATTTATGGTTATGGTATTATTTCATTATCTGGCACCATATAATTTACTGGGTGATTAGATTTGGATGATTATTTAATTAAAGAGTATTTAGATAATAGTAAGGATAAAAGTAGTATTAAGGTTAAGCTTTTAAGTAGAAGAATAGTTAGTAAGTTACTTTTAAGTATTATTTTCTTATTAGTTAGTATTATTCTTATTAATAAGAATAATAATGTTAAAGAGTTTTATCAAGAAAATATCTATACTAACTCTTGGAGTTTTACAAAGTTTAATAGTCTATATAATAAGTACTTTGGTTCTTTAGTTAAAGATTATCAGGTACCAGATACAAGTAGTGTATTTAATGAAACTTTAAGTTATAGTCATATTGAAGATTATTTAAATGGAAGTATTTTAAGTGTTAGTAATAATTATTTAGTACCGGTTATTGAAAGTGGAATAATTGTTTATTTAGGGGATAAAGATTCTTTAAAAAATACTTGTATTGTACAGGGGGTTGACGGGGTGGATATTTGGTATTCAAATATTGATATAAGTAAACTTACTTTAATGGACTATGTTAATAAGGGCGAGTTTTTAAGTACGACTTTAAGTGATAAGCTTTATTTGACACTAGAACGCGGTAATGAGTATATAAAGTATGAAGACTATCAAAATTGACTTTAGTACTTATTTGGTTATATTATTATCTTTTTTAGCAGGTAATTTTAAAAGAATACTTTTAACGATTGGGATAGTTATTTTTCATGAGTTGGGTCATGTTTTTTGGTTGAAGGTTTTTAAAGTACCAATTTTAGAGGTTAAGATATATCCTTTTGGTGGTATAACAAGAACGAATAAGATGTTAAATTATTCTTTGAATAAGGAGTTAGTTATTGCGTTAGGGGGTATTTTTAATCAAGTTATTTTATACTTAGTATTTGGCTTTCTTTATAAACTATGGTTTATTAATGCTTATACTTATAAGATATTTTATAATGTTAATACGACTTTAATTATATTTAATCTAATACCTATGATACCTTTAGATGGGGGAATAATTTTTCATACTTTGCTTAATAAGTTTATGGGATATGTGTATTCTAATGGAGTATATATATTAGTATCGATAATATCTTTTATACTTTTTTTAGTAGTTAATATTAGAGGTAAGATTAATATTATGATTATTATTAGTTTTTTAGGGTATAAACTTATTTGGTTTGTTAAGAAAAGGAAGTATTTAGAAAATAAGTTTTTTTTAGAAAGATATTTATATGACTTAGATTATGATAAAATTATTTATGAAAAAGATAAAAATATTAAGAAATTAAGAATTGGAAAATACCATTATTTTAATTATTTAGGGGAGAAAAAAGTGTTGCAGGAAATATTTGGGGGAATGGATAAAAATTAATTAAACTTATTGAAAAAGTTGAAAGATTATGGTATTCTTTTAATATAGAATAGAGGGAAATATATGAAAGAGATTATAACTAAGATATACAGTAGTGGAAATTTTCCTATTGTTTTGTTTTCTACTATTGGAGTTTTATTAGTATTATTTATTATTACATTGTTATTAGCGGTAAGTGATACTAAGAAAAGACAAAATAAGGAGAAAAAAGAGAGTAGTTCTTTAGATAATACTGATTTAAAAGATCCTAGTGCTACGGATAACGATATCGTAATGGTTAGTTCATCGGAAAGTCCGGTTAAAGAGAATATTGAAGATGTTAAAATTCCAAAAAGTAATGGTGCTGAACCAGTATTTGAAGATATTCACTTTGATATGCCTGATGTTGAACCTACTATTAAGGAAGTTAAGGAACCTGAAATTACTATTCCTAATTTAAGTGATATTAAGATTACTCCGGTTGAAGAAAAGCCTAAAGAGACTTCAATCTTCGATAATAAACCAAGTATGCCAGAACAAAAAGAAGTAACGGTAGAATCAATTTTTAAAACTCCAAGTAGTGAGCCCGTAATGCCAAGGGTTAGTGAACCAATTAAAGTGGAAAATCAAAGTACTATATTTAATAGTAATAATGTAAATAGTGAACCAGTTAAGGTAGTTACAGAATCTCCAGTTATTAATGTTAAATCTATTGCAGATATTGAAACTGAAGAATATCGTATTAAATAAGCAAGATAGAAATATCTTGTTTTTTAATTGGACATAAAAAAATTAGTCTTCTTAAGAAGACTAATCACAAACGTCAGCAATAGTAATTGTACGACTTATAGTTACTTCAGTACCATTATAGGTTGCTTTGTAAGTTATTTTATATTTTCCTTGAACAGATTTATTAATTGATTTAACCTCACTATTATTATCTAAGTTAGTAATAATAGTTTTTTTATTAGTTAATTTATCAGTTATATCATTACCATTAATATCAGTAGCACTAACAGGGAAGGAATCGTTGTAATACTCAGCAGTATTATTAGATTTGATGATACATTCATCATTCTTAGTTAGTTTAAGATTAATGTTATCGGTTGCATTACCTCCAGTGTTAGCATTTATTACTAAACCACTTGATGCATTAGATTTAAATATAGTGTAAGCACTTTTAATAACAAATTTATAACTTGTACCGGGGTTTCCTTGGTAAGTATATGATGTATTTGAAGTTGAAGCAATATATTTTTGAGTACCATCAGTTTCTAAGTAAATATCATAAGTTAGAGTACCTAGAGAAGTATTATTCGCACTGATACGTTTGTTATAGTAATTATTAGCAAATTGACCATAATTATCGTTGAAATAGTTTTGTAAGTATTCAGGATTTATGGCGTTTGGTGTAGTTATTCCATCCCAACTTAGAGTTATTTGATTACCACTAGTTGTAGCTTTACCATTAGTTGGGTTATCTAAGCCTTGGTATCTATTGGATACTTCAGTTGGTTCAGTTCCTGTTTTAAATAATTCTGTTGTACGCATATCTTGTGGGGTATATTCACTTGGTAGTTGTAATGGAACAGTGTCTTTTTCAACTTCCACTTTAGTTACACTAGAAGGTACTTCGAATTTAGAGTTTGTTTTATAGATTTTTTTGGCAATACCAGCCATTAATCTCTTTCTGACTCCAGCAGCACTTATTGATTGAGTATAGTAATCTTTCATAAGCTGTTCATAGCCATACCATAAACTAATTGAGTAATCAGGAGAATAAGTACAGTTCCAGTTATCACGAGAAGCTTCAGTTTTAATACCTGCAGCTTTTAAGGCATTGCCATCCCAAGTTGAAGTACCAGTTTTAGCAGCTATTTCGGTTCCATTTATTTTAAAGTTTCCACCAACTCCATTATTACCTGCAGTTACAAGAATTGAAGTAATAAGGTAGGCAGTAGCTTCGCTCATAACTTTTTCTTTTTTAGGTTTATTTTCGATTGTTTCATTAGAGTTATTTAGAGTTATTTCAGTATAAGAATAAGGTTTAATATAGTAGCCACCACGACCAAAGGCAGCATAGGCAGCAGATAGTTCTAGAGCAGTAACACCATCGAAGGAACCAATAGAGTATGATTCGTATAGGGTATCACCATAGTTAATTCCTAGGGAATGAACAAATTCAGCAATCTTCGTTTTATCCACTTGTTGGAAGGCTTGTAAGGCTGGGATGTTACGGGATTCAGATAGTGCTTTGCGCATTGTCATCATACCCCAGTGTTTGCCGTCGGCATTTTTAATACTTTGACCATTTGAGTAAGTCATATCTTCATCAAAGAAGTAAGTTCCAGGGGATGCATTGTTATATTCAATTAGAGGGCCGTAGTCGAATATTGGTTTAGCCGTTGATCCTGGGTGGGTATGGTAGGTTGTAGCAAGGTTCTTTTGTCTTTCACCACTTTGGTTACGACGTCCACTTATCGCAGTGATTGAGCCATCATGCATATCGGTAACGGCAACAGCAGCTTGTTCATAGTCATTTTTCCATTTATAGTAAGCGCCATTGTTCATTTCGATTAGAGCGTCTTGAACAGTTGGATCCATGGTAGTTTTAATAGTCATTGATACTTTAACAGGGTTTAGTTCAGTATTTTTTTGAACTTCATCGATTACGGTATCAATGAAAGATTGATATTTATTTAAGCCTTTTGATGTTTGTTCAATAATTAGCGAGTCAACAGAGATATCTTTGGCATCGTTATATTGTTCTTCAGTAATATAACCATGACGATACATTAAGTAAAGAACGGTATCTCGTCTATCAGTGGCATTATCGACACTGGCAAAAGGATTAAGGCTTGTTGGGGCATTAAATATACCGGCAATTAAGGCTGCTTCTGGTAAGCTGATATCACGAACGCTTTTACCGAAATATGTTTGACAAGCTTGTTCAACGCCCCAGCTACTAGCACCCATGTAGTTTGAGTTAACGTAGAATTCAATGATTTCTTCTTTAGTATAGTTTTTTTCAATTTTAAATATTGACATATAAATATCAGTGAATTTACGAATGATACCTTTAAGGCCTGAGGTTAGTTTAGCATCGGTATAAGTGTTTTTAGCTACTTGCATAGTTAGGGTTGATGCACCACCACCGTCATTACCTGATAGTTGAGATAAAGAGGCTTTTAGGAAACGGGCAATATCAAAGCCATCATGTTGGAAGAATCTTGAGTCTTCAGTAGCTACTATGGCATCAACTAAAACTTGAGGTAAGTCATCGTATTTAACTAATTCACGGTTTTGGGCACCTAGGCGGGCATATTCATTACCGTTTTTATCGAGCAAGGTTGTCGAGCTTTGACTGTATAATTCTTCGGTATTAAAATCGGGAGCAGACACTATTATATATATAATGAAAGCAAGTCCTATTAAAAATATTGCAATAAGAATGATAAGCATAATAATTAGAAAGACATGCCGTTTTTGCTTTCTAATTTTTTTATCAACATTATCTTGAGCATTTAATTTCTTCTTTATTGAGATAATTTTATTATTTATCTTTTTTTGAACTTTTTCTTTAGTAGATTTCTTTGTCATTTTTAGTTTTCTCCTTTATTAACAAATCTAGAGCTTTAATATAATCTAGGGGTGGAATAAATCCTTCCTTAATTACATAGCTTTTTTCTTTAATATATTCTAAAGGTATAGATTTTCTGGTGTTATTATCGACAAAATCAATTAAATCCCAACCGGGAAATAAAAAGTAAGTTGCACACATTTTAATAATTAGAAAAGTAATACCTTGATGTTTAATTACTCTTCTAATATGGGTAAGTTGGTGTGGGTGGATATTAGTTAGGGGAAATGATGTTTTAGATGTTGTTTCTTTGGCATCAAAATCAATGTAATATCCTTTATAAACACCATTATAATCTAGAGTTGAAGGACTTTGGAAAAAGCCTTCTTTAATAATTTGTTTTCCATTAACATAGCTTACTTTACTAATTCCAATTGGAGTTGGTTTTTTATATATTAAGGCTATACCTTTTTCAATATAGTAGTTATTTGTTTCATTAAGTAAATTTTCTAAGTCCATACCACGATTAGCATAAGATATTTTTTCTTTTTGGTATGATTTATTAAGTCCTGGGTATTTCATCTAACCACCAAGATAATTATACTATAAAAACTTATTCTTGGATAGAACTTTTTATCGTGTTTACACAGCATAATTTTGACTTTTTTTGTCGAATTTATGACAAAATAAATTTAATATAATATTATATATGTAGGAAAGGATAATATATTTATGCGGGTTGATTATTATATTAGTAGGTTAATTATGGAGGTTATGGATTTAAAGGTAAGTATTGGGTGTGTTGACAAAGACATAAAAAATAGTTTATAATAATTTTGTAAGAAGGGAAAATTTTTTATGGTTAACGATAGAATTATTTTAACACCCCAAGATATCTTAGAAAAAGAATTTAAGGTAGACGCTAGGGGCTATAGGGCTCAAGAAGTGGATAAGTTTTTAGATATGATTATTAAAGATTATACTGAGTATAATAAGGTAATTAAGAGTCTAAATAAGGAGATAAATACGTTAACTGAGGAAAATAATCGTTTACGTAGTGAATTACGTAAGTTAAAGGAACTTGAATCGGTGGCTGAGAGTGATTCAAGACGAAGTGTTAATAATGTCGACCTTCTTAAAAGAATCAGTCAATTAGAAAAAATAGTTTATGGAAAAAGTGAATAATATTTAAGAAAAGACAAATGCTGGTATTTTAAAATACTTGAGGAAAGTCCATGCTTACATAGTCCTGGAATGGCTATAGTGTTCGTGCTAGAGGAATAAATAACTCTAGGTAGCTTTTGCTAACGGCTTTGAAATAACCTGTTAAATGGTTAGATTAGATATAAAAGTGCCAAAGAGACGAGATACTAGGGAAACTTAGTAGGTGGAACGAGGTAAACCCCGCGAGTAAGAAATCCAAAATTGGTGGGAGAGTCTTTACAAAGGAATCAAAACGGCGTAAAGGAGTTACTTAGGTAACTAGATAAATATTTGTCCCTACGTTGGTAGGACAGAACATGGCTTACTTAGATCTTATTCTTTTTTTGTCCATAAAAACAAAAGGAAGTGAAATATCTTGAACGAAATAGGCTGTTTGCTTAAAAGTGCAAGAGAAACATCAGGTGTATCTTTAGAAGAAGCGAGTGCTGATTTAAAAATAAGACCTGCCATATTAAATAATATTGAAGAAGGTAATATGGGGTGTTTTAAAGATATATTTGAGTTAAAAGATTATATTAGGGAGTATTCTAAGTATTTGGGAATAAATCCTGATAAAATGGTTGATGATTTTAATGAGTATATGTTTGAGGCAACATCAAAGATACCTGTTAAAGAAATCGAAAATCAAATTAAAGAAAAAAATAAAATGGAAGCTACTGGTGAAATTAGGATTATGAGTCCTTATACTGATAATAAGAGTAGATATAAAACAAAGAATTATCTTTTATTATATTTATTAGTTATTGTTTTAGTAGCGCTGGTTATATTTTGGTCAGTAAAACAAATTACGATAGGAAATACAGTAACTACGATTGCTAGTTCTGTGAAATAGGAGGGTATTATGAATTTACCTAATAAGATTACAATATCTAGAATTATACTAGCTTTTATTATATTAATATTGATAGGAATGGATACTCATATTTTAGGGTTTAATTGGCCTGTTTATTTAATAGCGGGAAGAATTACTTTGAAGTTAAATTATATTATTGCAGGTGTTTTATTTGTAATAGCTAGTTTAACGGATATGTTAGATGGTAAGATAGCTCGTAAATATAATATGGTTACTGATTTTGGAAAGGTAATGGATGCGATTGCTGATAAAGTTTTAGTTAATGGTTTACTTATATTACTTGCTTATAATAGAGATATTTCGGTAATTGTGCCGGTAGTTATTATTACTAGAGATATATTTGTAGATTCAATTAAAATGGTAAGTGGGTCAAAGGGCAAGGTAGTTGCGGCATCGATAGCAGGTAAGATTAAGACTGCTTGTATGATGGTAGGACTTACTTTAGTGTTATTTAGTAATTTACCTTTTGAATTATTTGGTATTGGTGTTGGTCAAGGTTTAGTACTTTTGGCAACATGTATGTCGGTATATTCAGGTATTGAATATTTTATGGTAAATAAGGAATTTGTTTTTGGTGATATGTAAGATGTAAGAAGGAATGGCTCCTTCTTTTTTATATAGTGCGAGACGCGTGCGTTAAAACTGGGGCATGAAAGTTGCCTGTGGGCTTGGGAGTAGGAACCACTAGCCAATAGCAAGTGTGTCTATCGTGAGATAGAATTTGAAGGAAGCTGGAGGCAAAATCTTGGCTCGACGAACAGAAATCATATATTAAGGCTATACAAACTGGATGAGGTTACTATACAAACTGATACCCAATACTACACGGGGTTTGTATAGTAAATGTGGCGAATAGATGAGATGAAAGTGTTAACACTTACTGTGTGAGGTCTTGATGATATGCTATCTATTATGTGATTATAAGATATAATAGAGGGGTAACCTATATAGAGATGTATAGCTGAACATCAAGAAGTCAATTCTTGTCATAATAGTGATGAAGTATAGGAAACTATATGGAGCAAAGGACAAGACGTTAATGATAATCTGTCATTGAAACATGTAAAATACAATTAAAAGCCAGACAAGTCAAAAGAAAAGACTCTCACTTACAAGAGTATGTTGGAAACAGATGGTAGTAAGTAGCAGGTGATTTGTATTTTAACGTAAAGTAAGGGCATAGGATTAGAGTTAACGAACCGTCGAATACGGAACCATACGTTCGGTGGAGTGAGAGGACGGCAGCTAGTCACTGCCTTCTACTCGATTAATAGGAATTTCATCAGTAAATTAGCTAATTTATTGCATTTTTAAAATTTATTTAAGCCAATTTTATCAAACGTTAAGGCTGATTTTTGTAATGTTTACTAAAATTAAAATATTTTCCCAAAATCTATTGATGTACGCATGTTTCTTATGTATAATAGAAAACAGCTTCAAAAAAGTAGGTGATGCACATGTATAAAGCTTATAGATTTAGATTATATCCAAATGATAGTCAAAGAATATTAATTCATAAAACTTTTGGCTGTGCAAGATTTGTATATAATTATTTTTTAGATAAATGTAAAAAGAATGGGTATATAAAAGCTTATGACATGTGCAAAGAGTTGAAGGGGTTGCAAGAAGAATATCCGTTTTTAAAAGAAGTAGATAGTTGCAGTTTAAGGTGTAGTATCTTCAACTTAGAAGATAGTTATAGCAACTTTTTTGCTAAAAGAAGTGGGTATCCTTGCTTTAAAAATAAATTTAGTAAGCAAAGCTATCGTACTAATTGTATTAGGCGTAGTAATAAAAGCTCTAGCTATAGTAATATTGCTATATTCAAAAAAGATAACCAAATAAAGCTGCCTAAATTAGGATTGGTTAATATTAAAGGCTATCGAAATTTAGAAAGTATTAATGGTAAAATTATTAATGCCACTATTGAAAGAGAATGCACAGGTAAATACTATGTTAGTGTTGTAGTAGAAGAAACTGAAATAGTAAAGAGCAAAAAAATTCCTACAAGTATTGTAGGCATAGATTTAGGGGTTAAAGACTTAGTTATAACTAGTGAAGGCAAGAAATATTCTAACCCTAAAGAACTATTAAAAAGAGAAAAACAATTAAAAAGACTACAAAGAAAACTATCAAGAAAAGTTAAAGGTAGTAAAAACTATGCTAAGACTAAAATTAGAATAGCAAGAGTTCATAGTAAAATAAGAAATAGTAGAAAACATAATATTATAAATATCGTTAATGAC
>ENA-OPCY01001896-OPCY01001896.1-human-gut-metagenome-genome-assembly--contig:-NODE-1896-length-11012-cov-2.357215_pt1 | contig 11012 bp, 10 predicted proteins | sample MGYA00241568_ERZ501487 | MGnify/ENA primary metagenome ERZ501487 (study PRJEB25962, sample SAMEA2042574) | human gut metagenome | biome: human gut; feature: human-associated habitat; material: faeces... | reverse complement strand
TAATTTGTCTATGCAGTACACGCTACAAGGTGCACAGCATGTGTGCATTAATAGTTTCATTATAATTAATTTGTAATCAGTTGCAAATTTTATTTAACTGATTTTCCTCCTTTTTATCTTATTTTTTTATTTCAATTTTGTTTGATAAGTGTTCTACTTTATTTTTTACCATTGGCATGCTTGTCAAAATTCCAGTAACTATTGCCACTAAAAAAATATATAAAACACCTAAATTTTGTGCTTCACTATATAATGCAAAACTTCCAATATATGCAACTTCTACAGCATACGATAAATTCATTATCAGCCTTATATTTTTTCCGTTTAAAAACATCATCGTTGGAAATAACCATAATATATACCAAGAATTAAAGTTTGTTATCAGTACAAATGTAAAGATATATAGTAATGGATTATATTGTCTTATATATGTTGAAAAAGTTTTTTTATTATCATTTATTAGCAATTTAATTACTGTACTTATATATATTTCCGCAAAAATAACTAGTAAAACTACTTTAAAAATTTTCATTGCATCTGTTCCAAGTAAATAATAAAATACTAACATTATAGACCTGTTATATTTTGCCTGTTGTATAAATAATCCTGCAAATATGTTCAAATCTCTTACATATATCGCATAAAAGCCTACAAGTATTACTATAAATTCCAGTCCATACCAAATGCAATACTTTATTTTTTCTGGTATACTTTTTTCTCTTACGTAATATAAAATTATGAATGGTAATATTAAGATTCCTAAGTATTTTATGGCTGTTGCCATTGCTACAAATGCAACTGATAATAGTAAATTTTTCTTTTTTGTAACAAAGTATATTGCAAATAATATAAATACAAATGCAGATAAAATGGATACGGTAGAAAAAATTAAAACTTATAAAAGCTTTTACAATTTATACAATAATTTATTAAAAATACAAAACTGGAGAGAAGTTCAAGATAGCCAAATAATACAACCAGAAGATTCTAATAAAGGAGATACATATATTATATTTTTAAATAAAATAGCAGAAGATGGAACACAAACACAAGATGTAAAATTTTTAACAACAAATGTAACTGAAAAAGAAGGTGAAACAATAGAAACAAGTGTTGAACCAATTACAGTGAAAGAAGCAAAAAAGTTACCAATTACAGGAGAAAGCCTTGCTTTATTTATAGTATTAGCAGTAATATCAATAGTTGCAACTATTGTATATTTTAGAGTGAAGAAGTTAAAAAATGAAAACACTAAAAACTAATTTAAAAATAAAACTATATAAAATAATTTTTACAATACTTATTTTAAGTGGAGTAGTAACAATAATATTAATTGGAATCAAATATTTAGGAGATTACAAAATAGAAAAAGAAAACAAAGAAATATTAGAAACATTTTCTAAAACAGATTTTAGCGACTTAGGAGTTGAAACACAAGAAACAGAAGAAAATTATACAGAGACCCAAAAACTGAGACAAGTAGATAAAAGCAATGCAACAACATTAAAGCAACAAACAGAAATAAATGGATATAAAATAATTGGAATAATATCAATTCCAAAAATAAATATAAAATACCCTATTTTAGAAGTGGAAAATCCAACACCAGAAGATGCAAAAGGACCTATGAAATATGGGATAATAAAATATTGGGGAAAAGGTATAAATGACTACGGAAATCTATCATTAGCAGGGCACAATAAATATAATGGAACTATGTTTGGAAAACTTAAAAATTTAAGTTTAGGAGACATAGTAGAATTAACAAATTTAAATAAAATTACAATGAGATACAAAATAAATGACATCATTAAGACCACACCTAATGATATATCTATTTTACAAACAAAAGATAATAGTATAAGAGAACTAACTTTAATAACATGTACAAATGGAAATAAAGAAAGGCTTGTAGTAAAAGCAAAAGAACAGACATAAAGAAAATATAAAATGCAATTCTAAAAAATAAACAAGCAAATAACAAGCTCAAAAGTAAAGGAGGAAAAGTAATGGCTATATATAGAAAAAAGCCAAATAAAAAAATAGCAATCATGTTAATGTTGGCAACTATCTCAATATTAATGATTGCAACAACGCAAAGGGTAATACCAATACAAAGTGAACAAATAAAAGGAAAGGCATTAACAACAAGTGAATTAGAACAAAAAACACAATCTGGTAATAATCAATCCACAACTAATGAACAAAATGTGGAAAACTTAGAAGAAAACAAGATAATTCAGACACAAAATGTTGAAAGAACCAAAAAGATAAAAACGAAGAAAGTTAACAAAGAATGGCGTTTAATGGAAATAAAGGCTAAGAATTTTGCTACAAAATTATATGTGGATAAAAGTAAAAAGCCAAACCTAGATGTTACTAAAACCAGAACAAGTATAGAAGATAAAGACAAGGCAGAAAATCCACAATTTGTAGATCAAGAGGGAGATGTTATAAATTACAGCATTGTAATAACAAATAAAAGTAAAGCAAAAACAAGTGAAAATATAAAATTAACAGATGACCACGATGTTGTAGTTACAGAAGTTAAAATCGCCGGAAAAACAATTGATATAAACAACAGAAACAATAATATAAAAGCAGGAGATGACCTATTAAAAGGGCTAACAACAAAAGGCTTAAAAACAAATGAAACAATAGAAATCCAAGTAAAATATACAGTAACTGAAGAAGATTTAGCAACAGCTTTAGCTGGAGATAAAAAGATAATAAACACAGCAATAGCGACTTTAGAGGATGAAGAATATATTGGAAAAGATAATGCAAATGGGGAAAATAAAGACAAAGAAGGAACAGATGTAAAAAATAGATATTCATATATAGTAAATTATTATGAAAATGGAGAATTAGCTGAAACAATCTCAGAAGAAGCAGCAGAAGGTGCTGATATCAAATACAGTGAAACAAGAGAAGGTTTTGAATTTATTAAAACAGAAGGAGATAAAGTTGTAACATCAACAGGGGAAAATATTTTAAACGTATACTTTGGAAAACCTGAAATTACTGTACAAAAAACAGGTACAAAAACAATAAATGCAGGAAATGAAATAGAATATACAATAACAGTAAAAAATAGCGGATATATTTCAGCTAATAGAGTTATAGAAGACGAATTAAAAGGAACAAAATATATAGAAAATTCTGCAACAATTGATAACCAAAAAGCTGAGCCAGAAATCTCACAAAAAGATACAAACCAGTTATTGAGCTGGAATATAGAAATAGGGGCAGGCAGTGAAAACCAAGTAGCTCAAAAAATAATAAAATATATGGTTAAATCAGAAAACAATGCATTTGGAGAAAAAATAGAAAACACAGCAGAAGTAAAAATTAGTAAAGACTCAAAAGAAATTGAAGACAGCTCTACAACTGCAACAAATGTAAATGAAATAAATGTAGAATATAATGAATATAAAGAAGGTCAAAAAGGAGAAGATTTAAATATAATCTTTATAGTTGACAATTCTTCAAGTATGAACCAAACAGCAGGAACAGCATATGTAAATAAAGAACAATGGTGCCCAATTGCTCCAAGTGATAGAGAAAAAACAAAAATAGCTAATGCTAAAAAAGCAATAGCAAACTTTATAGACAATCAAAATGGTAAAAATACTGATATGAGAGTAATTACATTTAACACATCAAGCACAGAAGAAAAGTCAGACTTAAAAACATTAAAAGAAAAAGTTGACGAATCTCAAGTAAGAGATTTTATGGACGGAAAATATGCAAATATAAACAATGAATGGGTTAGTGTTGTAAAAGCATCAGACGGAAATTATTACACTTATGAATATAAAACAATTAAAACAGGTGCAGTGTCTGTAGGAACAAATGAAACATCAAATGCCAGCTTAAAAGCAGCTGTAAATGATATTTCAATTAGTGATGAGCAAGGAGGTCTAGGAACAAATATAGTTCCAGCATATAATTTGATATTAAATAATCAATCAACTTATTTAAGCCAAACAAAGAAAAATATCATCATTGTATTAGCAGATGGCGAATTTAACGATTCATATAATGGAAACAAATTGACAACATTAAAAAGCAAAGCCCAAGAAATTTACAGTATAGGATTTGGAACTGCGTATAATGAAAGTTCATTAAAGAAGGTTTCTACAAACAATACATGTTATAAAGCAACAAATTCTTCAACATTATTAGATAAATTTAATGAAATTTTATCAACAGCAACAGGAAACAAACAAAATAAAACAACAGTAAAAGGTAGAGTGCAATTTGATGAAGCAACAAATGAAATAAAAGTTTCAGAAGATTGCCCAATTAAAGTAACTTATAAAACAGGAAATACAGAAAACACACTATTTGAATGCAAATCAGAAAGTGATTTTGAAAAATATGGTTTGACTTTGTCTGCAAATAAAAAAGTAATAACTTGGGATGCTAAAAAATATGTGGCAAACCAAAACAAACCGGTTCCTACAACTGAAATTAAAATTGTTTATTATATAAAATCAAATGTATAATTCAAATTCAATATATACTATTTAATTAAATAGTATATATTGAATTTTTTTAACCTAAAAACAATAAAAAATTATCTTAGAATAATAGGGCCAAATACTTATTAACATTGACAAATAGCCAAAAACAGGCTACAATAATATTATTGGGAGTATAAAAATATACTAATAAAATTGAAATAGAGGTGATGGATTTGCTAAAAATATATAACACAGATATCGAAACAAATGAATTTCGAGAATTAAAAGAATTTAAAAAAGGATCATGGATTAATTTGGTAAATCCGTCGGAAAATGAAATAAAAAAAGTATGTGAAAGTGTACAAATACAAGAAGATTTTATTAGAGATGCACTAGATTTTGAAGAAAAAGCTAGGATTGACCATGAAGAAGATGACGATACTACACTTTTTGTTGTTGATGTGCCAATTACAGAAAATGGAGAAGAAGGAGAAGTGATTTATAGCACTTTACCTTTAGGAATGATAGTTGTTAGAGATGATTTTTTTATAACGGTTTCTTTAAGGAAAAATAAAATTATAGAAAGTTTTGAAAAAAGAAAAATAAAAAATTTCCAAACATATAAGAAAACAAGATTTATTTTCCAAATATTATATTTAAACTCATCATTTTATTTGAGTTATCTAAAACAAATAAATAAAGAAACAGAAGTAGCAGAATATATATTAAAAAATTCAATGAGAAATAAAGAATTGCTAAAGATGCTAACATTAGAAAAAGGTTTAGTATATTTCACAACATCTTTAAAATCAAATGAATTAGTCATGGAAAAAACTTTAAGAGGTAAAATAATAAAATTGTATGAAGAAGATGAAGAAATACTAGAAGATGCCATCACAGAAAATAGACAGGCGATAGAAATGGCACAAATATATAATAATATTTTAAATGGTACAATGGATGCATATGCATCAATTATTTCTAATAATATGAATGGTGTAATGAAAACATTAACATCAATTACAATTATCTTGGCTGTACCAACAATGATATCAAGCTTTTGGGGGATGAACGTAAATTTACCATTACAAAATAATCCACTTGGTTTTATAGTGATGATATCAATCTCTATAATACTTACATTATTTGTATCTTGGTGGTTAAGAAGAAGAAATATGTTATAATTAATAAACAACCTATTGTAATTGTTTATTAAAATTTACAAAAATAATAAGAGGTGGTAACTATTGTAAGTTCCACCTCTATATTTTTATAATAGTAAAGTTATATAGCTTTTATAAATGGAGTTAAAATTAATCACTCAAAATTTTTGTGATTCTGCCAAGTTCAGTTTTCATTAAATTATATATTTTTTCTGTTATAGAATCATCCAAATTATTTTCATAATTATATATTGTTTTATTAATATCAAGAATTTTCATTTTATGCTTTGAAACAGAAGTATCTTTGTACATATAAATTGGAACATAATCATAATTATCTATTGTAATAGAACCATCTGTATGTTTAGTTATTTTTAAATTTAAAATAATGGAATCCCTAGTGTTTACAGCATTTTGATCACAAATAAAATTGCCTAAAGCATACACTACAAAGCCATCACGAGTAGATCCATCTTCTAAAGTAACAGTCCTTTTTTCCATAGGTTGAATAACATGTGGGTGATTTCCAATGATAACATTTACACCATTTTGAAATAAGAAATCAGCAAGTTCTTCTTGCTCAGAATTTTGTTTTGTTTGGTATTCTGTACCCCAATGCATACAAGCAACAATCATATCAGCATTTTGATTTTTAGCAGTTTCTATATGTTTTTTAATTAAATCTTTATCTATTAAATTAATGCAAAATTTTTTGTCAGAAGGAACTGAAATACCATTAGTTCCATATGTATAATCAATAAATGCAATTTTCACACCTTTTACATATTTTATTAAAACTTTATCTTGGTCTTCTTGAGTTTTATAAGTACCTAAATGGGAAATATCAGCTTTATCTAATACATCAATAGTTCTAGAAAGACCGCTAAAACCCATATCTAAAGCATGATTTCCGGCTGTAGATAATACATCAACACCAATACTTTTCAAAGAATCAGCTAAACTATCAGGTGAGTTAAAAGTTGGATAATTACTGTAACCTCTATCTTCACCAGCAAAACTTGTTTCTAAATTTCCAATGCAAATATCAGCAGTTTTGGTGTATGAAGAAATATTATCAAATACATATGAAAAATCATAAGTGCCAGTATCACTGTCGTAAGCATCCATATATTGAGTATTATGACACATGACATCTCCAATAGCTGTTAGCGTAAAAGTTGTATCAGTTTCTTCTTTTTGATTTTCTTGAACATTATTAGAAGAATCTTGTTCTTCTTGTTTTTCGGTTTCAATTTCTTGTTTTGATGTCTCAACTAAATTTTTATAGTCATTTTTGTTTTTTAAATAATTAAAAGCTATAACACCTGTAAAAATAATTAACAAAATGCAAATAATTATAATTAATATATTTCTTGTCTTGGTAAGGTTAATATCAGTGTGTAAATTAGCTTTATTACGACGTCTGTTTCTACTATTATTTCTCATTTTTTCCCCCTTATTATAATAATAACAAATTATCATAAATAACAAAAAAATTCAAGATTATAAATATTTTAATCTTGAATTTTTATATTACATGTAGATATTTTTAGTTTCTAAATTAATATTTTATAAATATAAAATATTCTTAAAAAACAAAAAACAACAATATACGACATATATGCCATGATATCGTAAAATAATTCCACCACAAGAAAACACAATGCAAGTAAAAATAGGTGCATATTAGAATTGCTTTTTAGTGTAAAATAACTGCAAAGGAGGCTAGAGATGAACAAGTTAAAAATACCTAAAAATCATAGTGGAATTAGTAAAACACTTAGACTACCTGAGAATATTGTAGATGATATACAATTATTAGCAGATATAAAAAATTTATCATTTAATAAAGTTGTAATATCATTGCTTGGATTTAGTTTACAAAATTTAGATGAAAACGATAAAAAAGAATTAGAAAAAATAAAAAAGTAGTAAAATAGAAAATGTCTATATAGGCATTTTTTATTTGTAATCTAATATAAAATAGTAACATTAACATCATAATCGAGATAAAAAACAATTTTATCTTTTTCAAAAGAAACATTATAAACTTGATTAATATTAAATTTAAAATAATAATTATTAGATGAATCCATAATAGTTAATAAATCAAGATTTAATAAATATTTAAAAGAATTTATAATTAAACTACTTTCTAAACATCCAGATAAACTTAAGTTTACTTTTTTATGTAATAAACTATTAAAAAGATTTTCTATTTTTAAAAATTGATTATTATTCATAATTACATACAACTCCTATACTTATAATATTTTGAGCAAAACTCAATAAAATATTCTATATAAAAAGACTTTTGTAAATTATATTTTAATAAATGCTAAATAGTCAATTTTAATTTTTCAAGCTAATAACTTATTTAATAAATAAATGACCAATTTTTCTTTCTTTTTTAAGAAATAGCTTGTTTTTTCATTTTTATAGCATAAATAAAATAAAACAACATATAATAAGAAAGATAAAGCAAAAGGAGGAAAAGAATGAAAGTAATTGATAAAATTGCATTAGTATTAATAATAATTGGTGCTATAAATTGGGGACTAATAGGATTTTTCAAATTTGATTTAGTAGCAACAATATTTGGTGAAATGTCAATAATATCTAGAATAGTATATGGATTAGTTGGAATATCTGGATTATGGGGAATAAAATTATTATTTGATGATTAAAAAAATAATATATCGATCACTTTAGGCTTTTGCAATTCAAAAGTGGTCGATTTTTATTTGTCTATAATATTTTGCCAATTAATAAAAATTTGAAAAAATCAAACAAAAAATTCTCTTATATGATATAATTATACAAAAAATATAGGAGGAGTTTTTTATGAACAAGAAAAAAACATTTAAAATTATTTTATTAATCATATTAATAGTACTAGCTATATTTGTACTCTATACTCTAAGGAATTTTATTATAGTAAAAAGTTTGCAAAATAAAATAGCACAATATACATCTATTTCAAACTTTTCAGCAACAATAAATCAAACATTTACAGATGACAGTACGAATGTTTTAATAAATTATTATCAAGATGGAAACAAGCAAGCTGTGATTTTACAAAGGACAGATTCTAATGGAGAAGTAATAAAAATGTCACAATATAATAATGGTGAAAGATGTGATGTTTTCTGGGATGCAAAGGATTCTAAAACAGCACAATTAAATGCTGTTAATACAATAAATGTACAATTAACAAACTCTTTAGAAACAGACAATGACTGGCAAACACTATTAGCTTGCACATTTGCAGTAATAAAATCTACTAAATATAACGGAAAAGACTGTTATTCTATAACTAATTATATGTCACCTCTTTTTATGAATGGAACTGAAAAAAATGAAGTATATGTAGATAAAGAAACAGGAATTGCTATAAAAAATATTATGGATAACCAAATAACAGAAAAAGAATACAATTTTAATACTGTAGATGAGGCTGTATTTACAGAGCCAGACATTGGACAATACACTTTAAAATAAAATGCTAATATGAATATTTTATTAAAAATTGACATATAATAAAATGTGTGCTAATATAATTATAGCAATTGCAATAAATGTTTCAATGAGTAACAAAAAAAGACTAGGAGTCGGCTAAACTTACCTAGTCTTTTTCTATGCTAATCATCAAAGTCTTTTACAATTAAGTAAATAACATATAATGCTAGCAATTTTATAAATGGTTTCAATGAGCAACCTCCTTCCTGCCTCTAAGCAAGTAGGCAACAATAATATACATTAATGGAATAGCGTTGTCAACATGAACCTTGAAAATACAAGAAAAATATAGTATAATACCAAAGACTAATAACTAGGAGGAAGTAAAATGTTAAGTGCAAATAATGTAACAGTTAGATTTGGAAAAAGAGTATTATTTGAAGATGTTAATATAAGATTTGCAAAAGGAAACTGCTATGGAATTATAGGAGCAAATGGAGCTGGTAAATCAACATTTTTAAAAGTGTTATCAGGAGAGTTAGAGCCAAGTAAAGGTGATGTATCTTTAGAAAAAGGTGAAAGACTTTCAATGTTAAAACAAGACCACTATGCTTTTGAAGAATTTACAGTAATAGATACAGTAATAATGGGAAATAAAGAATTATATGACATAATGAAAGAAAAAGAAGCAATATATGCAAAACCAGATTTCTCAGAAGAAGATGGAATGAAAGCTGCAAAATTAGAAGAAAGATTTGCAGAACTAGATGGATGGAATGCAGAATCAGATGCAGCAAAACTTTTAAATGATTTAGGAATTATTCCAGAAAACCATTATAAATATATGAAAGAAATAGAAGCAAGAGATAAAGTAAAAGTGCTATTAGCACAAGCTTTATTTGGAAATCCAGATGTATTGTTACTAGACGAGCCTACAAATGACTTGGACTTAAAGAGTATTGAATGGTTACAAGAATTTTTAATAGATTTCGAAAACACTGTAATAGTAGTATCACATGATAGATATTTCTTAAACAAAGTTTGTACATATATAGCAGATGTTGACTTTGGAAAAATAAAAGTATATCCAGGAAACTACGATTTCTGGTATGAATCAAGTCAACTAGCACAAAAACAAGCAAGAGAGCAAAACAAGAAAAAAGAAGAAAAAATCAAAGAATTACAAGACTTTATTGCAAGATTTAGTGCAAATGCATCAAAATCAAAACAAGCAACATCAAGAAAGAAAACATTAGAAAAAATTCAATTAGATGAAATAAGACCATCAAATAGAAAATATCCTTATGTAGATTTTAAACCAGATAGAGAACCAGGAAAAGAAATATTACAAGTAAAAAATATTTCAAAAACAATAAATGGAGAAAAAATCTTAGACAACATTTCATTTACAGTAAAATCAAAAGATAAAATAGCATTTTTAGCAGACAATGAAAATGCAAAAACAGTATTGTTCCAAATAATAGAAGGAGAATTAGAACCAGATGAAGGAGAAATAATTTGGGGACAAACTATCACACATACTTATTTCCCTAAGGATAACAGTTATTTATTTGAAACAGACGAAAACATTACAGATTGGCTAAGAAAATATTCTAAGGACCCTGATGAAACTTATGTAAGGAGTTTCTTGGGTAGAATGTTGTTTTCTGGAGAAGAAGCATTAAAACAAGCAAAAGTAATTTCAGGAGGAGAGAAAGTTAGATGTGTTCTTTCTAAAATGATGCTATCTGGTGCGAATTTCTTAATTATGGATGAACCAACAAACCATTTAGATATGGAAAGCATTACATCTGTAAATGAAGGAATGAAAAAGTTTATTGGAAATATTTTATTTACATCACACGACCACGAATTAACTCAAACTGTTGCAAATAGAATTATTGATATAAAAGCAGATGGA
>ENA-OPCY01001894-OPCY01001894.1-human-gut-metagenome-genome-assembly--contig:-NODE-1894-length-11020-cov-1.392157_pt1 | contig 11020 bp, 7 predicted proteins | sample MGYA00241568_ERZ501487 | MGnify/ENA primary metagenome ERZ501487 (study PRJEB25962, sample SAMEA2042574) | human gut metagenome | biome: human gut; feature: human-associated habitat; material: faeces... | reverse complement strand
GACCGGGTGGATGCCTGCAGGCATGGGGCGTACTGTATGTACCGGATCGGAGATCGGGACCGGGCACTAAAGTTTCTGCTTTCCGGACTTTCTGAGGGGATTCCGGTTGGAAGACTATCGATTAGTGTGGTAAAGCGAACGATAGTGCCGGAAATATGGATGCAAGTCGGATATTGGAAGCGGTAAACGAGAAGAAGGAGGAACTTTGGCAGGAAGTTTTCGGCTGCTATTACGCGGCTTTATGCTCTTATGCCGGGCGTTTGGTGCAGGACCCGGTCATTGCCGAAGATTTGGTGCAGGACATTTTGTTGTATGTTTGGAACGGAGAACGAAAATTTCTTCAGATAGACGAGCTGACCAATTACCTTTACCGGGCTGTTTATAATCGGTCGATGATGTGGTTACGCCGCGAAAAGTGTAAATCCAGGCATCTGAACCGGTTGATGCTGGAAAACGATCCGGAATCCGATGAAATGTTTATGGCGACTGTCCGTGAAGAGTTGCTCCGGCAATTGTATCTTTATATTGATGAATTGCCGTCCGAACAGCGTAAGGTCATCCGGCTGAGCATAGATGGATTGTCCGTCAATGAAATTGCCGAAAAGTTGGGCATATCCGTCAACACGGTAAAAAACCATAAAAAGCGTAGCTTTAAACAATTGCGCGGGAAAATGAGAGGGGACGCCAGCGTGTTCTGGTTGGCGTTTTTCTTGTCTTGAAAACTTAAATAATATCCCTCCTTATAAAATACCTTCTTTTTCAAAAAAAATCAGTTTTCTTGTCACCCTTTTTCATTTGTTATGCACAATAGGTATAAAAATGAAAAAATAATGGATAAAAGTGTTGAAAAAACGGTGACTTTATTTCGGAAATCCTATGCGGGAAGACTCACGGCAGATGAGCGGGCGGAGATGGTGCGTTTGTTGGAGGATGAAAATATGCGGCGGTTGTATGAGGAGGTGGGGGATGATGAGTACCTGATAGGAGAATTCCGGCGGTATGCCGGTTGGGAACCTGTACGGGGTTACCGGAAGTTCCGGAAGAACATGCGGCGGCAAAGCATCCGAAAGAATCTCATTCGTTTGTCGGTGGCGGCCAGTCTGCTCATGGCCTTAGGTGCCGTATGGTTACTGGTGGAGCGGGACAGACCGGAAGACTGCGTGAAAATGGCAGAAACCGTGGCGGAAACCGTGGTGGAGCCGGGTACCTGCCGGGCATTTCTGCAATTAAGCAGTGGTGAACGGATTGTTTTGGAAAAATCGGGACAACGGGATTTGCATGAAATGAGCGGGAACATCCGGATAGATTCGGGAAAAGTGGTTTATTCCGCTCAAGCAGTAGCGCAGCCGGGAACCGTGGTTTACAATACCTTGTCCGTACCCCATGGCGGAGAGTATCGTTTATTGCTTGCTGACGGCACTGCCGTGCATCTGAATGCCGGGTCGGAACTTCGCTATCCGGTGGCTTTTGCGGTGGCGGAACGGAAAGTGTATCTGAAAGGCGAGGCCTGGTTTGAAGTGGCAAAAGATGCGGAGCGTCCGTTTTATGTGGAAACGGACGAGGTGAGCATCCGGGTGTATGGCACTGCTTTTAATGTGAATACCCATGGCCTCCGGGCAACGGAAACGATATTGGTGGAGGGAGAAATCGGTATCTCCGGAAAGGGAAGTACCGGAGAGCGGCGGATGCGTCCGGGGCAGTTGGCCGCTTGCGACCATCATAGCGGGGAAATCACTTTCCGGGAAGTGGATATCCGGAAGTACACCGCCTGGAAAAACGGGGAATTTTGCTTTAACGACGACACCCTGGAGGAGATTCTCGAAGAGTTGGGACGCTGGTATGATGTAAAGGTAATTTTCCGGTCAGCCGGGAAAAAAGACATCCGGTTCTCGGGCCATCTGAAACGATATGAAAATATCCAAAAGATTCTCGGAGCCATTTCGGAATCCACAGGAATCGTTTTTCACATCAGCGATCGTATGATTATAGTGGAATAAAATAAGAGAAGTGTGGGGACACTTCCCTTATCCAGATAAGTTTGCAATAAAACGGATGACAGCCGTTTTGTTGCTATGTTTAATCTTCAATTACAAATTTATGAAAAAGAAATCAGAATGCCTCGGTATTTATCATTATCGCTGGCAAAAAATCGGAAAAATTATGAAATTGTGTATTATTCTGGTTTGCCTGTTCTCTTTCAGTTTGTCTGCTACCACGTTGGCGCAACGGGAACGGGTGAACATGAAATTGCAGGACGTGTCGTTGCGGCAGGTGCTGGAGCAAATCCGCGAGCAGACCAACTTGCAGTTTATGATGAGTAAAGAACAGGGGGAACGTGTGGGACGGGTGTCCGTGGATGCCGTAAACGAAACCGTAGTGGAAGTGTTGGATAAAATCTTTGCATCTACCGGTCTGACGTGGGTTGTCAAGGAGGATATTATTGTGGTGAAAGAACGTCCGCAACAACAGATGCGGAATCCGGCCCGTGTCAAAGGTGTCGTGAAAGACCAAAAAGGCCATCCGCTTCCCGGAGTGACCGTGCTGATCAAGGGAACGGCGCTGGGTGTGGTGACCGATGCGGACGGGAATTATAGTCTTGAATTGCCCGGTGCGCAGGGTGTCCGGCTGATATTTTCTTTTATCGGTATGAAGACACAGGAAATGGCTTATACCGGACAAGCGGAATTGAATATTGTTATGCAGGAAGATATTACCGAGATGGATGAAGTGGTGGTTACCGGTTATCAAAACATTAAAAAAGAGAATGCGACCGGTTCTTACCAAACCATTACTTCGAAAGAATTAGAGCGACGTTATTCGACAGATATAATTAGTAGTTTGGAGGGTATGTTGTCCGGTTTGGTCAGTTATAATAAGGGTTTGAATGATGATGCCGAGAGTAATATCATGATTCGGGGGGTATCCACCTTTACGGATAGGACAAAACCCTTGGTGGTGGTGGACGGTTTGCCTATCGAGGGATCGATTGAAACCATCAATCCGTACGATATTTCTTCCATTACCGTATTAAAAGATGCCTCTGCAGCCTCCATTTATGGTGTACGTGCATCCAACGGTGTCATTGTTGTTACTACCAAACGTGCGCAGAATGACCGGGTGGAAGTTAATTTCAATATGGACATTACTATTAATGAAAAACAGCAATACGACAATTACGGCTGGGCAAATGCTGCACAGACTATTGAACTGGAAGAAAAATCCTATGCGGCTACGATGCAGGATCCGATGTATAGTCAATATATACCGATGTATGTCAATATGTATCCGAGCAGTATTAATCCGATTCTTTCCATGTTGGTGCAAAGAGATGCAGGTACATTGACCGCCGATGAATATAACCGTCAAATTGAACGTTTGAAGAAGAACGATTATCTAAAGGAATGGAGCGATGCTGTTTTGCGTAATCAGGTACTCCAGCAATACAATATGGCATTCCGTGCTAAAGGAAACCGTTTGACCTCCAGTATCAATTTAAATTTTAAACGCTCTAATCAAGGCATTGTCAATGAACATAATAATATTCTGAATTTCAGTTATCGGGGCGATATCTATGCTGCTAAATGGTTGGATGTGGCGGTGGGATTCAATGCCAACATGGTTCGTAGCAAGAAGCATATCGATGCTTTGGGGTATTTGCTTTCTCCTACAGGGAAGGAACCTTATCATACGATTTACGATGAAAACGGTAACCGTGCTTATTACAACGCTGCCGTTGCCTTGAATGATCCGGTGTTACAAAACACTTCACTTGGATTCAAATCGGAAGCATACAACTTGCTCGATGAATTAGACAGAAACTTTACCCGTGCCCGTAACTCTAATTTACGTTCTTTCGTATACGCTACGTTTAAAATATTGCCGCAGCTTTCGGTGAATGCGCAGTTCCAGTATGAGGATATCACGAATAAAAGTGAAAGCTACTTGGAAGAGGAATCCTATGATATGCGGCATATCTACAACCTTTATACAAGTGGTGGCAAACACCTCTGTCCGGACGGCGGAATCCTGACGACCACACAAAACAGCGCCGACCATTACACCTTCCGTGTACAGGCGAATTATGCCCAGGTGTTTAAAGAGAAGCATCATGTGGAAGCTATCGTCGGCGTTGAAAACCGCGAGACCAATACCCGCAACCTGAATAATCGGCTTTTGGGGTACAAGGACAAGACACAGACTAATACCATGGCTTCAAGCAATTTGAACGCCGCACGTAATTTGCAAACTTCTGATTTGGGACCGATGTTTTCGAATCCATGGATGACTTTCAATTTGGTAAGCGGTTGGGAAACCGCTGAAGTGAAGCATCGCTATGTTTCGGGATATTTTACGGGAAATTATACCTATGACAGGCGTTACAGCCTTTCCGGTTCATGGCGTATCGACAAAACCGATCTTTTCGGAGCAGACCCGAAATACCGTGGCCGTCCGTTGTGGTCGGTGGGTGCCGGCTGGAACATCAACAATGAAGCTTTTATGGCTTCTGCCGAATGGATTAATGTTTTAAAATTGCGTGCCAGTTACGGATTAACCGGAAATATCGACCAGTCGGTATCTTCTTTTCTGACAGGACGTATATACAATAATTCAACACTGAACGGAGCTCTTTCTGCAGGTGTCAATACTCCACCGAATGAACAACTCCGTTGGGAAAAAACAACTTCTTATAATGTAGGAATGGATTATGCCCTATGGGGACACCGGCTTTTCGGTGCCTTGGATGTATATTATAAATACAGTAGTGACCTGTTGTCTTCCACTGATTTAGATCCCAGCGAGGGTTTTACCTCGTTGACCATTAACAACGGCGAGGCGGTAAATAAAGGTGTGGAGCTTGCACTGAATGCTGTTATACTAAAACCTTCCAAACCGCAGGGACTGGGGATTAAGGCTCATTTGAACTTTGCTGTGAATAAAAATGAAATCAAGAAGATTACGACGGATGTCTCAATGGGGATAAATAAACTTGGTTGGGGTAGTACACAACATGTTCTGCAGAAAGGTTATCCGATCAATTCTCTTTATGCTTTCCGTTTTGCTGGCTTTAAGAAAGAAGAGGGGTATTATCAGTTGGCCTGGTACAAAGCAGACGGGAATACATCTACCGAAGGTGTATATTCTGCCTTAGAACCGGAGGATGTAGTCTTTGCCGGAGGAATGGACCCGAAATATACGGGAAGCTTTGTTCCGGAAATCACTTGGAAAGGATTTACCCTGAATGCTATGTTCGCTTATTATGGAGGGCACTATATGCGGGCAAATGCATCTGCTTGGCAGGCTCGCGGTTCGTTCCTTGGTTATGGTAATGGAGCATTGGCTTCTTGTTTAAATTACTGGAATGATCCGGAGGCCGGCATATATATGCCACAAGGAGTGTATAGTTCTTCTATGAAAATAGAATCTCAAGGTTTGCCGTTTATAGACCAGTGTGTATTTCCTGCCGATTATCTAAAACTCAGAAATATTGTGTTGAGCTATGATTTACCGAGAGCTCTGTGTGCAAAATGTAGAATCGGTTCGGCCCGTTTGCGTTTCCAGATGAATAATGTCGCAACCTGGGTGAAAAATAGTCTGGATATCGATCCGGAAGCGAATAACGCATGGACAGGAACCCACTTGAACAAAACCCCGAGAAGTTATACTATTAGTTTGAACATCAATTTTTAGGATATGAATATTATGAAACATCGCATCAGGATAACAGGTTGGTGCATAACATGGATGATGTTGTTGTGTGCCTGTGAGAATTATTTGGACCTGACACCCAAAGGGGCAACTCTTTTGGATAACCTGACGGAAATCGAATATTTGCTGAATGGTAACTATACGAATAGTGCCTACGAGTTTGAAGATTTGTATGTTATGACCAACGACAGTTATGGTAAAATGGCCAATCCTTCTACGGTGCTGGCCAATAATATCGGCTTAGAGTATGCCTTGATGGCATACGATGAAAGTGTAGACCGTTATGTTTACACAAATAGCAATCCGCACTATAGTGGTTATTATTCTAATATCAACAGCATGAATATTCTGTTGGCTCGACTCGATGATTTGTCGGGTGATATCGCTCTGAAAGCCTCTTTGGCAGCAGAAGCGAAGATATTGCGGGCTTATTGGCATTATCTGCTGGTTAATATTTTTGCCGCCCAATATGACGCTGCTACAGCGGATGCGCAGGGAGGAATCCCTTATGTAACGGATATGGATTTGGAAAAAGTGAACGAGAAACTGACCTTAGCAGAGGTTTATCGTCTGCTGTTAGAAGACTGTTCGGAGAAGACAATTAACAATTTGCCGGATAAGGCTGTGAATATCCTGCGTCCCGGGAAAGCTATGGGGTATGCTTTGCGGGCGAAAATTCATCTTCAGATGAAAAATTATCCAGAAGCGCTTAAAGATGTAGAAAAGGCTTTGGCGTTCAACGGCAACATTGAAAATCGTTTACCCGTGATAACTGAATCGTTATATTATTATGATAAGTATCATCCGTCGGTGATTTTTTATGCAGAACCGACTACGGCAAAAGCATATATCATTACACAGGAAACTGCTGCACTTTTCGAGCAAGGGGATATCTTGATGAAATATGGCAGGTCTGCCTTGACAGAAGTAACAGAGACTCGCGATAATCGGATATGGAGTGCGACGGCTGCTGCGACCTATAAAAACGGTATTGAAGGTGATATTTATATGTGGCAGGGTTATTCTAATGCCAAATGGACTTCTGCCGGCATTACCAGCGACCAGCTTTATTACATCAAGGCAGAATGCCTGATTCGTGCCGGTCATTATCAGGACGGACTCGATGAAGTGAATAAGGTACGCAGGTTCAGGATTGACCCGGACGATTACAGTGACCTGACTGCTGCCAACGAACAGGACGCGATGGCTAAACTGATGAGGGCAAAACGGATAGAATGCCTTTTTACGTATAACAACTTTTTTGATATGAAACGTTGGAATTCGGAAGAGGATTACAAACAAACCATTACCCGTATGGTAAATGGGAAGACTTATACTTTGCGCCCGGATTCGCCGATGTGGGTATTCCCTTTCCCTGCCAATGCTGTAAACTACAATCCGACCCTGACACAGAATTATTAATGATAAAGCAATAAAATTAATATGAAGAATCTACTATTAGTATATGTTATATTGCTGGGATGCTTTTCGGCAAACGCCCAGGAGTTTGTAAAGAAATTCAGAATCGAAGGTCATATCAAAGGCTTGGAAACACCGGACGGCAAGATGTATCTGAGAGGATTGGTAAACGCAAACGGTGTGAACCAGACGGATACGGTAGAGGTACACGATGGCCGGTTTTCCTTTTCGGGAGAAACGGAACCGACCTGTGTGAAGATTTATTCCAAGCGTGTAGGATATCCGAACTATATTAATCCGATGGATATTTTTGTGGGGGAAGGAAACATTTATGTCGAAGCCATATATGACACGACAGAGTATACCTTTCTGAGGGATGTTAAAGTGAAAGGTTCCCCATTGCATGATGAATCTGTCATTTATAATCGCAAACTGACAGATGCATTGGGTCATGTGGATTTTGAAAAATTGCAAAAAGATTATATGACAGCGCAGGAAAAACGGGATACTACCGCCCTGCGTAAGTTGAACGAGATAAATGATGAGTTAAGTACCAAACTCAAACAAGCGATGGATGATTTTATTCGGGATAATCCAACCAGTTTTGTGTCTATGCATGTTATTTCAGAAATATCCCGTGCAACAGGTGAATATTTGGCGTTGGCAAAAAAATGGTTCGGATACATGAATGCTTCTGTGAAATCTTCTTTAATCGGAAAAAGGATTGCTAAAAATTTGGAGTATGCTTCCAAAGGCGAGTTGATAGGAAAACCTGCCGGCGATTTTGAACAGCCTACAGCAGATGGAAAACCGGTCAGACTCTCTGATTATCGCGGTAAGTACGTGCTCTTGGATTTTTGGGCAAGCTGGTGTGGTCCCTGTCGTGCGGAAAATCCGCATGTATTAGCCGCTTACAAACGGTTTCATGATAAAGGGTTTGACGTTCTTGCTGTTTCGCTTGACACTGATGCTGACAAATGGAAAAAGGCTATTGAGGAGGATGCGTTACCCTGGACTCATGTATCTGATTTGAAACGTAAAAATGCAGCAGTAGAGCAATTCGGTGTTTCCGGTATCCCGGATAATTTTCTGATAGGACCTGATGGCATAGTCATCGCCAGAGGTTTACGGGGAGATGCTCTGATGATGAAATTGGAGGAGATATTTAAAGTGAAGTAAACACCTATGAAACGAATCGTTTTTATGATATGCCTGTTGGGCGGGTGGATGACGTGTTGCTTCGCCCAAGGCATTGTTTTCTGCGAATTGACTCTTGAGGCGGCCTGTCGGCAAGCAGACTCCGAGGGAAAGTATGTTTTCGTGGATTGTTATACTTCCTGGTGCGGTCCTTGTCGGCAGATGGCGACAAGGGAGTTTGTGAAGCCGGAGGCCGGCACCTATTTCAACGAAAAATTCGTCTGTGTGAAGTATGATATGGAACGCGGTGAAGGCATACAGTTGAGAGAGCGGTTCAAAGTTACGGCTTATCCTACTTTTTTACTGTTGAAATCCAACGGGACGGAAATCGGACGTCTGGTCGGAGGAAACGAACTTCTTCCTTTTATTGAGAAAGTGGAATATCTGCTGAAGCCTGAGAATTCCCTTAGTCTGAAGAAAGAACGTTTTAAAGCCGGACAATTGAACAAAAAAGAAATGATGGAATATGTGGATGGTCTTTTCAACGCTTTGGATGTCGAATATTGTACGGTTGCCGATTCCTTGTTTAATCTGTTAAGCGATGAGGAACGGCTGGCGCCGGAATATTGGAATATTTTCACCTATCGCCTGATGTTTCCGAAAGGACGTTATTTCGACTATTTGGAAGCACATCAGGCTGATTTTGTTCGTTTCGTGGGAGAAGAGAAGGTGGATGGACTTCTTGCGCGATGCTATAAAACTGCTCTGGTTCCTTTCACGAACGCAACGATGTCTTCCAATAAATTCCAGGAGTTGGACGAGGTATTGGCTAGTTTGAAAGAAGCTGAAAAATATGGGTGCAGTGAAGCTTTATTTACATTTGGAGAAGATGCTGATGAAGAAGAATCAGTACAGCAAAAATTAGCTGAATTCGGATATGAAAATATTGTAGATTATGTTTTTGATATCTGTAAAATGACTTTGGAAGAAACTAGCTTATTGCCTCACACAAATGGAGGTAATTTTAGCTATGAAAGTCTAAAAAAGCTAAAGGAAGTTAACGCTTCTATGGGTATGATGCTTGAAAGCACATCTGTCAGATTAATGAACACAGTAGCACACAATAAAAGCCCCGGTAAAAATCCTGAAATTAGATTAAAAACAATATCAAATGCCGGAAAACTTAAAATACCATATACAACAGGAATTTTAATTGGAATTGGTGAGACCAAAGAAGAAATAGCCGACTCATTATTAGCTATCAGGGATTTATATGATAAATACGGCCATATTCAGGAAGTAATTATTCAAAACTTCACCACCAGCCCTGGAATTGAAATGGAAAACTGGGAAGAACCTACTTTTTTAGATATGGTAAGAACAGTAATAGCAGGGAAGCTGTTATTTAGGGATACTGATGTTAGCATTCAAGTTCCGCCTAATTTAAACCATGACACTGCCCAGATATTTTTACTTTGCGGTGCAGATGATTGGGGAGGAGTTTCTCCAGTAAGTCCTGATTATGTAAATCCAACATCCCCATGGCCAACTCTAGATGAATTAAACAGACTAACACAGGATGCAGGATTTGAATTAATCGAAAGAATGTGTGTTTATGAAAAATATGTTAATGATAAATGGCTAAATGAAACACTGCTTGAAAAAATAGCTAATTTATCCTAGCATCACACACCACATGAAATACTCCCGGAGAGTATTTCTTAACCTTATTTAATTTTAAAAATTCCACCGACCTATCTCCAGCCACTTCTTTAATCCTGTTTATCGGACGGGTATCCATTAATTTTTCGGGAACTGTTTCATGATAATGAATAACTCCACCTTTGTTCAGGCTGTCAATAGCTGTCTTTAAATAATGATGCGTTGTTTTTACATAACCCATTATAATTCTATCTACACTATACTCTGGAGTTATGTCCATGCAATCCCCAAGTAAAGGTATAATATTGTTTATTTTATTTAATTTAATATTTTCTTTCAAATAATGAAATGAATTGGGATTAATTTCAATTGAATAAACTTGTTTTGCATTGCTGTGAACTCCTATCGGAATTGAAAAATAACCTATTCCTGCAAACATATCAATGACAGTTTCATTATCTTCAACAAGTTTAGCTATTCTTATTCGCTCGTTGTTATTTCCTTTTGACCACATTACTTTTTTTAAATCCAATTTAAAAAGACATCCATTTTCCTTATTGATTGTTTCAGTATCCTCACCATACAATAATTTTATAACAGGTTCCCTTTTAGTCCCATGAATATGGTCAACTTTCATGACAGTTTTTACTTTATGTTTATCTGAAAGTTCTTTTAACTGTTTATCTGATTGTACAGTGAATTTATTATCCAATATTAAAATATTGCCTATTTTTTTCCATTTCATTAACAAAGCTCCATTAAAGTATCTTAAAAAGAAAACTTTATATATGTAAATACATAATGTATTATTAGTTAGTTTATACTAATTAATTGATTCTGATTTTATAAATATTAATAATTAAATAATTACGTGTTTATATAAGATTTATGTATAACCTACAATATAGTTGAAAAATACAAATATTTTAAATACTTACATGAGGTGTTTAACATGGATGATAAAATATTAGAAGGTACAACAACTGTAGGAATAACCTGTAAAGATGGTGTTGTATTTGCTAGCGAAAGAAGAGCTAGTATGGGAAACCTTGTAGCTCATAAAGTCGCAGAAAAAATATTTAAAATAAATGATCAT
>ENA-OPCY01001893-OPCY01001893.1-human-gut-metagenome-genome-assembly--contig:-NODE-1893-length-11026-cov-2.230152_pt1 | contig 11026 bp, 11 predicted proteins | sample MGYA00241568_ERZ501487 | MGnify/ENA primary metagenome ERZ501487 (study PRJEB25962, sample SAMEA2042574) | human gut metagenome | biome: human gut; feature: human-associated habitat; material: faeces... | reverse complement strand
ATTATATGATAAGAAATATGGCGAGGTTCGTGCGGCTGTACTTGCCACTAAAAATGCTCTCCCGAAAACTGTGAAAAGTGAGGATATTGAGCGGTTTTCTCATTACTGCGAAAGAGAACGAGATATGCTTAAAGAGTTTTCGGATGAGATGAGGGTGGAGTCGGTGGATACGTTGCAGTAACTCGCAGTTATTCATAGTTATTTGTACAACCGTTGTTGTCGGCGGATAAAATGCAACGCATGCACAACGGCTATTTTAGCAATTGCTACACTGTTTTTCGCTTATTGTACTTGAAATACGTTTTCTGTACAAATCATATTGCTAAATGCAACATCGCATATACTTAAATTACAAGTTAATACAGAATTTCGGAATAATATTTTTTATTCATAGTGTACAAATAGGCGTTCTAATATACTTGATTTACGCTTGCTTTTAAATATATACCTTTATTCCAGTAACTTTCAAACGAGAATGGCTCTACTTCTAATTCCGGAGTATTATTTCTGATATTTACTAATTCCATATAATTTTTTTCAACCTCCGAAAGGAAATTATCAAAATCTTTTTCTGATATATTATTATAAAATTTAATATATTTAGTAATATTATTTGCACTAAACAAAAAGGAACTATTATCTACAAATTCGTAGGGACTCAATAAATCCTCATTGGTATACATATTAATTTGTCCGTTTTTAACAGGCAGAATAAAATCGCTGTAAAGTGTAACGATTTTTCGTTTTCCCAATGACACTTGTGGCACATCATCTGAAAATGTAACAGGATAAGTAATATCACTTTCTTCAAAATAGATTAATAAAGATTCAGCATTACTTACTATAGCATATAATTCAAATGGCAAATAAATATTTATTTTTTCTTCTATAGGTATTGATTTATCGGTACAGTTCCAATATTCTTTTATTGGTGTAACAGATACAACAATGTATTTCTTACTATCATTTAAATCAGTGTAAACAGAATATTTTTTCGAAGGGTCTGATGCGTGTGTAAGCTCTATTGCTTCAGTTTCGGATGCTGGTATGATAGTTTGTTCTATTTGAGATGTTGTTATTGCTTCAGTTTCGGATGTCGGTATAGTAGTTTGTTCTATTTGAGATGTTGTTATTGCTTCAGTTTCGGATGCCGGTATAGTAGTTTGTTCTATTTGAGATGTTGTTATTTCTTCAATGTTTTCGTACAGGACACTTTGTTCAGTTTTTGAATTAGTGAAAAAAACAGAAGATATACTTGTTTCTGATATTGAATTTGAGTTTCTCTCATTTGCAGTATTACTGCTTGAACATCCTGATAATAGTATGCAAAATAAAATTATAAATAGTTTGTGATATTTCATCTTAAATCCTTTCTAAATATTCAGCTTGCTTTTAAGCAAGCTGAATATTTAATAATCTTATGATGTCGTTCCAGAAATACTAAAAGTCACATTTCCAGAGGATGCTGTATTTGCATTTGTTGTGATTACCGTAACTTTGTTATAAATAGTAGATGCAGTTCCAGTTTTATAATCTGGTATAGTAATTGTTTTAGATGTAGCAGATGTAGAAAAATCAGTCACATTATATATTGCTGATCCACCATTTCCCTTATGTCGCATAATTCGCAGTTTTAAATAATTAGGGTTACTTAATGAGTTTACAGTAATCGCTAATTGATTAGAAGTTGAGGATGTCGCTGTATAGTTAAAATACTTAGCAGCGTTTGGATAAACATAATTTTTTGAATAATTTGTGTTATTTCTTGTTATGTTAACCCCAGTCCACCCAGATGCATACTCGTAGTATGATGCTGGTTTTACATTAAAAGACGAGCAAGCCACAAAAGCTTCTTTAAATGAATAACTACTATTTACAGCCTTAAGTCCTGCATCAATAGCATCAATTGAATTTGTGTATGCGGTTAGTTTGTTTAATATAGATTTAATTGTAGCCATTCCTCCCATTTTTTCGTAAATATATTTAGGAAGAACAAGTTGACCATAGTTGCGTGATGAAGCTGACGATGCCCTTTCGTCTAATGATGTTTCAATGGAATCAAAATAATGTTTTACTTTTGAAGTAGCCCAAGAAGACTGCTGTGACAATTGATAATTTGCATATGATACTCCAGCAAAAGAAGCAAAAGCTTCGGAAAACCACGAATCAGGCTTTTGGTGACTGTTATATTTATACATTATTGTATGGAATATTTCATGTGCAAACGTTTTAAATAGTTCTGAATCAATTGATGTTGATTTGTCAACAGTAATGTAAATATAGCTTCCTGTTGATAATTTTTGTGTAGCATTTCCGCCAGATGGTACTAAATAAATATGGTAGTATGTTTCACCACTTTCTTTATCTGGCTTTGTAAATGAGTTAGTAGTATAATAGTAGGTATACATATTGGATAGTTCAGATTTTATTTGGTTTAGTTCTGTTGCATCAATATAGTTATCACGTGTAGGATCGTTTTCATAATGAATTTTATAGAAATTTTGTACAATAATTGTCCCTTCAACTGAATAATTTGCATAGCTTGGAACAGTTGCTGAGCGTGATACAGAATCATATTGCATATAATCATTTATAGACTTTGCTAAAGAAACATTTCCATTGGATTTGTTGTTTTGATAAAAATCATATAGTTGCTCAAGAATAGTAGTTTTGCATTCAGATACATTGCTATTGACAGAATTTTTTAACTTGACAAGGTACTGTTCGATTTTTTCATCTTCACTAATTATGTCTAGTGATTCAAGCAACTCTATTTTTTCAAATTGAGTACAGTTTGATATATCATTAGTATATACATATTGTTTTATAATTCCATTGGCGTCAATGGTAATTTTATTATCAATGCTATTAATTGATGTAATGGATTTATGATTTGCATCAATAGAAAGATCACTTTTTATTGAAATGTTTGATACTAATTTATTGCCAGATTTATCAAGTAATACAATGTTTTCAAATTCATTTTCGTCAATTTGAATAGCATCAATTGTTGAAAGCTGTATATTGCTGATTTCTTCATGGCTTTCAACGAAAATTGAGTTGTTATTAATTCCAGATTCAATTGGTATTGAATCAAGATCTACATTAGTCATGACCACCACTTCAAGTGGTGGTTTGAGATTAGCCCTATAAGGGCTTTATTACAAGCACGCCCTAAAGGGCGGATATCGCAAGCCAATTACCGGCTACCTCTGAAAGAGGTTATATACGCATATCTTCTCGCTTGGTTTCTTCTTCCTGTTCGGCAATATACTTTTTAATTGTTTCTTCATTTATATTGCCTATTGTGGTTACATAGTAACCTCTCGCCCAAAATTCTCTGTTCCATTTGTTCGCAAATTCCGGGTGTTTGTCGTGTATCATCAATGCGGACTTTCCTTTCAGATATCCAACAAATTCTGATACACTTAATTTTGGCGGTATGCTCACACATATATGAATATGATCCGAACATACTGCTCCTTCTATTATTTCTACCTTCTTATAGTTGCATAATGTCCGAAGTATCTCCCTCATATCTTCTCTTACCTTTCCATACATTACTTTCTTTCTGTACTTTGGTATGAAAACGATGTGATATTGACAACTCCACCTTGTGTGTGATAAACTATTATTGTCCATTTGGACGCCTCCTATGATTTTTACTTTGGCTTGCGACACCATTGTTATTATATCATAGGAGGCTTTTATTGTCATCACACCCGATACGTCTTACTCAATTCTCCCCAGCATAGCTGGGGGTTTAAGCATTTCAATCACACCAACACCGCTTAAAGCAGCCCATTGCCCACCGGCATTTCCCGTACACTGCCTTCCACAGACTATTAGGGACTATGTGAATTTCGTTGCGGAAACCACCCAAGTCTACCCCGATATGCCTGCATCTGTGGCACTTGCAGCCTTATCGGTCTGCTTGCAGGGCAAGGCTAAAGTCAGTTTCAGCCCCTATTGGTCGGAGGAGCTTAACCTTTATATGCTGATAATAGCACCGCCGGGTGAACGCAAATCGGCAGTTTTTTCGGCAATGACCGCACCTATCAACAAGTTCGTCAACGAGTACAACACACTTCACCTTATAGATGTGCAGACCTATTTCAATTCCAAGAAAATGCTTGATTCTAAGCTGAACAAGGCTATTGAAAAAGGTGAGGACAGCTCCGTTATCCGTGACATTCAGATGAAGATAAATGCCCTACAGCCCGTAAAGGAAATGAAGCTGATTACAACAGATGTTACAGCCGAAGCCCTCGCCGCTATTATGAGCGATAACAACAACACTATGGGTATTATGTCACCCGAAGGCGGTATCTTCGATGTGATCTCGGGAATGTACTCCAACAGCATTATAAATCTGAACATATTCCTTTCAAGCTATGACGGGGAACCTGTGAAGATAGACCGAAAATACGGTTCTGTAACACTTACACACCCTTTGCTTACCTTCGGGATATGTGCCCAGCCCCAGGTGCTGAACAATGTCATTTCAAATCAACAGTTTATCGGCAAGGGACTTACACAGCGGTTTCTGTTCTGCCTGCCCGACAGTATGATCGGACACCGCAAGCTTATACAGGATATAAACGGAACAGAGGTCACAAAGCGTTACAAGGAGCTTATCTATCGCTTGTTGAATATGCCGCCAAATCCCGATCAGTGCATAGAGCTGTCCTGCAAGGCAACGGACCTGTTTACCGCTTATGCAGAGAAAATCGAATATCAGATGTCGGAAAACGAAACACTTGCCGATTACAGAGAGTTTTTCAGCAAGTTGCCGGGCAAAACACTTCGAATGGCAGGACTTCTCCACTTATGCGAACACTCCCCTTCCGAATGTATATCAGGAGAAACAATGTCGGCCGCTATCGAAATATCAAAGTATTACGGACAGCACTATCTTAAAATGATGTGTGCCGAAAGCTACAACGACACTCCGCAGCTTGTCCTCGATAAAATGATAGCACAAGCCAAGAAAAGCGGCATTTCAACCATTTCCTTTCGGGATATAAAACGTTCCGTCCGCAAGCTGACAGATGAACAGGTCAAGGACGCTCTTGAAATGCTGACTGCTCACAAATACATATCATATGTTCCACCGGAACATAACAGCGGAAACAGGCGGAAGGAAAGCTATGCTCTTAATTCGATACTGCTCGAAAACGGTCATTGTCCCGGACAAACCGATGATTGTCCCCCCATTGTCCCGACCGAGTAACTCGGCAAAACCAATGTAAATAAGGGATTTTCCGACAATAAGATACTCCATTGTCCCAATGTCCCTTAAACATAAAAATCACAAAAGAAAGAGGTAAACAAATATGAATGCAACAAAGACAACCGCAGCACCCGTGGAGAACGCTCCCGTACTCTACACACCCGAAAATATTATGGCAATCATGCACATCAGCCGCAGCAGCGTGTACAAGCTGTTCAGCTCAGAGGGATTTCCCTCAATCAAAATGGGCGGTATCCTCCGCATTGAAAAAACCGCTTTTGAAAAGTGGCTGAACACCTATGCAGGCAAATCTTTTATAATTGGCTGATTACTGAATTATCATCATATCGGGGCATATCCGATATGCTCCGATAGTGAAAGGAGAGATCACCGTGTCAAGAAAACTCCCCGAAATAAAAAAACGCAAGGACGGGTATTATGAGCAAAAAATAACCGTATCGACAAACATCAGAAAATCCGTGTACGGTGCTACACCGACAGAAGTACGCAGGAAAGCCAGAGAGCTTATTGCCGAAGCTGCACGCTATGATATTTCCAACGTCAAGAAAATGACGTTGGAAGCGTATATGACCCATTGGCTTGAAGATGTCAAAAAAACCGAGCTGAAACCAAGCTCATACGACCGTGTGGAGCAGTCCCTGAAATATCAGATATTCCCTGCTATCGGTCATATCCAGATAAACGCCCTGACATCAAACGATGTACAGAAAATGATAAACACGATAATCAGCGAAAAGTCCTACTCCACCGCAAAGAAGGCATACAACAATCTGAACGCCTGTATGGAGCTGGGCGTTCAGCGTGGGGAAATTCTCAAAAATCCCGTCAAGGGTGTGAAGCTCCCGTCCTCAAAGGTCAAGGAGAGAAAGGAGATCACCGCATACTCTCCCGAAGAGATCGCCGCTATAGTGGAAGAAGCCAAACGCACCTACAAGAACGGCGCACCCGTTTACAGATACGGCTATCTCATTGTCCTCATTCTGAATACGGGAATGAGAGAGGGTGAGCCGCTCTATCTTAAATGGAAAGACGTTGATCTTGAAAAACACCGCATTTACATTCACGGAAATATTGTGGAAGTGAAAAACCGTGAGGACGATGCAAAAAGCAAATACAAGATAATTGAGCAGGACACTCCCAAGACGGACAAGTCCACTCGCTACATTCCGCTGAATGATAACGCTGTCGATGCACTCGAACATCTCCGCAGCATTATCCGTGACAAGGAGCGTGTTATCGCAACAAAGAATCACACCATCACCTCTCCCCGAAAGGTTTACAAGACCATGGAATGTATTCTGAAAAAATGTGGAATAACAGATAAGGAAAATCTCGTTCACGCACTCCGCCACACATTCGCCACAACGCTCATTCGCAATGGAGTTGACATAAAAGCGGTTTCGGAAATTCTCGGTCACGAAGATGTTTCAACAACTTTGAACACTTATCATCACGTCGTTGAACAGCAGAAGCATTCTGCGGTAATGACGCTGAATAACTTATATTAACTATCCTACATATCAGTGCTACACACCCGTTTCCCCAATGCGATATTTCCGCAGGAAATATCGGAAGCCCTCGGCGTTTGAGAGCAAGTTTACCAAAATTCAGTCAAGTTCGCCCCAAGCGAAATTGACGGCTCGGAATTTTGGTATAACTTGCTCCACCAAAACGCAGTTTAGGTGGACGAAACCCGCTCCACCAAAACGCAGTTTAGGTGGACGAAACCCGTCTCCCTACGCATTCATAAGTTGCCTATCATACGACCGAAAGGAAAAAATGCAAATGGCTCACTTAGAAAAATACACCGCTGCCGCAACAGGACATATGCTTGCACATTATGACAGAACACATTCAAGCAGTACAAGCTGTATCGACGAAAGCCGAACCGCACTAAACTATGATCTTGCAGAAATTGATCAGCCGCTGCCACCGCTCGATTTCCTACACAAAAGAATGAGCGAGATAAAGGTTTTGAAAAGAGCTGATATTAACGTGATGTGCGACTGGATAGTCACCGCTCCAAAGGAACTTACTCCCGAAGAACTGCCGCTGTTCTTTAACGAAACCTATAAATTCCTGAATGGACGCTACGGAAAAGAAAATGTGATCTCCGCATACGTCCACATGGACGAAACCTCACCTCACATACACTACGCTTTCGTCCCCGTTGTAATTGACAAGAAAAAGGGAATACCGAAGCTCTCCGCAAAGGAGTGTATCACCCGAAAAGATCTGAACACATTCCATCCCGACCTGACAAAACACATGACAGCAGTGTTCGGAAGAGATATAGGTATTCAGAACGATGCCACCGCTTTAGGAAATCAGACCATAAAACAGCTCCGTATGAAAAGCGCTAATCTGAAAGAATTCAAGGTCACGCCTGTTCCGGTGACGGAGCTTCCGCAGATTGTTAAAACGATCATAAAAGACGATAAGGTTATTATCAGCCGGTCTGAGCTTAACAGAGTTAATCAGGCTGCCGAAGAAGCAGCAATAATAATGTCAAATGCAGAGGCTGTAAATAAGCAGTTAGCCGAAAAGTCAGAAAAAACAGATAATAACTATAATAAATCCGAGAAATGTATTTTCAAAGCTGAAAATCAAGCTCTTTCTATCGTGTCAGAAGCAGAAAAGAAAGCTGCAAAAATCTCTCAGAAGATAGCCGATGACAAGTCTCACTGGGAGAAGACAAAAGCCAAGGAGCAGGCAGAGCTTGCCGAACGCATCGATAAAGCCGATATCCGTGAGATCATGTTATCAAGCCGTGAAGAAGCAGTAAGACAGCAGGAACAGAAAAACCGTGAAACAGCCGAACAGAACGCCCGTGATGCCGAATACACTAAAGCTTGGTGGAACACCTGCAAAAAGCGTGAGGAAGAGCTGGACAAGCGTGCCGAGGATCAGTGTGGCTATTATCTGAAAAAAATAGATAATATGAATTCTTATATAGATACTCTGCGGTCTTCGGGCAGCGAACTGTCCAATGAAAATATGACGCTCCACAAGGAGCTGGACAGATCACACGATCAGAACAAAATGCTGTACGCTGAAATATCCGACCTTAAACAGCAGATCAACGACACCGAAGCAAAGCATCTGTCAGAAATACAGCATCGGGAGGAAATACATACAGAACATCTCAAAACCGAGCTGGAAAAGAAGGAGCAGGAAATAACCGAAAAATTCAAGCCTATAATTGCCGAAAAGGATTCCGAGATCAGGAAGTCTGCCGGGATAATAGAAAACCTGAAAACAGCTCTTGATAAGGCATACAGCTTTGTCCGTGACATCTGCCTTGCAGTCGCAACACTTTTCTGCGGAAAAGATGACAAGGAAAAATACAACGCCTATCTAAGTGGAAAGCCTCGGTTACTCGCAGAAGCTATCCTCAATCTCGGTTCAAAAATAACTTCAGATGCAGGCTTTGATAAATATTCCGATGATATAGATACCAAATACGGAATATACAGATCCGTTCAGGAGGAGCTTGATGAGATCGATCCCCCCGAAAAGTCCCGTCCATATATTTCCGAAATGGAAAGATAATAATTAAAATATAGTTATGAAAGGATGATCACTATGAATTATGAGATCAGTTTAACAGCAAACCGTTCAACCGCTGCCGAAGAAACCGATGAATTCACAGCACTTATGACTTCTAGAGGCTTCTCGGTCATTCAAGGGGATACCCGCAACAATTACAGTGGCGATAAGGTATATATCCACTTTACCCTCTTCTCTATGGATCTTGAACTTCCCACAGCAAACAAGGGCGGTCGTCCCCGCAAGCTGACAGATGAACAGATAGATGAAATCAGACACCGTCTGTCCGAACCCGGCTGCAACAAGTCGGCACTTGCCAGGAAGTATGGGGTATCCTATCAAACGATACACAAGTTATCAGCATAATAATTATTTTGAAAATACTTATAATCCCATTACCAGCCACATCACCCTCGATGTGGCTGTTCTCAAAGGAGGAGTACAATGAACATATTTGAAGAGGTAAAATCCCATACTGATATAAAGACAGCTGCGGAACACTTCGGACTGACTGTCAGGAACGGAATGTGCAGCTGTCCTGCCCACACCGACAGAACGCCCAGTATGAAGCTGTACAGCGACCATTTCCACTGTTTCAGCTGCGGAATGCATGGGGACGCTATAAAGCTGGCTCAGCTTATACTCAGCTGCTCACCCATAGACGCAGCCCTGCGGCGGATTTCGGCATCGTTACCCATAATGACATCAAGCCGACGTACAGAACGCACCCCAGCGCAGCTCCGCACGTCAGCAGGATTAATAGCAAAGAGAAGGAAGAACGTGCATACAGGCTTTTATCTGTCTACTGCCGATACCTGGAGGACTGCCGCACAAAATATGCTCCCGGGACACCACAGGACGCCATACACCCTCTGTTTGTGCTGTCCCTGCATCAGCTTGAACTATACAGGTACTACCGGGATATCTTCATATATAACGACACAGAGGAGCGTATGACATTCATTGAGGAACATGGCGCATTGCTTGAACGCCTTGCTGTGTTCTTCTCTCAAAAGGCGGCATAATTTCTAATGTCCCTATTGTCCGAGTCTGTCCCACTATTGTCCCGAACCGAAAAATGCTGACAAATAGCGATATATAGCCATTTGCCAGCATTTTTCTTTCTATTGTCCCATTGTCCGGGGAATTTTGGATATATCAGTATTTATCTCTTAGAAGAATAACAGAAATATCATCCCATGAAATCTCAGCATAGAACTTGCCCGTCTGAATGCCGATAAAATCATCTGTTACTTTGTCCACCTTGCTGAAAGCATAGGTCATACCGCCGAAATAAGTACCCTTGTTGGCATAAGCTGTGCAGTCAAGGCAGTCAATGATATTGTGAGGCTGATAGTCCTCTTCCCTTTTGATAAGAATGCCCAGAGATTTGTTGTAATTGAACCAACCGTAACGTCCCTTCTTTTCAAAGCAAACCATATTCTTATAAATACCAGTGATTTTGACATTTCTGATAACACTATAATTAAAGCTGTTCATTGAAACATCACATACTTTGCCAAGATATTTTTCAATATCAAAGCGATCCGCCTGAGCTTCAGCTTTTTCAAGTCTTTCGCTGTCAGCCTGAGAAATAGGCAGATCAAATTCATCTCTTATGAGCTGATCAATAGTAATGTTATAGAAATCAGCTATTCTTAACAGAAGCTGAATGTCCGGAACAGAGCTGCCTGTCTCCCACTTCGATACAGCTTGTCTGCTGACACCCAGTTCCTCTGCGAAGGCTTCCTGGGACATATTGTTCATCTTTCTGATTATGGCGATCTTTTCATTGAGTAACATAGTAATACCTCTTTCTTCAGGGAGTGTTCCCCTGTATTTGATGTATTCAGATTACATCAGACAGATAAAAAACTCAACATATCCGACCTTGAATCCTGCTACTTTTAGTTGCGGGCACGTATTTACGTTATTTTCGTGTTTTATGAAAACCAAAGATAACAGAATACTACTATATTTATTCAATATATCGGTTACAAACCAAAACTCATTTACATATAATGCACCTTGAATCATATGACCTCATATAAACCCAAAAACAATAGAGAAATTAGGAAACACTATATAACATAGTCCATAATTCTACGGAAACAAGCCATTTTCAACATATTTTTCTACGACAGTTTTACGACACTTTTCTGAAAATAGTGCACAAAATCAGGCAAAAACAGCATATTTTACGGACAGTAACACAATTCATCA
>ENA-OPCY01001890-OPCY01001890.1-human-gut-metagenome-genome-assembly--contig:-NODE-1890-length-11031-cov-1.286716_pt1 | contig 11031 bp, 6 predicted proteins | sample MGYA00241568_ERZ501487 | MGnify/ENA primary metagenome ERZ501487 (study PRJEB25962, sample SAMEA2042574) | human gut metagenome | biome: human gut; feature: human-associated habitat; material: faeces... | reverse complement strand
TGTCGAACAGCGGGCCGCCAAGTGGCTCAAGATCGGCACGAACACGATGCTCAACTACCAGGACATCGAACTGGCCCAGTCGGGCGAATACACCGTCGTCACGCCGATCTCGGCCGCACGGTTCATGCTCCCCTACTGGAATCCCTACCGCTCCGACGGCTCGCTCGCCTCGATCGAGGACGGCAGTTGGAAGGGTGACGGCCAGAACCCCCTCGAGTGGATTGAGAACAATCCGGTGAGCTACAAGAAATACAAGGTACTCTCCTCGCTCTTCGCCGAGGCGACGCCCATCGAGGGGCTGACGATCCGGTCGCAGTTCAGCGTTGATTTCTCGCATGCCACCGGATTCGGACAGTCGATGCCCGAATACCTGCCCAACCTCGAGCAGGGCACCGCATCGCGCAACACCTCCGACGCCCTGACGCTCCAGGTATCCAACACGATCAACTACCGGTTCGACGTGAACGACAAGCACTCGTTCAACTTCATGGTCGGTCAGGACGGTACGAACTACCACTACGAATCGTTCGGCGTGACCACCCGCGGTCAGAACAACAACAAACTGACCAACATCGGGACTGGAACCTATGCGGCCTCGTGGGAGGACACCCCGGCCGACGATTACGGACTGCTGTCGTTCTTCGGCCGCGGCGAGTACAACTACGACAACCGCTACTTCGCCGAGTTCGCCGTCCGCGCCGACGCCTCGTCGCGTTTCGGCGCCTCGAACCGCTGGGGCGTCTTCGGATCGGTCGGCTTCATGTGGAACCTGCGCAACGAGCGTTTCATGCAGGATGCCGCCGACTGGCTGACCAACGCACAGATCAACATCTCGACCGGTACGGCCGGTAACTCGTCGATTCCCAACTACGAGCACCTCGCACTCGTCTCCGGAGGAGCCGACTATGTCGGCACGGCCGGCATCGCCCCCACCTCGCAAGGCAACGAAGACCTGAGCTGGGAGTCCACGTGGACCACCAATCTCGGTCTGCACTTCGGATTCTGGAACCGCCTGAACATCGACCTCGAGCTCTATAACAAGAAGACCACCAGCATGCTGATGTACGTTCCGAAGTCCTACTCCGACAACGGCTTCGGCAACCGCTGGGACAACGTCGGCGCCATGGTGAACCGCGGTTTCGAGATCAGCCTCTCGGGCGCCGTCGTCGCCACGGAGAACTTCTCGTGGTCGCTCAACGCCAACGTCTCCTACAACAAGAACAAGCTCACGGAGCTCTACAACGGCGTGCAGGAGTACGAACTCTCGTCGTCGAGCCTGAAATATGTCGTGGGCCACGACGTCAGCGAATTCTACATCAACCGCTTCGCCGGCGTGAACCCGGCCAACGGCGACGCCCTCTGGTACACGAAGGACGGCGAGCTGACCAACGAACTCCGCGACGAGGACAAGGTGATGATCGGTAAGACGTTCGAGGCCCCCTGGCAGGGTGGTTTCGGCACGACGCTGAGCTGGAAGGGGCTCTCGCTCTCGGCGCAGTTCTCGTGGCTGGCCGACCGCTGGATGATCAACAACGACCGCTACTTCGACGAGTCGAACGGCCGCTTCGCCTCCTACAACCAGTCGAAGCGCCTGCTCAACCGCTGGAAGCAGCCCGGCGACATCACCGACATCCCGCGCCACGGCGTCTACACCGAGTTCGACAGCCGCCTGCTCGAAGATGCCTCGTTCCTGCGTCTGAAGAACCTGATGCTGAGCTATTCGTTCCCGAAGGGGCTGCTGCGCAAGACCGGTTTCCTGAGCGGCGTAAGAATCTACGCCCAGGCCCAGAACCTGCTGACGTTCACGAAATTCTCGGGACTCGACCCGGAAGCCGTCGGCAACATGTACGCCGCCGAGTACCCGATGTCGCGCCAATTCACTTTCGGTCTCGATTTAACATTCTAACACGGATATGAAAACCATACTGCACACCATAACACGCTACTTGGCGATGCTCGCTGTAGTCTTCGGCACGGTCTCGTGTCTGGACAAATACCCCGAGACATCCATCCCCGAGAAGGAGGCCATGAAAACCTTCGCCGATGCCGAACAGCACCTCATAGGAATCTACGCCAACCTGATGAGCAGCTCACTCTACAGCGGCCTGCTCACCCTGCTGCCCGACATCCAGAGCGACCTGGTCCAGGCCGTGAAGGGCAACTCGAACACCTACGGCAACTTCTGGCTGTGGAACATCCGTCCCACGGACCTCGAACTCGAAGCCGTCTATGCACAGCTCTACACCGTGATCGGCGGCTGCAACTTCTACCTCGACCGGATCGACGAGGTGATGGCCAACGAGACCAGCGACACGAACCTCGAGATCCTCGAGCAGTACACCGGCGAGGTCTACGCCATCCGCGCCCTCTGCTACTCGGAACTCATCAAGTGCTTCTGCAAGGCCTACGATCCCGCAACGGCCGCCCAGGAGCAGGGTGTCGTGCTCCGTACGAAGTATTTCGAGGCGGAACCCGTCCGCCGCGCCTCGCTCTACGACTCCTACCAATTCGTCGTGGATGACCTCATCCGGGCCGAGGAGCGGCTCGAAGACTCATGGACGAGGACGAGGATACGCCCAACAACTACTACATGTCGCAGGCTGCCGTACAGGCCATCCGCGCCCGCGTGGCCCTCTACATGCAGGACTGGGAGACGGCCATCACCTACTCGAGCAAGCTGATCGACGACAAACAGGACACCTTCCAGCTCTCCTCGGTTCAGGAGACCGCACCCGACGGCGCCACGACGTTCGAATACATGTGGGCCTACGACATGGGCCCGGAGGTGATCTGGCGCATCGGATTCACGAGCACCTCCTACGGCGGCGCGCTCGGCACGGTGTTCCTCAACTTCAACCGCGACTACACCTACTTCTACCCCGACTACATCCCCTCGCAGTGGGTGCTCGACGCCTATGACGACAACGACATGCGTTCGACCTACTTCGCAGACTCCGAAAGCGGCGTCACGATCGGCTACCCGAGCGGTATGGACTACCCTCTGCTCGTCAAATACTACGGCAACCGCGGCATCTTCATCCCGATGAACGTCTTCCACGTGTCGATGCCCAAACCGCTGCGTCTGGCCGAGCAGTACCTGATCCGTGCCGAAGCCTACTGCCGCCAGCCCAACCCGAACGTCGTGCTGGCGCAGAAGGACCTCGAAACCCTGCGCAAGACGCGCTTCGTCTCGGGTGGCTCGATCAACCTCACGGGCAACTGGGACACCGACGTGAAGACCTTCTCCGAGGAGCGCGTCCGCGAGCTCTACATGGAGGGCTTCCGCCTGCAGGACCTCAAGCGCTGGGGCCTGGGATTCGAGCGCACGGCCCAGTCCTACACCCAGGAGGAGGGCAACAACCTGAAGGTCGAGGCCGGCGATCCGCTCTTCGTATGGCCCATCCCGCAGCATGAGCTGGAGGCCCCGGGATCGGAAATCACGCCCAATGAAAGCAACAATCGGTAAACACATAGCCAACAACCCATGAAACGAATCATAACATTCCTTTTTGCCACGGGACTCTGCGCCGCCCTGGCCACGGGCTGCAAGGAGGAGTACACGACCTATTCCGACGCGGAGTACGTCATGTTCTCCGACTCGGTCTCCCTGAACATGGTACTGGAGAACCAGGACTATTTCACCGTCCCCGTATCTTCGACCCGCGCGTGTGACTACGACCGCACGTTCGGCGTGGAGGTGATCGACAAGGGCAGCACCGCCATCGAAGGCCTCCACTACCGGCTGCTCTCCAACTCGGTGACCATCCCCGCAGGCAAGCGCTCCGCCGAGGTGCGCGTCCGTACCTATTACAACGAATTCGAACCCGCCGACACGCTGCAGTTCAACCTCCGGCTGGTGATGCCCGAACAGCTCGACTGGAGTCTCTACCCGGGACAGTCGCGTGTCCGCATGCTCAAGGGCTGCACATTCCACGCCGAGGAGTTCACCGGTTGGTGCGTCGTGACTTCGACCTTCCTGCAGAGCTATCCCGGTGTCGAGAACACGAGCATCCAGCGACTGATCCGTACGGAGCTGGATCCGAAGGAGCCGAACACGGTGATCCTCCACAGCTGGCTCTTCACGGGTTACGACATCAAGCTCACGTTCGATCCCTCCGACCCGTCGCTCCCGCTGGTGAGCATGCCCGAAGATCAGATCATGAGCGATGAGTTGTCGGTATTCGGCCAGATCAACGGCGACAACAAGATCCTGGTCACCAACAGCCCGAGCTACTACTCCTTCTTCGACGCCTGCACGACGAACGTCAAGCTCTGGAGCCATGTCTACGTCAAGAACCTGGGCACACCCGTGGGTACGGTAGGCACCTTCTACAACATCATGGAGTGGATCAGCGACGAAGAGGCTGACCGGCTCGAGCTCGAAGAGGGCATGAAGAAATACGAATAGGGCTTTCGCAAAAAATACAAAAAGCATACGACTATGAAACGGTTTTTACTGAATCTGTTCACAGCGGCACTCGCTACGGCGGGTCTCTCGCTGGGTTCATGCTCCGACGACAACGACGAGGGACAGAAGCTGCCGGAACCGAACTTCCCGGCCAAGACGACGCTCGGAATCGAAGTCGGCGGCACCTGCACGATTCCCATCTCGCCCAACCAGGCATGGTCGGTGAGCATCGACCGCACGCAGGCCGGCGAATGGTTCTGGCTCGATGACGACGGCATGCCGGCCTACACGGTACGCGGCAAGGCCGGCGACCACGAGATCGTTATCTGCGACACGGACCGCAGCATCGACATCACGATGACGATGGGCAGCGAAAGTCAGGTGATCGCCACCGTGACGCGCGGCACCGTCGAGCGCCAGTTCGACCTCTACCAGGGCACGGAAAGCGGCTTCGGCGAGGTGACCTACGAAGAGGAGCCGATCGATGCCGGACAGACGACGCTCACCATTCCGTGGGAGGAGACGTCGATGGAGCCCGAGCGGCGGCCCATCAAGATCGACTCGAAACCCGAATGGATCGCCGAGCTTTCGCCCTCGGAGGGCAAGGCGGGCGAGACGGTCGAGATCCTGCTCTCGGGCGACCCGAAAGCCTTTCCGCTCGAGGACTCCGAGGATGAACTCGTTTTCTGCGACTACGACAACAACGACGTCAAGTTTGCCTTCCGCATCTCGATCCCGGGCTGCGGAGAGAAGGAGTCGGTAACCCTCAACGCCGGGACGCTCTACACGTTCAACGCCGCGGGCGAATACGGCAAGGGCGGAGCCGGCAGCGTCACCTGGACCTTCTACGGCCCGACGTTCCGGACGACGGGTCCCATGCTCGAAACCGAAAGCGAAAAGGTCGGATACAAGGTCTTCGTGCTTGAGAAGAAAGACATGGGTGGTGCGTATCTCTACAGCGTCTGCAACTGGATCACGCAGCACGAGAACGTTCTCTCGGGCGACGACGTACTGGTCGATACGGAATACCGTCTGACGGCCGAAGCCAACACGGGGTCGCGCGCCGCCGCCCGTTCGGCTGCAGTCGTAGTGCTTCCCGCCGAGCTGGCCAAGGACGTAACTTCGGCTCAGGACCTGCTCGGACAGGAGCCCCCGCTCTACATGCCGTCGCTCAAAGAGGCCTACAAGCCCTACGAACTGGCTACGCTCAACCAGGATGCCCCGATCAGCTCGCTCTTCACGGTCCGCGACCTGGCCGGCCTGGAGAGTACCAACACGACGTTCCGCCAACTCACCTACACCGAAGACCGGGATCTTCCCGAGCAGATGGCGACGGCATTCGGTACGCCGAACGACCAGAACTACCTGATGAGCTATGCAAGCGAGACCTCGACGGCTTCGGTCATCTACAGCAGCTCGCTGAACAACTTCACGACCCGGTTCTTCGACGACAAGTTTGCCGAGATCAAGGACAATTCGACCTATTGGCTCCGTCTGACCAAGCAGGAAGGGGTCGATGAGATTACGGCTCCGAGCTTCGAGGTGATTATGGACAACATTTCGGAGGACAAGACCGGCTACATCGTATTCTATGTAGACGACAAGCCGATGGCAGCCTTCTGCTGCAAGACCGATTCGGGCAGTGCAAGCGGCGCCTTCCAGGCCGAGCTCATCTCGGGCGATGGCGCAACCTTCGAGGCCGTCACGTTCGGCAACTACCAGGATATGGGCAGCATGCTCAAAGACTTCGTCGGCAAGGACCTCTCGAGCGAATTCGCCGAGGAGCTCGCATCGGGCACGGCAATCTACCTGCTGGGATCCGCCCCGGATGTGAACCTCAAGATCAAGACGAGCGAATTCGATCCCGAGCGGCTGCAGATCCAGCCCTTTGAGGGTATCGACTGGCTGAATGTCGAACTGGCCGATGAAACGACCTTCAACATCAAGATGGGCACACCGGGAACAGGGGAAAACCCCTACGCGATGCTCAACATCTACAACGACGGCTACTATGCCGCAGGCATAATCTACTGCGTACCGCTGCCGTAAGATGCCGTAAGGCGGCACCTCCGGCAATCGGAGGTGCCCATCTACCACCAATATTCATTGTAACTCAGAGCAATTCACATACATGAAACTTTTCAAATCCGCCGTAATGCTGGCCGTCGGGCTCGCCGCAGGAGTGCTGGCCGCCTGCTCCGACGATGACGGGATCGACAACCGCGATCTCGATTACGGATACGTACAGTTCAAATTATACAAGGAGGCCTCCTATGTGGCCCCATCGGACGAAGCGACGCAGCAGCAGATGCAGACCCGCGCCGCAAAGCCCCAGCTCGACTACCTGGCCGAGGCCAGCAAGGTCCGCGTGACGCTCTCCTACGGTGACCAGACCATCGTGCAGACCCTCACCCTCTCATCGACCGATTCGGAGAATGCCGAATACGGAATCCGCAGCGGCAAGATCAAACTCCTGACCGGCAACTACGAGATCGTGCGGTTCACGCTCTTCGACAACAACGACGACGAACTCTACAACGGCAATGCGACAGACCCGAGCCTGACAGTCATCCCCGGAGGTCTGACCGTACACGACCTGACCGTGAACGTCGTTCCGCGCGGCAAGGTGCGCTTCACACTGACCAAGGACATGTCGGGATTCACGCCTCCGACCACCTCGACCCGCGCCAACATCTCCCGGGAGTACATCTTCGAGGAGATCGGCAAGTTCGACGTATCGGTGAAGAATACCGAGACCAACAACATCGTCAAGTTCGAGCAGCTGCCCGCCACCTTCTCGATCCACTTCGACGATCCCGAGAATACGGAGACCCCCGAGGGTTACCAGACCTCGACCTGCGCATGCGACTCGCTACTCTCGCTTCAGGCCGGCAACTACATCGTCATCGAGTACCGTACCTATGACAGCGACGGCATTCTGCTCGAAACGAACAACGCCCCGGTCGAGTCGCCCTTCACGGTAGAGGATAACCGAACGACCGACGCCGACGTGCCCGTGACGCTCCACGAGGCCGACGAATACATGAAGGACCACTATGCACTCTATGCCATTTGGAAATCACTCCACGGTACGGAATGGTCCTATCAGGGCGAAAACTACCCCGTCGGATCAAACTGGGACTTCAACAAGGATCCCGACCTGTGGAGCTATCAGCCGGGCGTTGAGGTCCACACCAACGGCCGTATCGCCAAGATCGACATCAGCGGTTTCGGATTCTACGGACCCATGCCCAAGGAGATCGGACAACTGACCGAGCTCGTCGAACTCTACCTCGGTACGCACAACGATACGAACCAGGGCTTCAAAGACCCCACGCTCGATCCCGACCAAAGCCTCACGGAGCGTTCGCGCAACCGCATGGAGAACCACCGCAAGCTGCTGCATGCCATGCATCCGGCCACACAGATGTCCTGGCCCTGCGCCTTTGCCCTGCGCGAGCACGGCATCCACACCCGCGCCACGGAGCTCTACGACCAGGGCTACACCGAAGACCAGATCTTCGAGGCCTCGACGGGCCGTCAGCTCGAAATCCGCCCGATGGACACCTCGCATGGCAAGCTCTGCAACGGCCTCGAGTCGCTGCCCGCCGAGATTGGCAACCTCAAGAAACTCGAATATCTCTACATCGCCAACAGCGCGATCACCTCGCTGCCCGGCAATGAGGGCGAAGGCAAGGAGGGCATGCAGGGACTCGAATCGTGCACCGATTTCGAGCTCTACAACTGCCCGAAGATGACCAAGTTCCCCCGCGAGCTGGCCCTCATGCCGAAACTCGTGGCCGCCAACCTTTCGAACAACAGGCAGTGGGAAGCTCAAGATCTTCACGACGGCCTGACGGCTCTGGCCGAAGGCACATCGAAGGAGTACATTCAGATGCTCTACCTGACGGACAACCGCCTCGAGGAGTTGCCGGCATCGTTCAAGAACCTCAAGCGTCTGGGTCTGCTCGACCTGGCCCGCAACAACATCAGCAAGCTCCACCCGCTGGGAGAAGACGTTTCAATCGTCGAACTCGTCCTTGACCATAACCAGATCGAGGAAATTCCGGTCGATGAGAACGGCAAGTTCTGCAACATGGACGACATGTCGAGTTTCTCTGTTTCGTTCAACAAACTGAAGAAGTTCCCCAACATCTTCGATGCGGAGACCCCTGTTACGAGTATCGATTTCTCCTACAACGATCTGCAGGACTACACCGAAGAGGAGGCCGCCGCATTCAAGGGCATTTATGTCGAGACGCTGACGCTGGCCGGAAACCCGGGGCTGACGAAGTTCCCCAAATGGTTCAGCGACACAAACTCGGAAGTCGCCTACATCATCCTGCGCGGATGCGGGCTGACGGAGATTCCCGAGGGATGCTTCAACAGCAAATACGCAAGCCGGCTGATCTCGCTCGACCTCACATACAACCGCCTCACGAAGCTCTCCGAGGACTTCACAGCCGAGACGCTGCCGTTCCTCTACGGACTCGACCTCTCGCAGAACGCCTTCGCCAGCTTCCCCTTCGAGCCGATGACATGCAAGGGCCTTACGGTCTTCGCCATCCGCGGACAACGCAACGACAAGGGCGAGCGGTGCCTGCGCGAGTGGCCGACGGGCATCTACCAGCACACCGGTCTGCGCGGTTTCTACATCGGTTCGAACGACCTGCGCAAGATCGACGACACGATCTCGACCGCGATCTGGACCCTCGACATCAGCGACAATCCCAACATCGTCTTCGATGCTTCGGACATCTGCTATGCCTGGAAGAACGGAGCCTACCTGCTCATTTACGACAAAACGCAGAACATCACGAACTGCGACGAGATGCTCGAATAACCCTAAAGAACGGATAGTACCATGAAAATAACGAAATACATCGCGGTGGGTCTCTGCGCACTCGTTGTCGTGGGCTGTGCCAACGACGACAAGAAGGTCGGCGTCACCATCGACACCGACAACATCGAGATCGGCGCCGAAGGCGGAACCCACAACATCAAGATCACGGCCGACGACAGCTGGATCGCACAAACCAACGACCCGTGGATCACCGTATCGCCGGCCATATGCCAGATCATCATCGACTCGGCTCTGCTCAACGAACCCCGCCAGGGTCTGGTGCGCATCCAGAACCAGAACAACTGGGAGGAGCGGCGCGACATCAACATCACGCAGGAGGGCTACGACTACGCCATCACGCTCGACGACAAGCAGGTGACCGTAGCCAACTACGCCGCATTGGGAGAGCGCACGTTCGACGTGCGGGTGAAGACCAACGTCGATTTCGACGTCGAGATCCCGGAGGATGCACAGGCATGGCTCACCCCCGAGGAGTACAAGGTCGATCTCAACCGCGGACTCCGCCCGCGCGAGGTGACCGTCCGCTTCAACTGGGGCATCAATTCGAGCGACGCAGAGCGCAATGCCACCATCACGTTCAAGCCCAAAAAGGAGGTCCAGCTGGCCGCACAGGACGATCTGACCGTCAAGCAGCAGGCCTCGGAGCCGATCAAGGCCGACACCCGTGCCGGCGACTCGGTAGCGCTGCTCTCGATCGCCCGAGCCCTCAACATGTGGGAGTCGTGGGAGAGCTCCGAGAGCATGGAGAACTGGGATAACGTGATTCTCTGGGAGAAGGACATGGAGGGCTGCACCGACGAGAAGGTCGGCCGCGTGAAGTACGCCCGCTTCTACATGTTCGGTACCAAGGAGGGTATTCCGTTCGAGGTCAAGTATCTCACGGCAGCCGACGAACTGATCTTCTACTCGAACACCAACTCCAACCGGCTCAACCTCTCGACGGGTGAGTACCTGTCCGGGCTGACCCAGCTCAAGCGACTGACCATCAGTGCATACGGACTCACCGAACTGGATCCGTCGTTCAAGAACCTCAAGAGCCTCGAGTTCCTCGACCTGTCGGTCAACAACTTCGAGCAGATTCCTTCGGTCATCACCAAGGAGAACTTCCCGAACCTGCATGCCCTGAAGATGAACGCCAACCAGCGCATCATCATCTACGACCTCTACAACTCGACGACCACCAACTTCGGCGGACTGTTCCAGGAGACCGAAAGCACGCGCGAGTTCCCGCGCCGCCTGCTCGAGTGGGACAAGCTCGACACGCTGATCCTCTCGGTGAACTACCTCCAGGGCCGGATCCCCGACATGAAGGACTACAACACCTATACGCAGGAGGACATCAATGCCGCCGACTCGCTGCCGCAGGCTCTGGTAGGCATTCCCAAGGTGTTGCCCAACATCAAACGGTTCTCGATCAACCTGAACCGCCTGACGGGCGAGCTGCCCGAATGGCTGCTCCGCCACCCGGCACTCGACTGGTGGGACCCCTTCACGCTGGTCTTCTTCCAGGAGGGCAAGGACAAGGACGGCAAGACGGCCGGATTCTCCAACAAGCCGATCAACCTGGACGACTATTACAAATTCTACGAAGGGAAGAAATATCTCGATCCGAACAAACAGTAACGGAGCGGAATTTCCGAACGCTTAACACAGTACGATTAGGATATGAAAAAAACCATATACGGCATCTGCACCGCAGCGCTGCTCGCCTTCGGTGCCTGCACGAACGAAGAACTGCCTACGCCCGGCACGACCGACC
>ENA-OPCY01001886-OPCY01001886.1-human-gut-metagenome-genome-assembly--contig:-NODE-1886-length-11048-cov-1.870190_pt1 | contig 11048 bp, 7 predicted proteins | sample MGYA00241568_ERZ501487 | MGnify/ENA primary metagenome ERZ501487 (study PRJEB25962, sample SAMEA2042574) | human gut metagenome | biome: human gut; feature: human-associated habitat; material: faeces... | reverse complement strand
ACAGTTGAGCCTTTATATGCAATTGCACTCAATGAAATTGTAGACTGTTCTTCAACGTGCATTGTGCTTTCGGACGGAGAAACGCTTTTAAGTACATTTACTGTACGTGTGATCTTATATGTTACTATTTTAGCTTTACTCTGGAATTTAAAGGTATTTACACCTACTTCAAGATCCTCCGTAAAATAAAAACGTCCTGCTTCATTAAGCTTGATCTCTTTGCCCTGATAATAAACCGGGAAATTCGGGTCAAATGAACCTGCAAAAATAACGGTAGGTTCTTCTGTTTTATATGTTGTTTTTGTAGGCAGAGTCATTTCCAGTTCGCTGTTAAGACCTTCAAGGTCGATCGTATCATCAAAATGCTTCATAAGGACTGTTGTAGAATTCATCATATTGCTTTCAAGAGAAGAAAGCGAATTGAACGCACTTCCGCCGTATGATGAATAATCATCAGCCGCAACTACCTGCTTTACAAGCTCATCGGGAGAGCTCCAGCCCTCTGCATCTGTACATATCCGCTCATTGATATGACGGATAAACATTGGGATACCTGCTTCGGATGCATAATTGTCCCACCAGCCTGCTATCTCATCAAAGGGTTCTGAGCTGTCGCTGCGTGAGCCTTCCGCACGAAGCATAATAAAATCGGCATATCCTTTTTTTATGTAGCTTACCGTATCGGCATAACCATCTGTAAGGGCTTCAAAGTTTACACTTGTTTCCGAGCCGTTTTCATCTGTTGTATAATTTGCCCATACATCATTAATGGAAATGCCCACAGGAACAGTATTGTTTGTCTTTCTTACAGCATCTGCAGCAAGGCTGAAAACATATGCGCCGTTATCCATAAGCCAGTTATCAAAGCCTATGCCTGAGCCATTCTCCATATAGTCATTAAGAGAAACATTGTTTTTTGAAGAATAATATCCGTCAAGAATTATGCCGTCAACAGGATATTTAACTGTAAAGGCATGTACCTTTAAAGCTAAATAATCAATTCTCTCCTGCAATGACATATTTTCAAGACTATTTAATATAGTATCAATGCTGAATGTAAGGTAAACATAAAGTCCACGTTCCTTGGCTGCATCGATCGCATATTCAATAACAGAGCGGCTGACAGTTTCATTTATATCTGTGCTGTAAAAGAACCTACCCTTATAATCTGTATTGATAACAACAGTATTAAGTCGGTCAGCTTCTATGGTATCAAGCATTTTTTCAACTTCATCGGTTATCTCTTCGGATGACTTTTCTGCACCGTCCTCATTAGCAGCTGCATAATCAACAGTCGGAGTAATGTACACCCCACGCATTTCTGACGGAAAACTGTACATCGCAGTATATTCAGGCTCTACAAAATCCGCAAGATCTTCATCACGGTTTATATCCTCCTGCGGAGCAATAACTACAATATCAGAATCTTCCTCAGCAAATGCATTTATACTTCCCAATGCCGAAGAAACATCTGCCGAAAAAGTCATAGACACAGCAATTGCAGTTATTATTCCAAATAATCGCAAACCTTTATTTTTCACTAAAATTCTCCTTGTTCTGAATCGCTTTACACATTTTTATTTTTCTATATTTGATAATTCCTTTGAAACCTGCGCTGAAACATCACTTGACGGTGTAAATATCGAACCATATCTGAATATCGCAACACCGCCGTAATTTGAAAGTGTTTTTGCCGACGCCATCTGCCGTGAAATAATATCAGAGTTATTTACCCATTCATTTTTACCGTCAGAACCTGCATAGGTATCTACTGCACCTATCTTATAGCCCGCAAGACCTATAACAAGCTTTACATTTCCGGAAGAAGTCATATTGCTCCACTCTGTTATTGTGTTCTCATAAGGCAAAGCTGCGTTATCAAAGCCGTAATAAACCTGCGGAAGAATATAGTCACAATATCCCGATGAAGAACACCATGTCTTTACATCAGCGTAAAGGTCATTATAATTATTTGCAATACTTCCCTGCGGTGAAATTCCAAACACCGCAGTTGAATTGGCACTATGAACAGCTTTGCACAATGTTTTTACCATTGAGTTTACATTTTTTATGCGCCAATCGGAAAGGCTAAGCTCCGTATCTGAATTGCTGTAGGCACTGCTGTCAAAGCTTGCCGATGTAGTCGGATAGAAATAATCGTCGATCTGTATGCCGTCAACATCATAATTTGCGGTAATTTCCGTAATACCGTCTGCTATAAGCTGTCTGACATCGCTGTACGCAGGATTAAGATACCATCTGTCACCTGATTTTACAACATATCTGCCGTTTTTGTCAGGATCGTTATACCACTTTTTTATAGTATATTTGTCGGGGACGTTTTTCATCTGGCTGTCTGTCATAAGACGCATTGGATTTATCCACGCATGAACAGACAGACCTCTGCTGTGCGCTTCCTCTATCATTATCTGCAAAGGGTCAAAATCAACATCTGCACCGAATGTTCCGCTAAAGCGGTCGCCCGACGGAAACAGTTGTGAATCATAATATGCGTCACCGTATGCTCTGACCTGAACATAAACAGTATTAAAGCTCAATGCCTTTACATTATCAAAATACTCTTTAATTGAGGATCTGAAGGATGACTCGGATTTATTTTTCAAAATGCTGTCATATTCAAGGTATGAGATCCAAATTCCCTTTTGTTCTTTATAGTTCAACGCTGAATAGCTGTTTGTTCCGCCTGAATATGAAATCTGTGCAGGCTGCTCTGTCTGAACGGCAGTAGTTTGTACGATAGTTTCGGAAGGGCTTTCTGTCTGTATAGTCACAGCTGTTGTTTCCGCATATGTTTCAGCCACAGTATTTTGCTGTAAAGTTATATCGCTTGACACAACAGTTGGTGAAGTATCGGCACCTGTTTCCCGGTTTGTTTCTTCAGGATCTGTATTTTCTGTTAAAAGCTCTGTTAAAGCTGCTTCAGTTTCATTTTCCGAGATCTCGGTTATTGTTTCAGTTGTGTTCTCTGTTGTTTCGGAAGTTGTTATTTCAGATGAAACATTGTCAAAACCCACTTCTGCCGATACGGTATCTATACTGTCACTAACAGGAACATCTTCCGATACATTTTTGCAGCCGGACATTATACACAATGTCGATAATATCAAAGCAGCAGCTGTAAAGTGCTTGAATTTTACACTATTGGAGTTATATAGCATTGTTACCCCTTTCATTAAGGAAACACATTAAACATAAAATTGATACATAGTAATTATATAACATTTATAATGTAAAGTCAATCTAACTGATACATATTTTGCAATGTTAATTTTTGCCTTAATCAAACAAATTTTATCTGCTTTTGGCAGATCATTTCATTTAAAATTACAGTCCTGATCCGCAAACCTATAATTTTTTTATGTTATTTAATTTAATTTTTATACTTTTTTGATTAGATAAGTATATATTCTGCCTCTAAATTTATGAATAATGTCAATTTTTTAAGTGTTTAGTGAAAAAACATTTGAATAAATTTAATATTATGGTATAATAGAAAATGATATTTTTTATACTTGTTACGATTAGGATCATTTTCAGAGGGGCTTAATTAAATGGATAAAATCGAGAATAAAAAAATCAAAACACAGGTTTCATCACAGATAATGAAGAAATTCATTCTGGTCATGATTGCAATGATACTTATTTTCTGCGGCATATCATTTCTGCTTGCCAAAATAAATACCGAATCAAATTCATACAATGATATGCTTAATGCGGGGAACGTTATTTCAGGTATCGTATCAGATTATATGGATCCGAAAATATCTTCAGTAAAATCAGTTTCCGAAAACAAAGATGTTATAGCCTTTCTTAATGAGATCGGAAGTTCTTCATCTGAAGAGGATATTACCTCCGCAGATAAGTACATAACTGTTCAATCTTTGCTGAACAATATCACAGCATATGACCGTTCAATAGTTTCCTCATGGATAGTTTCGGAAAGCGGCGGTGCAGTCATAGGCAATGAAAATAAATTCATAACAGCAGAGGACTTTTCTCTTTCCTCAAAATACTGGTACCGTGGTATAGGGATTAATGACAACAGCATTATTTGCTCTGCCGCAACGGAAAGTATTTTTAACAGTTCCGTCAATGTAATTTCAATTATTGCCCCAATTTATTCTGATGGTACTGCAATTGGCTTTGTCGGTTCGGAAGTGACCACATCGGGTCTTAACAAGGTTCTTGGTCAATATACACTCAACAGCGGATGCTACCCTGTCATCACATGCGATTACGGCACTATAATTTATTCCCCTTCATCTGATGATTTTAGGTCACGCTTTAATGTCAACCAAGTCCCTCTTTCAAATATCCTCATTCAGTCATCCTCATATGCTGACGGCATAGACAGCTTTACGACCGGACTTAACAAATCAACCTACTATTATATAGATAATAATGCCATTCCCAATTGGAGCGTGATCGTCCTTTTTGACAGCCATATTTTAAGCGGCGGTATTTTCAGCTTTTTTGGACTTGAAATAATTATTCTGATATGCGTTGTTGTTCTGATCGCAATAGTTCTCAGAAATATGCTTATAAAAGAGGTAGGGCTTCTCTCAAAAATAAAGGACTCTACGCAGGAATTGTCAACAGGCAATTACAAATACACCATTGACACAGCTTATGCAGGAAATAACGAGCTTAAAGTTATATCAGACAATTTAAACTCCATTGCAAATTCCCTTAATGAAAAAAATGAACTAATTGTTCAATATACTTCAACTGATACTCTGACAGGTCTTCCAAACAGAATAAGCCTTTACAAGCACCTTGAAACACTCATTACTTCAAATCTTTCAAAGGACATAACGGAAAAAAAGCGTTTTGCTCTTATGTTTGTGGACATTGATAATTTCAAATGGCTCAATGAAACTCTCGGTCATAATTTCGGTGACGCTGTTCTTTGTACATTTGCCAATGTTCTTTCCGATGCTCTGCGCAAATATGGCTCAATTTACCGTTTCAGCGGTGATGAATTCATCATTATAGTAGAATTCGGTTCGGAATACAGCATTATCCACGATGTTATCGACCGTATGCAGAAAGCTTTTGACAAGCCGATAAAGGTTCTTACCGATAATATTTACCTTAGATTTTCCGTGGGTGTTTCAATTTATCCTGATGACGATGAGGTTGCAGACCTTTTGCTCAGAGATGCCGACCTTGCTCTTCACCGTTCAAAGGACAGCGGCAAGGACCGTGTTTCATTCTATACCAATTCCATAAAGAAAAAACGTTCATTCAGCAAGGCTGCTATTGCTCAGCTCATTTCAACTGCCCTTAAAGAAAATGAAATGTATCTCAACTATCAGCCAATTATTTCTACCGAAAGCTGTGATATTCATGGTTTTGAAGTGCTTCTTAGATGGAATAATCCAGAGCTTGGAAGTATTCCTCCGACTGAATTTATCAGCGTTGCTGAGGAAACAGGTGCTATCGTTCAGATCGGCACATGGATATTTGAAAGTGCCTGCCGATTCTTAAAAGAGCTTTGCGAAAAATACAGAAATGACATCATTATGTCGATAAACGTATCCCCTGTTCAGCTCCGCCGTGCAGACTATCTTGAACATGTAAAGCGTGTAATCGAGATAACACAGGTAAATCCTGCAAATATTCAGATTGAGATCACTGAATCAACGCTTATAGATTTTATCGATTCGGACAACAGCGTTATCGAACAGATAAATGATATGGGAATTGCAATCGCCCTTGACGATTTCGGAACAGGCTATTCTTCTCTTAATTATCTAAAAAATTTCCCTATCAAGTGTCTGAAAATAGATAAATCCTTTGTTGATGAAATAAACAACAACAAGCGTGATTATGCTATCACCGATTCAATTATCGACTTGGTGCATAATCTTGGAATAAAAACTGTTGCGGAAGGTATTGAAACTGTCGGACAGTATGACTTTCTACGTGAAATGAAGTGTGATTACATTCAGGGATTCCTTATGAGCAAACCGCTCAACGAGGACGATGCACTTGAATTTGTAGAAATGTATGATGCACTTCATAAGCCTGACAGCCGCATACTTAAAGAACATGAGAAACAGCTTGCCAACGAACGTGAGGAACGTGAAAAAAATCGTTCCTATGACGAAGGACTTCTTCACTCTGACAATAATCTCGTTGACACAGTTCTATCTAAATGAAAAATCTCAGCAGGTTTACGCTTGCTGAGATTTTTTACATCACATTATACCAATATGGTGTTTCCGAATTAAGGACAAGATTCAATTGATGACGTACATTCTGTATCTCAGCCTCCGTTTCATCATTGGCTTCCTCACAGTATGGACGTATCTTCGCCACAGTTGTATTAAGCTCATGCAGCTTATCGTCCTTTACAACAAATGACATTTTCTTTTCGTAGCTGAACCATATTGATTCAAGCTCGGCTGCTTTTTGCTCTGCTGAACTCATATCGTCTTTTTCACAGTAAGATCGTATCTCATCAAGCTTTGATATGATCCTGCTGTTTTCATTTTTTATAAGCATAAGTGCTGACACTGAATACAAAATTATTGCTCCAAGCATAATAAATGCTGTAACTACCCTTTTCATAACATCACCCTATTTTCTGTTTTCCCGGCGGACAATTGAATGTTTCATATTGCTGTCAAGGGTCATAATAAAAATATCCTTTACCTTTAGCCGCTCTTTTTCCAGTATTGATCTCAGCTTATCTTCGCTCAAATTCAGCCTTTCAAGAGCGTCATTCACTATTACACCCTCATCAATCACTATCTCAGGCGGATCAATGCTCTTGCTTTTCAGCTTCATATCACCGTTCGTAACATTGCGATACTCATATTTCTGATAGACCGATACTGTGCCCGTCGTTTCAACTACTGCAAACTGAACCTCGCTTATATCAAATATATTCTGACTATGAAGTGCTTCTGTCAGGTCATCTACCGTAAAACGTATCTCTTTCATTTTTTTCTGGTCGATCCTGCCATTGTTTATTATAACAACAGGCTTTCCGCAGGTAATATTTCTGAGCCGTTTTGATTTTATCCCAAGCCATGACATTATCACATCAAGGCTCGCCAAGGTCAGAATAGGTATTATCCCCGTCAGCAGCGGCAGGCTTGTATCTTCGACAGGAAGCGTTGCAATATTTGATATAAGTATAGTTATTGCAAGCTCTGACGGCTGCAGTTCCCCTATCTGATGCTTTCCCATAAAACGCACCGAAAAAATCAGCAGCATATATAATATTACCGCTCTGATAAAAACAATCGTCATCTTTTTTCTCCGTTCTATTTTTTCGTTACTATTTTGCTGCATAAATTCTTGGATATACTTTGTATTTTTTGACTTTATGCTGTGCATACTATAACTGCTGCAAAAAACGGAAAGGAACAAAAAATATGACATCACCAAATCCTTATAACTTTAAAAATACACCCTTATCAAAATCCATAGATGAAAATATTGCAAATATACGACGTATTATGAATGACAGTTCAGACCTGCTCCTTAATCCATTTGAAATATCGGGTGTGAAGTGCAATCTTATATGTCTTGAAGGTATGGTTTCAACAAATACTATCAGCAAGCTTATCTTAAATCCCCTTATGGCTGTCAGTATTACAGGTGATGTTACATCTGAAATTCTTTTTGACCACATAAAGGACCATATGCTTCTGACCGTTGACCGTTCTTTGGATGATAAATACGGTGATATTATTACTAAGCTTATGAGCGGTTTTGCCGTACTTATTGTCGACGGAAAGGACTTGGCTTTTTCGCTGGGAGTTCAGGGCTATTCAACAAGAGGTATCGATGAACCTTCCACCGAAGGAAACATATACGGTTCTCACGAAGGCTTTGTCGAAACAGTGAGAACCAATATGTCACTTGTGCGCCGAAGGATAAAATCTCCGCTGCTTCAATTCAATCTCTTTCCTATAACAGACCTGAGCAATGTTGATGTCATTGTGACATTTATGGCGGACAGAGTTCCAAAAAAGCTCGTTGACAAGGTGAAAAAACAGCTAAAGGGTCTAAAACTTGAAACAGTTCTTACAAGCGGATATGTTGAACCGTTTCTCAATGATACAAAGCTTTCACTTTTTTCGGGAGTATCTGTAACCGAACGTCCCGATGTTTTCTGTGCGAAAATTCTTGAAGGACGTATCGGCGTTCTTATTGAAGGCACTCCGTTTGCACTTGTTTTGCCGTCACTTTTTATAGAAAATTTTCAGACGCTTGATGATTATACATTCCGCCCGTATTATGCAACTATGGTCAGGTGGATAAGATATATCGCATTCTGGGCAGCGGTATTTCTGCCTGCTTTTTATGTGGCGATAGTGACCGTTCACCCTGAGCTTTTTAACCACACTCTGCTTGTTGTGCTTGCGGAAGCGGAAGAGCTTGCACCTCTGCCACTTGCTGTTGAGGCAATTATCGTGCTTGTATTTTATGAAATAATCCGTGAAGCGGGAGTCAGACTGCCCAAAAGCGTGGGCGGTGCGGTATCTATCGTAGGCGGACTTATTATCGGTGATGCGGCTGTTTCTGCGGGGATAATCTCAAATCCTCTTCTTCTTGTATGTGCAATTTCCGTTACTGCATCATTTGTTGTACCGACGCTTAATCAGCCTGTTACCGTACTGCGGTTCATTTCAGTTATAGCAGGAGGAACTCTCGGACTTTACGGGATTGCATTGGTATGGGCTGTTATGCTTATCAACATCTGCTCACTTGAAAGCAGGGGTACGCCCGTTATGTCACCCATTTCACCTTTTACGACTATTGCTATGCGTGATGTTACGACAAGGGCAGGTTTCCGCTTCCTTGCCCAAAATAAAATTTCAATACGAGAGCTTAACGGAGTACACATAAATAAGGAGTGATAATTTTGAACGAAAGCATTCCAAAAATAAGCTGGGGTCAGATGCTGATCGTTCTGCTCATATGCAGGATATTTACGTTAATGACCTATGTTCCGCTTATCTCCGACGGATATAATTTTCAGATACAGCTTGTTGCCGCAATAATTTCCACCGTAATACAGGCAATTATCATCATACCTCTGGTCTTATTTAATAAAGTATCACCGAATGAATCTGTCACATCTGCAATTATTAATAAAAATAAGATCCTTGGCTATTGTGCAGGCATTTTGTATCTGATTTTCTTTATGACCTATGCTGTAAGCGCTCTGCTTCATTTTATGAGATTTTTAAATGACAGATTTTTTCCCGAAACCGATCATGCGTTGATGCTCTTTATCTTAATTGCGGTATGTGCCTACTGTGCATACTGCGGAATTGAGGGGCTTTCACGGAGCAGCCTTATCGTTCTGATATTTTTTATTATAATGCTTATTGTTATGGCTGTTTCTTCTGCGCAAAGCTTTGATACCGTCAATTTTTACTCCTATGATAACAAAGGGTTATTTGCCGCCGTGACTGAAGACCTTGCAAGAAACAGCGAGATAGTCGCTGCGGCATTTCTCATAAAAAATGTAAAGAACCGCTGCAAATGCAGCCTTTACGGTCTTCTTGCCGCAAAGCTCATTCTTTCTGAGATAATTACCGCACTTATCATAGGTGTTCTCGGTGATTTCTCAAAATATACGGATTATCCTTTTATGACGATAGGTTCTTATTCGGGAGCGGGATTTTTCCAGCGTAATGATGCGATATATCTTATTTTATGGACTGTTACCGCTGTAATAAGCATTGCACTTTTTATTGCTCTGTCAGGTGAACTTCTTAAAGAGTTTTTCCCGGAGATAAAGCTTCAGAACTCAATAATTTCCGCTGTTATATTTGCAGCCGCTTTATTTTTCACTTATACTGATATGGATATTACATCATTGCGAGGATATATATGCGGTGCGGTCTCACTTATAATACTTGCAGGCATTATACCATTATGCCTATGGTTATCTACGAAAGGCAGCGTAAAAAATGAAAAATAAAATAAAAAATATTGCTATGACTATGCTTATCTGTTTTTCCGCAGCATTTTTACTCACGGGCTGTATAGGCACAGAAGTCAACAAGCGTGTTTTTGTACAGCTTATGGGCATTGAGAAAAACGACGGTGTTTATGAAGTAAATCTGCAATTTTATTCTCCTCAAAGCAGCAACGGTTCTCCTGATATTTCTCAGTCAAACTCAGCTTCGGTAAGCGGAAACGGCTCGACTTTATATGAAGCTGTTGCAAATGCAGAATTAAGATCGGGCAAAGAGCTTTTTCTCGGTCATACTAAGCTCATCATTATAGGCACAGGCATAACCGAACCGTCCGATGAGCTTTTGCCTTTGCTTCAGAACAGCATTTCACCGATATGTCCCGTAGTTTACTGCCGTGAGCCTGCTTCAATTACCGATACTTTTATGTCTGAGGGACTATTTTCAGCCGACCGACTTACAAAAATTATGGACTCAAATGTGCGAAGCGGCAATTGTATCTATACCACCTTTGCACAGCTTACCGAAAACACGGGTACATTAAACGCTGCGGCTGCTATTCCCATAATCCAGGCAGAAAATGAAAGTATATCATTCAATGGTGCTGCCTTTGCCGAAAAAGGCGGAATACAAGGTCATCTCGCCTCGGAAGATACATTAGGCTTAAAGCTTCTCCTTGATGATTTTAAGTGCAACGACAAAATACCCGTGACCGTTTCGGTTGGCGACGCTTATGCAGCAGTTGACATTATCGGCTCAGATACGAAAAAATATGCCGATATTTCAGATGGCAGACTGCGTGTAAACACCTGCATTGACCTGAAGATCAACATAACCGAAAACAGATACAATTTAAGCGAACAGCAGATCTTTCAGGCTGTCTGCAAGTCGATTCAGGACAACTGCATAAGTGCATATTCGACTTCCGTATGGTACAGCAACTGTGATGTTTTCGGCATTTACAAGCTTGTTCGCAGGGATCGCCCCGATTTTATCCTGACCTATAACTCAGACAGAACGCATTATCTTAAAGACAGCATCCTTAACATAACCGTAAAAGCGAAGCAATAAAAATTCGGC
>ENA-OPCY01001877-OPCY01001877.1-human-gut-metagenome-genome-assembly--contig:-NODE-1877-length-11106-cov-3.921365_pt1 | contig 11106 bp, 7 predicted proteins | sample MGYA00241568_ERZ501487 | MGnify/ENA primary metagenome ERZ501487 (study PRJEB25962, sample SAMEA2042574) | human gut metagenome | biome: human gut; feature: human-associated habitat; material: faeces... | reverse complement strand
GGCGTTGCCCCAAACCCCACAAGGGAGCTCCGCCCCTTGACCCCGCAAGGGGGATTCCCCCTTGACCCTTTTTTGCCGCCCGGCTTGAGTGCTTTTCCCTACGCTTTGGGTTAAGCGGCTTTTTTCGCCTTTACAGCGGCAGGGGCTTCACATACCCCACCTCTACCCCAACTTCCTGCAGCTTCAAAATCATCGGCATCAGCCGCGCGTCCTCCGGCGTCTGCGTTACCAGATACAGCCGCACATTCGGCCCCATCCGCCGCATCGACAGCATCACATCCACCATCTGACTATCCAAACGCGCTGTAATCACCACCGTACACCCCACCTTCCGCATCCGCCGCATTTCCAGCAGCAGCACCTTCGCGAAAGGCTCCGGATTGCTGAAATCCGCGCGCGCAAGGTTTTCCAGCAGCATTTTCAGCCCCATGTCCTTGTCCAGCTCCACCGGGTGCGCGCCGGGCAACGGCAGGCGCGCCGGATGCTCGGCTTTCGCTGCCTGTACCATCACCGACGCGGCGGTTTCAATCAGCGCATCGCGCAGGTCGGCGTCTTCCTCCGAATCGGCCTGCTTTGGCGGTTCGGCGCAGTCCAGCAGGACGAGCGCGTCCGGCTGAACGGGGTCTTCAAAGCGGCGGACGAGCGCCTCCTGCTTGCGGGCGGATAACTTCCAGTGGATTTTTTTCATCGGGTCGCCGGGCTGATAGGTGCGCACGTCGGTGGGATTCGTCACGTCCTCGGAAGCGCGCGCCATCGCTTCCGTGCCCATTTCGCCGGAGGACAGGCGGAGCGGCGCGATGTCGAACAGCTGCGGCAGCACGAGCAGCTCCCCGCCGTCCATATTCGGCTTCTGGCGAATCGTGCATACGCCGAAGAAGTCCGACAGCATCACGCTCTGCACTCCGGGTTGAATCGCGCCGACGTGCGCGGCATGGAAGGAGAGCTCCAGCGCCTGTGACCGCCCCGGACGGAGCTGCATCATCTGCGTACCGCTGGCAGTGCTGTTCGCGCCGCTGACGCCGGAGAGTTCCAGCCACATCGGGGCGAGCGGAATCCATCCGCGTCGCTTGACCTGCACGTTCAGCGTCACATCTTCGCCGCGCTGCACCCGTTCGGTGGAGGCGCGGGAGGATACCTCCAGCGTGGCGGATGCGCGGAACACGCCGTAAATCCCGCTCAGGCACAGCAGCGCAATCAGCAGCGCAGGCATCAGGAAAACGGGACTGCCGGTGGAGAACGCCGCCGTCAGCAGTGTCAGCGTGACGAGAATGGGCAGTGTCAAATGCAGCGTCACCTGCCGCGCCGGACGGTTCTCTGCCTGCTTCATGGCGCTCACAGCTTCACCGGCACGGGCGTATTCTGGACGATGCGCCGGACGACACTTTCCGGCGTCACGCCCTTCATGCGCGCTTCGGGGCTGAGCACGAGGCGGTGCGCAAGCACTTGCACCGCCATGTGCTGCACGTCCTCCGGCACGATGTAGTCGCGCCCGGCGAGCAGCGCGCACGCCTGCGCCCCGTGGATGAGGGCAATGGCGCGGGTGGATGCGCCCAGCTGTAGGGCGGCATCCTGACGGGTGGCGGCGGCGATGGTCGCCACATACGAGCGAACCTCCGGCGAACAGTAAATCTGCGTGACCATTTCCTGCATGGCAATAACGTCCGCCGCCGAGCAGACGGGGGACAGCGTCGCCATCGGCTTCACCACGCCGGAATAGCGTTCCAGCACGTCCATCTCCTGCTCAATCGTCGGGTAGCCGATGGACAGGCGCAGGAAAAAGCGATCCATCTGCGCTTCCGGCAGGGGATATGTGCCCACAAATTCGCCCGGATTCTGCGTCGCCAGCACGATAAAGGGCTGCGGCACGGGGTGCGTCACGCCATCCACCGTCACCTGCTGCTCTTCCATCACTTCCAGCAGGGCGGACTGCGTTTTCGGGCTGGTGCGGTTGATTTCGTCCGCCAGCACCACCTGACTCATCACCGAGCCTTCGCGGTATTCCGTTTCGCCGGTCTTGAAGTTGACCAGCGTGTAGCCTGTCACGTCGGAGGGCATCAGGTCGGGGGTGAACTGAATGCGCCGGAACGTGCAGTCCAGCGATTTCGCCAGGGCACTGGCGAGCGTCGTCTTGCCCACGCCCGGCACGTCCTCAATCAGCACATGCCCCCGGCACAACAGCGCAATCAGCGCATATTCGATAACTTCCTGCTTGCCCACGATAACGGTGCTGATATTGTTCATCAGCCTTTGAATCATTTGCCGCGGCTGCATACTGCGCCTCCTCTTTGTTGATTCCTCCATCAGTATACCCGTTTTCGGCGGATATTGCAAGCAAAGGGCGCTGTTTTTACATTTGCGCGCCGCGGAGAGAGAATGAATTTTCAACGCTCGTTTATCTTTCTGCTGAATGCTTGACACGGTCAAGGTTTTATGCTATGCTTCGTATTTGTTGATATTCCCGGCGTTTTGCCGCATTATGGGAGGAAAGCATGATTCGCATCGTCACCGAATCCATGTCCGATTTTACGCAGGAGGAAGCCAAGGCCGCTGATCTCATCGTGATGCCGCTGCCGATTCGCTTCGGCATGGAGGAATACTGGGATGACGGCGTATCCCTGACGCAGGATGATTTTTATGCGCGCCTGCGGGTTGCCAAGGAGCTGCCCAAGACCAGCCAGGTGCCGGTGGAACATTACCGCAAGTGCTTCAACCGCCTGCTGGAGAATCCGGAGGACGAAGTGCTGGTGATAACCGGCTCGTCGAAGCTGTCCGGGTGCTACCAGTCGGCGTGCATTGCGCGGGAGGCGTGTCACGACCCGGCGCGCGTGACGGTGCTGGATTCGCTCAACGCGACGTGCGCGGAGTACATGCTCGTCGATCAGGCGCTGCGCTATCGCCGCGAGGGTGTCAGCGACATGCAGACCATGCTGGCGAAGCTGCGCGATGTGATGGCGCACTACAAAATTATCGGCATGGCGGCTGACCTCAAATATCTCGTCATGGGCGGACGGCTTTCGCCTTTGGTGGGCAAGCTGGGCAACCGCCTGAGCATCAAGCCGACGCTGAAGATTGAGGACGGCATCGTCAGCAAGGCGGGCATGGTGCACGGAATGGCGAAGGGGAGCGCGTGGTACATCGAGCAGCTGAAGGAGTGTCCGCCCGATCCGGACGTTCCGGTCTATATCGGCGGCGCGGACTGCCCGGAGACGGTTGCGCTCATCAAGTCGCAGATTGAAGCGGCGAATCTCGGCATTCAGGATATCCGCTGCGTCAAAATCGGGTGTCTGATTGGCACTTATGTTGGCCCTGAACTGACGCTCGTTGCGTGGAAGCGGAAATAATCAAAACGGCAGCTCTCCCCAAATCGCGGGAAGGCTGCCGTTTCTTTATCTGAATCTGCACAGCGCAACGTGCAAATCCACCGTCACATGCGCATCGGCTCTTTGCGCCAGCGCATCCTTCTCCGCTGCCGACAAATCGTGATTCAGCGGCGTCATGCGCACAAAATCACCCCATAATTCCGGCGAGACGGGCAGTGTCTCATGCACCCGCACCGATTTTACCAGCTGCGCCTTCTCCCGCAGGTACGCATCCACCTGCCCTTCCTCGTAGGCGGACATGCCCCGCGCCGCGCGAATCTCCCGCAAATAGTCCTGCCCCGGATAGACCTTCACCAGCATGCCGTCCGGGGATAGTACGCGGCGGAACTCGTCGTAATTCGCGGGGGTCAGCACATCCAGCACGGCGGAAAACGTGCCGTCCGCAAAAGGCAGGCGGCGCAAATCCCCCACGCACCAGACGGCTTGGCAGGGCTGATTGGTTGCTTGCAGAATCGCGTCCCGACTGATGTCGATGCCCGCGCCGATGCTGTCGGTTCGGCGTGTCAGCAGGGCGTTCAGGTACCAGCCTTCGCCGCAGCCCGCGTCAAGCAGCTTTTGTGGCGCATCCGGCAGCAGCGCGTCGATGGCGTCCGCGACCGGCTGATAGCACCCCGCCGCGAACACGCGCTCACGGGCGGCAAACAGCGCCGCGTCATAGAACGTATCCGCCTGCGCCGAAAGCAGATTAACGCACCCGCGCCGGTTCACATTCACGGCGTGGCCGCCCGCGCAAATCAAATTGTCCCCCTGCCGGGAAAGCAGACGGCAGCAGACGGGGCAAATCAGCCCGTGCAAATCGGAAACGGCGGCAAACAGCTTTTCGCGCTTGGAAAGCATCACAAAATCCTCCTTGATATGCTGGACAAATAGGTCAAAGGGGTGTACAATATGCCTGAAATCCATCAGGAAAGGATGAGGAATATGTCTCGAATCGAAACCGTCCGCGCCGCGATGATGCAGGCAATGAAGGAGCACGACAAGGAACGCAAGGAAGCGCTGTCGCTGCTGCTGTCCGCGCTGAAAAACAAGGCGATTGACAAGCGCGCCGACCTCACGGAGGACGAAGAGAACGCCGTCGTCCTGCGCGAAATCAAGCAGTGTCAGGAATCCATTGAGCAGGCGAACGGCCGTGAGGATATTATCGCGGAAAACACGCTGCGCATGAAGGTATATCAGGAGTTCGCGCCGAAGATGATGTCCGAGGACGAGGTGGAGGCGGAAGTGACCGCTGTGCTGGCGGAACTGGGGCTGGATGCGCCGACCGCGAAGCAGAAGGGGCTTATCATGAAAACGCTCATGCCGCGCGTGAAGGGCAAGGCAGACGGCGCGCTGGTGCAGAATGTGCTTGCGCGGCATCTTGCGTAAGTCATTATACCAGAAATCGAAATCAAAGAAAAGGGGGAGCAGCCCGCATGAGCTGCTCCCTTTTCGATTGGGTCGAAGCATCAGCTCTCCGCCAGCGTAATCACCGTTTCTGCCGTTTTCGCGCCCACCACGTCGCCCCTGCAAGGCTCAAACGCAACCGTGCGCGTTCCGCTGCCCGCGTCCGTGAAGGACAGCTTGTAGGTCATCGTCCCGTCCGTTACGTCGTAGATGTAGCGGTTCACGCTGCCGTCAATGTACACGCGGATGCTCGTCGTGTTTGCCACGGTCAGCGTGAAGGTGATTTCCTCGTTCAGCGCCGCCGTCGTTTTGTCCGCACTGATGGCGGAAATCGTCGGCGCGGCTTCTGCTGGTTCGCTCACGTCGCGCATCGGCGGATTCGTTGCGTCCACAAAAGACGCTGCCGGAGCGGTTGCCGCGATGGTGGTTTCGCCCTTCGTTACGCTGATTGTTCCCGCCGCCAAACCGTTCGCCGTCGCCGTAATCTTCATTGTGCCGGAAGCCCCGTCGTGCTTCACCACGCAAAGGCACTTCCCGCTGAACGCGGCGTGCGTGCTGCCGGAGAGCTTCTCCACATTCGCGCCGTGACCGTTGTCCGTGCCGATAATCGTTCCGCCCATGACCGTAAAGACCACGCTGTTGTCAGCGCTCGGACAGAGCGTTCCGTTCTTGTCCAGTACGTCGCAGGTGATGTAGACCAAATCATCCGACGCGGTGCTGACCGCTGTCTTGTCGCTGGAAAGCGCCAGTTTCGCGGGCGCTCCCGCCGTGTACTGAATGTCCTGCGCAATCAGATTGCCGGAAGCGTCGTAGCCATTCGCGACGATGGTTCCCGCCGCATACGCCACCGTGTAGGCGTACTGATTCTTCGTCCCGCGCTGGGAAAGCGCCTTCTTGCCCAGCGACGTTCCGTTCAGGAAGAGTTCAACCGACGCGCAGTTGGAGTACAGCCATACGTCGATATTGCCGGATTCGTGCGTCCAGTGCGGCAGCATGTGAACCATCGGGCGGCTGTCCCACATGGACTGGTACATGAAGTAGATGTCCTTCGGGAATCCGCAGGTGTCCACAATGCCGAAATAGCTTGATTTCGCCGGGTATTTGTTCCATTCGGTCGGTTCGCCGATGTAGTCAAAGCCCGTCCAGACGAAATGCCCGCAGGAACGAGCGCTGCTTAAGTAGGCGTTCACCGTTTCTGCCGCCGTGTTGCCCCACGAAACCGCCTTGTTGTCGTAGGACGGATACGCCATGTTCGCGCTGTCCAACGCGTATACGCCGCGGCTGGAAAGCGCCGAGGTCGTTTCGCTGCCGTAAATCGGGCGGTCGGTCTGGTAGGTCTGATTGTTGCCGTTGTAGTTGATGCCAACGACATCCACGATAGCCATCAGCGCAGATAGATTGCCGCCGGGGGCGTTGTTGCCCATCGTCGTCGGGCGGGTGCTGTCGAGGGCTTTCACCGTGCTGTTCACCATCGTGCAGACGTTCACAATCTCGCTGGATGAATAGTCGCCGAGCGTCAAATTCGTGCGCACTTCGTTGCCCAGCGACCACATGATGACCGCCGGATTGTTCCAGTCGCGGCGAATCGCGCTGGTCACGACTTCGGCGTAGTGGTCGGTGAAATATCGCCCGAAATCCTTCTGCTTCTTGCTCTTCGTCCAGCAGTCGAATAGCTCTTCCACCAGCAGCACGCCCTTGCGCTGGCATACGTCGAGGTATTCCGCGCCGAACGGGTTGTGCGTCAGGCGAATCGCGTTGCAGCCCATGTTGGTCAGGATGTCCACTTGCCGCTCAATGGCGCTGCGGTTCTCCGCCGCGCCGATGCACCCGCCGTCGTGGTGGACGCACACGCCTTTGAGCTTCGTGTGGATGCCGTTGAGATAGAAGCCCGTGTCCTTGTCGAATCGGATGCTGCGGTAGCCGTAGGTCACGCGCTTTGACCGCTGAACCCGATTGCCGACCTTCGCACTGAGCTGTGCTTCGTAGAGGTTCGCCGGGGAAGCCGTCAAAAGCGCAGTCGGCGCATTGCTGGGCAGAATGCTCTGCTGATAGCTTGCCGCCAGCCCTGCCACGCCGCTTGCGCTGATGACGGTCGTCGGTGCGTAGGTGGTCAGCGCCTTGTACGCGGCGAGTTCAGCGGCGGAAAGGGCGGTTTTGACGGGTATTGCAAGCGGTACATAGATATATACCTCGTTCGCATCGAGGAATGCTTTGAAGTCGGAAACGGTCGTCGTACCCCTTTCCGCGTAAGCGAAACCGATGATATTGCTGCTGCTGGTAGCAATGCCGCCTACGGTTTCACCGTTGATGGCAGCACTGAAATGCGTGCAGAATGTTCCTGCTGCATCGATGCCGTCGAACGTGCAAAAATAGCGGTCAACATTGTTTCCAGCCTTCGTCCAATTCATCGAAGATGTCAGCTTGAATTTGGTGACGCGGTGCAAATACACCCCGCGCGCCAAATCCACCTCATCGCACACCCACTGCTGACCGTTTTCATCCGTGTAGTTCCCGCCGGATGTGACCGGGACGCCCGGCAGTGCGTTCGGCGTTTGCAGCGTCAGCGTCTGCGACTTGTTCGCGCCGTCCGACACCGTGACCGTCACCGTTCCGCCGTCACCCGCGCTGACAATCGGCACGGGCGCGGTCGGGGTCGGCACGCCGTTCTGCGTGCTTTTGCCGTACACATGCAGCGCACCCAGCGGTTTCCCCGGCAGCGCGTTTTCGCACGTCAGCGGATTGCCCGATGCCGACACGCTTTTCCCGTTTTCCATCAAATCCCGCTGCTGCGCGTCGCTGATGTGCCATAGCTTCGGGCTGCGGTACGCTACCGTCGCGCTGACGTTCTGCGTTTCTCCTGCCGCAATCACCGCCGACGCGTCTGCCGTGCCGACTTTCGCGCCGTCCGGGTCGTACAAATCCACCGTGAACGTCGCCGATGCTTCCGCCCCCGTCTTGTTCACCGCGTCAAACGTGATAACCGTTTCGCCGTTGGTCAGGTCGCTGTCCAGCTTCGGGGTCGTCACGCGGATGTTCTCCATGCGAATCTGGTCATCCAGCAGCGTCACCAGTTCCACCGGGCGAATCATTCCGCTGCCGGAGTACCAGCGCGACGACGGCTGCTCATTGCGCACGAACACCGCAATCGTATTCACGCCGCTGACCATCTGTTCTGTCGCATCCACCGCGAACGGATTGTAGCCGTAATAGTTCTTGTGTACCTGCTGCCCGTTGACGTACACCGTCGATTCCATGTACACGCCGTCAAAGCACAGCACATACCGCCGCCCACTCTGCTTGTTCACGCTGACGGTCGTGCGATACCACGCGTCGCCGCCATCCAGATACCCGCCCTCATACGTCGCCGGACTGGACGAATTAAAGTCCAGCTCCACCGACCAGTCATGCGGCACGCTGACCGTCCGCCAACTTGCGTCGTCAAACCCAGCTGCCGCTTCGGCGGTCGAGGAATACGCCGTGTTCGCGGTCGCGGAAATCAGGTTGAACTTCCACGAATCCAGCGGAACAGCGGACACAAGCTGGTCGGCGGTCGTGACGGGGATGCCGATTTCCTCCAGCGCACGAAGGCGCGCATCCAGCGACGAAAACTGCTCCTGCAGCGCCGCAAGCGAGTAAAAACCGGGAACATCCGCCACGCGGTCGGTGGAAGAGGGAAAAACGCAGCCCGTTGCGGCGAAAATGCAGTTCTGCACGTCGCCGCTGGTCAGGGTGACATAGATTTCGATGTCGCCGGGCTGGGCGTAGGCGGCGGGCGGCAAGGTGACGGACGCAATGCTGCCCTGCGCGCTGCCGCTAAGAGGGATGGTTGTGCCGGTGCGCAGGTGCTTGACCGTGCCGGAAACGGCGGTGTTGCCAAGGTCAACGGGATTTCCCGCGCGGAGAACCGTGACAGTGATTCGGTGCGCCCGGCGCGCATCGGTGATGAACAGCGCGGGGATGTTCATGCGGCGCAGGGGACGGGTGAGGTCAGCGGTATAAGTGAGAGTAGTGGTAATGTCAGTCAATTTCGCTCCTCCTTGTGTGATGGGTACGGCGGCGCGGGCAGGTGCACCGCGAAATATAGGAACTTGCGTTCGCTATATGCGCATGATAGCACGGATGCCCGCAATTGGCAAGAAAATTTGATTTCACTTGAATTGGCTTGATTTCATTTGATTTCGCTTGATTTTGCTTGAGATGGGGAGATAGAAAGCTGCGCCTATCCGGCGCGATGGCGTTGTTTGCTTTTTCCTTGCTCCTTCTGCGCGGTTATCCGCATTCCTCCCAACCTAATTTCGACTCTCCCTCTTTCCTTTTCCCCCTCCCTATGGTATAATCATACTGGAATCCTATTTCCGAGGAGCAGAAGGCGTATGATGAAGGATCTGGTAGTCATCGGCGGCGGACACGCGGGTTGTGAAGCCGCCCTCGCAGGGGCGCGCATGGGGCTTGATACCCTCCTGCTGACGCTGAATATGGACGGCATCGCCCTCATGGCGTGCAATCCGGTCATCGGCGGCAGCGCAAAGGGGCATCTTGTGCGTGAACTGGACGCAATGGGCGGCGAAATGGGGCGCGCCATCGACGATACGTTCCTGCAAAGCCGAATGCTCAATATGTCCAAAGGCCCGGCGGTTCACGCCCTGCGCGCACAGGCGGACAAGCAGCAGTACCAGAACCGGATGCGTACCGCACTGATGACGCAGGACAACCTGACCGTCCGGCAGGGAGAAGTCGCCGCGATTGACGTCGAGAACGGGCATGTCACCGGCGTGACGACAACAACGGGGCAGCATATCTCCTGTAAAGTCGCGGTTGTCGCGTGCGGCGTGTACCTCCGCAGCCAGATTATCATCGGCGAGAGCATTACACCGGGCGGGCCGCAGGGGCTGATGAGCGCGCCGAACCTCAGCGGAAGCCTGACGCGCATCGGCTTTCCGCTCCGGCGGTTCAAGACGGGGACGCCCGCGCGCATCGACGTGCGGACGATTGATTTCGACGAAATGACGCCCCAACCCGGCGACGAACCTGTCACGCCGTTCTCGTTTATGACCGACCGCGCGCTGCACAATACCTACGCATGCTATTTGACATGGACGACGCCGGAAACGCACGACATTATCCGCCGAAATCTCCACCGTGCGCCGCTGTATTCCGGCAAAATCCACGGCATCGGGCCGCGCTACTGCCCGTCGATTGAGGATAAAATCGTCAAGTTCGCCGACAAGGAGCGCCATCAGGTGTTCCTTGAGCCGGAAGGAATGCAAAGCCGCGAATGGTATGTGCAGGGCATGTCCACGTCGCTGCCGGAGGATGTGCAGTGGGAGATGTACCGCTCCGTGCCGGGCTTGCGGCGGTGCGAGCTGACGCGGCTGGCGTATGCGATTGAGTACGACTGCATCGACAGCCGGCAATTGCGCCCGACACTGGAAAGTCTGGATGTGCGGGGGCTGTTTTTTGCGGGGCAGATCAACGGCACATCCGGGTATGAGGAAGCCGCCGCGCAGGGCTTGCTGGCGGGCATGAATGCCGCTTTGACGGCGCAGGGCAAGCCGCCGATTGTGCTCACGCGCGATCAGGCGTACATCGGCGTGCTGACCGACGACCTGACGACGAAAGGCACGGACGAGCCGTACCGCATGATGACGAGCCGCGCCGAGCACCGCTTATCCCTGCGGCAGGACAATGCGGATTTGCGCCTGACGCGCATCGCCTACGAGGCGGGTCTGGCGACGCGGGAGCGCATGGAGCGCACGGAACGCAAGGCATCGGAAACCGCGCAGCTGCTGGGCGAACTCCGCAAGGCGAAGTACACGCCCGGCGTCACGCTGAACGACTGGCTGGAGAAGCATCATCAGCCGGAAGCGCAGAACGGGCTAAGCGCGGTGGAACTGCTGAAGCGTCCGGAAATCACGCTGTCAGCGCTGGCGGAGCTTTCGCCGGAAATTAGGCAATTCGGCAAGCCCGCGCAGGAGCAGGCGGAAATCTCGGTGAAGTATGAGGGTTATTTGGAGCGACAGGAGACGCTGATTCGCCACGCGCGGCAGATGGAAGAGACGCTGCTGCCGGAGGATTTGCCCTACGAGGAAGTGACCGGGCTTCGGATTGAAGCGCGGCAGAAGCTGATGAAGCAGCGTCCGCGGTCGCTTGCGGCGGCGAGCCGGATTCCGGGAGTATCGCCCGCGGATGTGGCGGTGCTGATGGTGTTCTTGGAGAAGCACAAGGGCAATGCTTAAGTGCCTTTGGGCGGGCGGCATTTCTGAATACATCTTTGCAACTGAATTTTCTTGTTGCAGGGGATTTCGCCTCTGCGGAGGCGACCAAAGGGCTTTCCGATCGCCCT
>ENA-OPCY01001870-OPCY01001870.1-human-gut-metagenome-genome-assembly--contig:-NODE-1870-length-11135-cov-2.896931_pt1 | contig 11135 bp, 7 predicted proteins | sample MGYA00241568_ERZ501487 | MGnify/ENA primary metagenome ERZ501487 (study PRJEB25962, sample SAMEA2042574) | human gut metagenome | biome: human gut; feature: human-associated habitat; material: faeces... | reverse complement strand
GATGCGGCCGCGGGTGTCAATGCCGCGTTGATGAAAATTTCTCATATGGGATTTGTTTTGTTTGACAGAAGGACGTACTTGTCTTCTCGTTTTTGTCTCTTTGTCCTTTTGTCCGGTAAATGGTTATACATGAATGGTCTCACCCCTTCCGATGCCACACTTCGTGGGGTGGAATGCCACACTTCACGGGGGTAAATGCCACACTTGGGACGTGCTGAGGTGTGGCATTCGGAACGTTGACATGTGGCATTCGGAACGCTGACGTGTGGCATTCGGAACACTGACGTGTGGCATTCCGGATGCCGGAGTGTGGCGTTTCAGCCGGGTTTCTGTTTCGGCTTTTTCGATGAAGGCGGCGGGGTTTGCGACGTCCACGAACGGGCAGTTTCGTTCCAGAAGGCGGTATTGTCCGGTCGGGGTGGCGCTCCGTCGGGGATGGGGCAGCCCAGGTAGGTGCGCCGTCCGTTCACCAGCTGCTCGTAGCGGTAGGGGTTGGGCGGTGCGGCGGCAGACTGCTGCTTTTCGAGGCCCTGCAACAGCATATGCAGTTCCTGCGAGGTGCGCTGGCCGGCTTGGGTGTAGAACGTGAAGTAGCTTCGCACTTCTTCCTGGCTGTTCATCCTCTCCTCTTTTCCGAGGAGTACGATGTGTTTCTTGAATTCTTCCAGTGCCGTATCAAAATGCTTGTTCAGCAGGACACTGTAGCCGCTTCTCATGCAGACCATTTCACGGAACAGTTGGTTTTTCGACAAGCCATCCACTTGCTTCCTCCAGCTCTGGTAGGGAGTGACGCCGCCGCCGCCGTTCTTTGGGACGACATCGTCGTCTTTTCTTTTCATCTGTTCTTCTCTATTCTGTTCTTCTCTTACGCGCGCGAGGCCGGTTTTGCTTCTACTTCCACTGTTGTTCAGTGGGTTATCACCGTTTTTCGCATCCTCCGTTTTCTCCGGAGTTTTCAAATTGTTTTGCGAATGATTTCCTCTTTCCATATTGTTGAAGTTGATGGCAGATTCAAATTCTTCTTCGTGGATAGTGAAAAGTTTGTATTCCCAGATAATTTTCTCCATGTATTTTCTGGAGAACCCTTTTCTTGAAATAATATTCAGTTGACTGAAACTGAGTTTCCTGTCGGGCTGTGCGCAGAGCATCTCGATGATGCGCAGATACATACCATAGCCCCTGCATCCTTCATTATCGATGAGTGAGGCGAGTCTTTTGTCATTAGGCAAATCGTTGGGGTGTTTGAACCAAATCATTTTTTTTCGTGTATTAGTTTTCTATTTCCTGATAGTTATCTTATATTCTGAAAGGATAGAAGGGCTTCATAGTGATGTGTAAGGGAGAGACTGTGCAGCGGTCATATCTTTTAAAATATGCTGCAAAGTTACGTATAACAGAACAAGCCTGCAAATGGACTTTTGTAGGGTTGGCAGTATTTCATCGGCCTTAGAAGATGTTCTGAGCGTGCTCCCGTCTTTTTTCGGGTGCTTAGGCATACAATGGAGAAATATGTGTTTTTTTTACGGAAAGTAGTCGGTGGAGCCCTCTCTTCAGGCGGTCTTCTACTTGTTACATTCGTAAACATTCGACTCACAGTAGCTATTGTTCTCCGGACTTTGTTTTGTGCATGCGTGTCATCTGCCGTATGTGGGGCCAGACTGCGCAGTTCGCTTTGGGAGAAAGACGATTTCCCTTCCAGCAAGCCGCCAATTGCCTCTGCAATGATTTCCAACTTATCCAATAATGGATTTCTACTGTGTGCAGTATTCTTTTCGATGCTTACTGCGGTTTGGCCCTCGCTATGGAGGGTCAGGGTCGTTTTTTTATGTTCATTATTAGTTAAAAAATATCTTGGCAAAGATACTTAATTATTGGTATTTTACCATTTATTATACGAAAAAGAAAAGTGCATGAAAAAAATGGGGGGGGAGAATTTGTAAAACATCTATAAAACATTAACTTTGTACATGATTATTTAAATCAAATGGAAAAAAAAAATTTGCAATCAAAAGTTATAGATGTACTGCGGTTTCCTATGATTGTTGGAGTCGTTCTGTGGCATTCTTTTTTTGAAGGTATTATGGGATTGGATATTCCGGATTCAGGGATACCGATATATCATACTACCTCTTTTTTTATATCACGTATTTTGGCTTCAGTGGCAGTTCCTTTATTTTTTTTTATTTCAGGGTATCTCTTTTTCTTTCGCACCACCTTTTCTGTTGATGTCTATAAAAAGAAGCTAAAGTCAAGGATTAAAACCTTATTAATACCATATTTGTTTTGGAACTTTGTAGTACTTGTGGGACATTGGATTGTTACAGTTTTATCACCGGTACAATTGACATCAGGTGCTTATAAACAAGTGAGCGATTATACTGTTTGTGATTATCTGATTAGTTTTTGGAATATTAATGGAATGCCGGTAAATGGAGCTTTATGGTTTATACGTGATTTAATGGTCATGTTGGTCTTTTCTCCATTAGTATATTGGTGTCTTCGTTATTTTCGTTGGTATATATTGTTAGTGCTTGGTTGTATTTGGCTGGTAGGGGGAACTTTGGAGATTCCTAGAATGGATGCTGTCTTTTTCTTTTTTGTGGGAGCATGGTTTAGTATTACCGGACGTAACTTTGTTGCTGACTTTAAATCTTTTTTTCCTTGGGGAGTAGCCTTGTACTTTCTTTTTGCTATAGGTACAATTGGCGTAAGAGGAGCAGATGGATTTCTATATGTAGCCAATGCCGGCATATTATTGGGCATTGTATCGATTATAGCTTTGACTGCTTACTTTGTGGAACGGGAAAGATGGAAATCTTCTTATTTTTTGATAAGCTCTTGTTTTTTAGTGTATGCATGTCACCAGCTTCCCTTGAATATGTTCGTCCGTATTCTGTTTAAGTTTATGTCTCCCGTTTCTGATTGGCAATTTATGCTTATTTATATTGTTAGCCCTTTGGTGATTATTCTTGTTAATCTTTTGTTATACGCTTCGTTGAAAAAACTTTTTCCACATTTTACAGCCATTATTACAGGTGGAAGAGGTTGAATGAGAGCTTAATTTGTTGCGCATCCTTATCATAAAACGCCGCAGCCACGGGAATGTTTCTCCCGACTTCAGGTTGTAGTACAACGATTTGGATTCATAAATCATCTGGAACGTTTCCGTACAGAGTACCGGTTTCTTGGTCAGGCGGTTGATTTCTATGGCCTGCGGCATGGAACTTTCCACAAACAGCATGTAGTCGGTGGATGAACCGTATTCCTGGGCTTTGAAGGAGGCATGGCAATTCGCCCGTTGGCGTGCAGCCATATCCGGCAGGTCCAGCATGACGAGCTTATTGTATTTTACATGGTTCTTCTGGAGCCAGGCTTCCGTTTCCGGGCGGTATTTCTCCAAGCGTGAAGTGACCAGTGTGCCGATGGTGACTTTGGGAATGAATAGCGGAGGAGCGTTCAGCAGGAAATGACGGTATTTCTCGCCGTCATCGTTCTCTTCCGGAGTGGGGTCTGCGCAAAGCACGCCGTCAATGTCCATACACGTTTTTTGCAGGATGGAGTGGTTCATGATGTTCCACTGGAAGAAACGGGGATAATCGACTATTTCGAAAAAATAATCAACAGAATGGGTGTGTAGTGGAACTGCATAAACGACACAGTATTTGATGTTGTATAAATGTTCTATGTCCTTCAGGAGCTCGCGGCATTTCTTCACAGCCTTTCCCGTGGCTATGCTGTCGTCCACAACCAGCACTTTGTGTATGTGGGTCATGTTGAAAGTTTTCCCCCGTTCTCCGGTCTGATAGATATGCCCGTTGCGGAAAGAGTCTATGTCCGTGACCGGCAGGTTCAGGTAGAGCGCCAGCAGGTTGGCGGGAAACATGCCACTGCGGGGCACGCCGACAATGAGGTCGAAATCCCGTGGCAGAATGCTGAGATGTTGCAGGATGCAATGGTTTAGGTCGTCTATGTTACGATAGTTCATGTAGCTTTCTCCTTCAAAAAATTATCGATTATGCCGTATATTTTCTTTACGCTGTGTCCCCAGCTGTGGGTCTCGGCAAAGGCTATGCGCTGTTTGGCGAGCTCTTTGTCGTCAGCTTCGGTCACAGCACGGTCTATGGCCGAAAGCCATTCTTCCGGGTTGGTGGCCAGGTGCGTGTGGTCTGCGAATATGTGGCGCATGGTGTGGGTACTGGTTGCGACAGTGGGTTTACCCATAGCCAGATATTCGTCTATTTTCAATGGATAGTTACCGTCGGTAATGTCGTTCACCATTTGCGGATTGATGCAGACATCGTAGGCTGTGATGTAAGCGGGCAACTCGTCCACTTTTTTTTGCCCGGTGAAATACGCATTTTTCAAGCTGTGGATTCGGTGTTGGCGAAAACCGTCGTCTTCCGGTCCGGTGAACACAAAACTATAATCGGGACGCTGACTTATTATCTGATAGAGCAGTTCTCCGTCAAGGCGGGTACTGTTTATCGTACCCATATATCCGATGATAGGGCGTGGAATGTCTTGCATGTCACCGGGTGTTTCGTATTTCTTGGCCGGATTGTACAGCTTTAGGTTTACGCCGGTTTCGATGGGGTAGGTATGGGGATTGTAGGCTTGCAACTCTGCGGCAAAACGGGTGGAGTTTGCCAGAACAAGGTCGGCCGAAGCAGCCAGTTCCGGTTCAAGACGGGTGCCGTGCCTGCGCCAGTAGGCTTCGCCTATGACGTAGTCGCGCCGGTAATAGATGCTGATAGCCGGATGGATGTACTCCTTCAGATAGCGGCTGCGGTAAATGTCCGTATCGATGAGGTGGATGTAATTCTTGAAACCGAGCGCGGCAGCCTGCTCTACAATCCATCGGGCTATGCGGGCATTGTTTTTTCTGTTGACGATATTGAAAAGCGGTGCAGGCAGGAAGTTGGCCGAAAATAACATGAAAGGACAGTCCAGCACCCACATGTTGGCGTTGATTTGCCGGAGCGGTGAAGTCTCTCCCTTGATGACAGCCATGCGCCGGATGTAGGACGGAGATTGTCTGTTCCCTCTCAGCCGGATGGAAATGTCCATCGGAGTGTTGATGTAGAGCACCCGGTTCTGCTTTGAAATTTCCAATGCCGTATTCTTGATGGTACTGCCTATCTCGATGTCCCATGTTTGCAGGCTGGTGATGATGAAGTCTCTCATAATTCTTGCCGGTTAATCATGAATACTTTGATATATATTTACATACTCTTGCGCAGTGTGTCTCCAGGAGAACAGTTTTACACGTTCCAGACTGTAATTTACTTGTTGCTGATAGAGTGTCGCATCATTCTCCAGGCGTAGCAAGGCATCTGCTATTTTTTGCGGTTCTTGAGGGCTGACTAAAATGGCACCTTTACCGGCTACTTCGGGCATTGCCGAAACGTTGCCCGTCACTACGGGAGTGCCGCAAGCCATAGCCTCCAGTATCGGAATCCCGAAACTTTCACGCAGGGAAGGATAGAGAAATGCAAATGCCGCATTATAAAGGGTTGCTAAATCTTTGTTGCCGATATATCCCGGATAATACAGATGTTCTTTTATCCCGGTGATTCCTTCTTGCTGAAGAAGCTGGTCGATATATTCTTCTTTTAAATCGGCAATGAGAAGGGGGCGTTTCGTTTGGGATGCTTTCAGATACAACGCGTATGCTTTCAGGGTACGTGCCGCATTCTTTTTGGGGTCTGTATTTCCAAGAAAGAAAAGAAAGTCCGGGTGCGGTATGTATTTCTGCACAATACTCTCATCGGGTGTTTCCTGCATCGTAAAGTAAGCGCTGTAGCCGTTGTAAACGGCTTTAATGACTTCTTCGGGAAGTTGCAGCGCTTCGCGTATGCGGGTACACTCGAACTGAGAAACTGTAATAATCTTTCTTGCTTTCTTCAGGATGCGGGGAACAATCAGGCGACGGTAATGCCATCCCATTTCCTGATAGAAGGAAGGACTGCGATGCTGACGCGGCTCCAGATAGATAATGTCATGAAGCGTCAGCACCAAAGGGACGGGACACCATAGCGGAGCTGTGTTCGATGTACAATGCAGCAAGTCCGCTTTCAGCTTCCTGACGGCCTGGGGCAATGCTATCTGCTCCCACAAAGGATAAGTAGGGCAGCGAAGCTCAATGATATGGAGGTTTTCCGATTCTTCCAGGCACCAGTCCTCCCCCGGAGCAACGAATACGTAATATTCATTACCGTCTTTCCGCTTTTGCAGTTCTTTCAGTGTCTCCAGGATGACAAAGTCCATGCCATGCTTGTCTTTGCGGAAAATGCGTTGGGCTTCGATGGCGATTTTCATTTTGCTGCCTTTCTTTTCTTTTTCCGTTTAAAGATTCTCGTGATGTGGCTCATGGAAGAGGTGACTACCAATATGGGCAGAGACCAGAAAGCGCTCCGGAATTTGCGGCTGATTTCCCCTTCGGGCATGGCCATCAAAAAAGTGATGAATAAAACGGCTAAAAGTGCATACCATTTTGTAGCAAGCGGCCACTCCAGAAACGTCATTGCCACGGCACATATCGTGATATATAAGATGAGCAGGAAACGGGATGGAAGTAGCCATTGGAATAATTTTTCGCATAAATCCCACTTTCCTTGTAAGAATGCTATCGGAAATTGTTGCAATGCCAGTATGGAGCTGCGGTACTGTGAGCCCAACCAGCGCTGGCGTTCTTTGCTGTACCCCGATGTATCGTCCGTCTTTTTGCAATAGCAGACTATTTCTTCCATGTATTCGGTATATATGTTTTCCTTCAGGAGTTCCATTTCTGCAGCTTTGGCCAAATCGCTTCCTGATAACCTGGGAGCGATTTCCTGGAACATCTCAAAATCAAACATCATGCCCGAACCGATGAGGGCAGAGGAGAATCCCAGTGCCGTATGTGCCTTGCGGAAGAGGTGGTTGTTGATTTCTTCGCTGGTGGCGTTTAATACGGCGATGTTGGTATTCAGGTTTTCCGTCATGCGGTGGGCTTGGATGGCATCACATCCGGAGTAGTAGGCATTGTTGAAAAGCTCTAATGCGTTAGGAACAACTTTGTTGTCTGAATTGAATATGGTGATGGCATCGTACTCATGAGGAGAATAGCGCTCCATGACCTGCTGTATGGCATATATCTTTGTGCAATGCTCTTTATCGGGCACGACAATGTTGACCGGCATCTGGAGCAGCGTAACCAAATCTTCTTCGGACAGTTGTGTGGCAGCCACTGCGATGTCGTATTTTTCTCTCGGATACGTCTGCGTGTCAAGGAAATGATTGATGGACTCTATCACTTCCTTGCCGTTTTTCAGCACAACAAAGAGGACCAGGAACCGATGTCGCTTGGGGGACGGTGGATAGGGATTCTTGTATTTCCGCAAGGAGGCCAATGCATAGATAAACAAGTAGGCTACGGGGATGGCCAGCAATAAGAAAAGAACCGCGTCCGTCATTTGCAAGGCATTGTTGTTCTCGTCCATCCACCAGTCGGGATTGAATATGGAAAAAATGTCGTTCATATATGTTTTCTATTTAATATTTTCTATTTTTCTGTTCTCAGTTTTTCTGTCAGCAGTTGGTCGATATGCTCCCCGTTAATCAGGACTGACAAAAATAAAATGATTATAAATCCTGTAGGGAATTGCCCGAAGAAAGCATTTCCATAGGCACTTATCATCATTCCGAAGATACCGCATGCAATGGCTGTGAGTATTCCGCGTAATTCGTTATTCTTGATTCGAAACATGATAAGATAGCAACCTCTTAACAATGCACTGACATATATGATAAGAAAAAGCACTAATCCTACAATACCGGTTTCCATCCATGTCTTGACATAAAAAGAATCATGGGGAATGAGTGTTGTGAGACGGGAACCATATTTTCTGGCTTCTACCCCTCCCAAGCCGAGTCCTTCTCCGAAAGGTTTGTATTTTAGATATTCGGCCAATTTTTTTTGATTTTCTTTACGGACAATGTATGAGGCATCTTCTGTCGGTCTGAAAGCTGTACGCATACGCCTGATGGAAGTGTTGCTTTCACCGATATAGGTATGGGCGAAAAAGACATAAAAAAACAATCCGAAGAAGACTGTAGCTCCCATAAGTTTGATGTTTTTGCTGAGAAAAGTTAACAATATGATTCCTCCGATGGGGACAAACAGCGCACCGCGGGTGCCGGAAATGAACAAGGCATATATGGCACACATGGCAATAATCGCATAATAGATTCTGATGGAGCGTTTTTTCATGAAGATGGCGGAAATACCGAACAGAATGGTGGCAAACCCCATGTTGGAGCCGAAATTTCCGGCATCTGTGAAAAAGGAAAAATAGCGGGTGACATCGGATAGAAGGTGTGTCTTGTACATTTCCGTTTCAATCAGCATGGTTGTTTCTGTCTCATCAAAACCTGCATATTTCTGGTAAATGGCTTTTGCCACGGCTGTCAGTGTGAATATGGACAAAAGAAGCATAATGACTCGCAACCGCTTGTAGGAGGTCATTGTTAAAACACTAATCAATGATACGACAAGAGTATTGTATATGGTTCCACGGGAGTAAACCCAAGCTTCAGTGAGTGCTGTTGGATTCAATATTTCTGCCGCAGTATATATGGCCCATATACAACCTCCGAACGTCAGAATGTTTTTGGCGTATTTCCATGCAATCTTACCTTGTTGGTGATAGGAATATATCAGGAGCGTCACAAGCAGGGTGACGGTTGCGACATCATACCAGACACTCAACCCACTGCCCTGCGTGTATCTGTACCAGGGAATGAAAAAGTAATTGAATGTGAATAGGAGACATACACCGACAAAAGGATTTTTTAATGCTTGTATTGCCATTATCAGTAAGAAAGGGAAAAAGCAAATGGAGGCAAAGATATACCATGCACCGGAGAGTAGGCTGTAGGTGATTACAGCCAACCCTATGATGAACACTGACAGTGTTGCTACGAAGGGAGATATACTATGTCCTTTAATACCCATTTGCATTTACTTTACAGCAGCAGATTTGGATGTTAACCCTAATTGTGCCAACCGGCTGAAGAAACTGTGGACCGGAGTATGAGGAGGCAATTCTCCGGTGAAGCTTTCAACCACTTCGCGGTCTGCATTGTTGAGATACATAAATAGAGGAGTTCCTTCCAATTCTTCCTTTAACGGTTTCAATCGGGTGTCGTCATCTCTGCCCCACAATCGGGCGGCGTTGGCTATCAGCAAATTGAAATCTGCCTTTTTCAATACCGGCATAGGTAGAGTTGCGGTACTGACAGCAGGATATTCCACTAAAATGATGTCCGGTATTTCTTCTGCTTCATTCAGAACCCAGAAGTCAGACAATTCTTGAGCTTGTACATATCCCTTGTTTTGGGTATCGAAATCGTGGTCGTATTTTACAAGGCGCACTTTCATACCCTCAGTTTCCCAATAATCAATGAAATATTTGGCAAGGAATGATTTTCCTTCACGTTTCTCCATGCTGAGCAGGTTTATGACAGTAGGACGGTCCGGATGCAGGTAGTTGTTCAATTGCCGGCAACTGTAGGCAGCGGCAAGCCGGTTGCAAGCCTTGAGGAATCCACGATACTTCAAGTTGCTTATACCATTGAATGCTGCAATGACAGAGAGTCCGGACAGACGTTTGCTGCGGTCCGGGTCGCGGAGAGTGCGGTCTAACAATTCAATCAGCAGGAAGTAGCCGCTTATGAATATTAAACTGCCGAAGAATGCGGCAAGGATGTAGATAAGCCTTTTTCTGCCATTGTCTGTCAGCGGATACTCGGGTGATGCTATGACTTGCAGGTTGGCTGTCGTCATCTTGATGTTCTGTAAGCGGAGGTGTGCTTCGGCAAGGCCTGCTATCTGTCGGCGGTAATTGTCTTCGGCAATGCCCACGGCACGCTCTTTCCGCTTGATTTGGGTGCCTACGGGTGAAAAATCCCGGTATTGGTCGACAATCTCACGCTGGCGGTCAACCAATACTTTCACTTCAGCTTTGGCTTTTGCCTCATTGATGCATGCCGTCAGCCATTCTGTCACCATATCCTGAATACCTACACCTTCTTTGGAAAAACTGTACTCATTCAAATTATCGGAGAGATGGCTTATCTTTTCTTCTGCCTTTTGCAGGGCTTCTTTTTCTTTTTGAAGTTTACTACTGTTCTGCTGACTTTGTTCTGTGGTGAAAATTTCCTGTTCGAGAATGCTTTGATTCAGGGTACTGACTTTTTCCAGCTCTTGCAACAAATTAGTATTTGTGCGTATAATCTTGGCACGTATATCCATTTTATTCTCTAACATCTGGCGCAAGGCGACCGCACTTCCATAGATTCGCTGGACTTCTTCCATGCGATCATCAGTACCATATTTAGTCAGAGCCAATGCTTTGGATTGTTCATTGTAGTTGATGACTTGTTTCTGAACACTATAGTCTGTCAAATCATCTTCTTCTGCAGTAAGTGCTTTTTTGGCTATGCGCACTTGCTCTTCAAAATAGGCGATAGCACTGTTCGTGGCACTGAACCGGAGTTGCTCATAAGCCTTTAACAGTTCATCTTCCAATATCTTGAGCGTATTTTGTGTAATGCCGGGATCGGCAGAGGTATATACTAATTCTATCAGATCACTGGTACCCAACCGTTTGATGATAATTGAATTTAATGCATTATAGCTATAAAACGGATAAGGGCGGTTGAATATGGAATAGACGAAATTGCTACTGTTCTCCTTTCTGTAATTCATTAAATTAGTTACGGTTTTATCCAAAGAGGAACGGTCGACCAAAGCCAATACTTCTTTGGGAAGGATTTGGACAAGTTGTCTGTAATGTTTGGCTTGAATGTACATATTGTCTTTCCACTCATCACCGTGTACAAGATTGGTGGCAAGCAGTCGTACAGAGACCTTTGCTAAAGTGTTTTTGGACTTGCCAATATTAATGATATTGTCGAAAGTACTGTTGATGTTGATAAGCTGGCTTCCATCCAAATTGGTACCATTGGTTACGCCTGCATATAAACTACTGTTTACCGTATAGCTGTATGGTAAAAATTGAGTGAAGTATATGACCAATGCCGTAACAAGGAGGCTTCCCCACAATAACCAATAACGGATGCGGTAAAAGAAG
>ENA-OPCY01001860-OPCY01001860.1-human-gut-metagenome-genome-assembly--contig:-NODE-1860-length-11172-cov-1.658811_pt1 | contig 11172 bp, 6 predicted proteins | sample MGYA00241568_ERZ501487 | MGnify/ENA primary metagenome ERZ501487 (study PRJEB25962, sample SAMEA2042574) | human gut metagenome | biome: human gut; feature: human-associated habitat; material: faeces... | reverse complement strand
TCTTCAGTGTTACTTTTGCTTTGATCGTGACGGTTCCCTTCTTCTTTGCTGTAATCTTTCCGTTTTTATCTACTGCTGCAACAGACTTTTTACCAGATGTATATGTAATCTTTTTTACATTATCTAGATCAAGCTTACTGCTTAACTGTATCTTTGTATTCTTTCCCGCTTTGATGGAAGCTGTCGTCTTTTTTACAGCAACCGTTTTTAAAACCGCTTTTTCCACATTTTTTATTTCTGCTGCAGAAAGCATCCGATAATCCGAACCTGCGGCAAGATTCACATGTAATGTGCCATCTTTTCCAACGGTATACGTCTTTGCATTCACCAGTTTATACGCTCCGGTTTTCTTATCCACAACAACGACACTCAGTTTGTTTCCTGCAGTTAAGTCTTTTGCATCTGCGGTTACTGTATATCTGATATTTCCTTCTTTATCGGTAACATTTGCAGTAATTGCCACATGGTCTGTTCCGGCAGCTTCCACGATCCTGCTCACCATATCTGCAGAAATCTCTGCCTTGGTACCTGTCACTTCTGCACTTGCTTCCGTTACTTTTCCAGCCGTATCTTTTGTCACGATAACCGTTACTTCTGCTTTCTCCCCGGAAGCAGTCGTTGCCGTTACGTTCTTTGATTCGGTTGTCTGCTCTGGCTTGTCATCCTTCTTTGTATCATCAGATGGAGTGACGGTTGCAGCGCTGCCGGAGGATGAGCTATCGGAGGATGAGCTGCCGGAAGTATTTGTATCATCCTTTCCTTCCGAAGATGATGCATCCTTATGCAGATACAGCACATCCACTGCTCCCCATCCGCCATCCTCATGTTCTACACATACACGAAGTTTTACGCTCTTTGTCTTATCCAGTGTAAAAGTTACCTTCGGTGTATGCCAGTCTCCCCATGCAGTCATTGCTGTAGTTTCGCCGGTAAATAGTACACTATCATCTTCTGCATTTAATATCTGCATGGTTACATCTGACTGTGCCCCCTGGGCATATGCTTCCAATGTATAGGTTCCTTTTTCCAGCGTAATTGCTTCCTTATATGTAACAGAACCATTTGCTGCGGATGCTCCGTACCAGCCCATACTGTTTTTTCCGCTCTTTGCATTCTCTGCGGAAGGAATTCCCTTGAACGTGGCTCCGTCTACGGTAAAGTATTCTCCACTGTCAAATTCAACCGCTTCTTTATTTGTAATCAGATTTGCATATTTTACCTGTAAAGTAAGTGTAACATCTACACTGGTTTTTCCTTTGTAAGCACCTCTTGTAATTTCTTTGCTCAAAGAAACCGTGCCTGGAATCTGATAAGTTCCGGGCTTTGACAGATCCGCCTTTTTTACAGATGCTTCATCCCAGATAACCGCCTCTGCTACCGGTGTTTTGCTATCGGAATACGTCACTTCCACGGAATCCGGAAGTGTAAAATCACTGCCTGCAGTAATCGTCTGTTTCAGTGCAGAATCAAAACCTTCTACACTGACCAGATTCGAAACAGCCCCTGTTTTTACATAATTCCATACATGAAGTGCAGGGGTTGCCGTGCCATCCGGATAAAACATGGCTTCATTGTCAACGGCCGACCCGCCGTACCATTTGCCTGCATCTTTCGAATCATATTCGTTGGCATAACTTGAAGCCCATCCGCTTCCGTATTTTTCCCACTTTTCCTGATTTTCCTTTACCTGTGCATTGTATGCATCTCCGGTAAGTCCTTTGGTATTTCCAACGGTCAGCCATGCCGGCTCCCAGTAATATACACCCAGTCCGCCAGCTTCATTTACCGTATTAATCAGATTGCGGATTGCAGTTGCCTGTCCCTGCTCGGTAAATGGCTCCGTTGTGTCAGCTCCGTTATCATTATTTCCAACACGCACTGTATTGGCATGCCCGTCACTGTCTTCTAACGTATAAGCATAACTGGTTTCCGCAACCATCACATCTTTACAATATGTATTCTTTACCGTCTCAAACTGCTGTTTTAAGTTATCTAATGTTCCATGCCAGTATGGATAATAACTGGTGGCAAGAATATCATAATCAACATTGTTGTCCTGCAGATTTTTTGCCCATGTTACCATGGTTCCCTTGTGTGGGCTTTCCACATGGATGACGACTTTGACATCCGGATTGTACGTTTTTACACCGGCTGCGCCAGCTGAAAATAATACACACATATTGCGGACATTTGTCTCACCGATAAATCCGCCCGTTGTCTCATTTCCAACCTGCACCATATCCACAACATCTTTTGATGGATCAATGGTATTTAAGGATTCTGTGATATAAGTATTTAATGCCTCTTTTTTCTGTTCAAGGGTGTACCCTTTCCATGCTTTCGGTTCCTGCTGCTTGCCCGGATCTGTCCACAGATCGGAGCAGTGGAAGTCAACTAACATTTTCAATCCGGCATTGCGGCATGCATCTGCAAATTCCTTTGCTTTTGCCACATCATTGTTTCCTCCGCCATAGCCGTTGCCATTGGCATCATACGGGTTATTCCATACACGGACACGAATGTGATTGATGCCCTGCTCTTTGATAAACCTGCAGATATCATCAAGTGTTTTCAGTTCGTTTCCATCATAGTCACGGTATACCACACCGCTCTGTAATTCAGAGATCATGGAGGAGATATCCATTCCCATGATAAAATCAGAAGACAAATTGTTTACTTTTGTTACATTGATCGGTGCATCTTTTACACTGTTGGATGCCTCGTTCACTGTAATTTCTATTTTCTTTATCACAATATCCTTCCACTCTGCGTCCTGAAGTTTTGCCTGAATTTCGTTGGTTCCAAGCGTTCCTAAAGTTGTCTGCAAGGTGAGTGAATAACCATTACTTTCATCATAATTTATAAATTCACCGGAACTGTTTGTTGTATTATTCCACCAGTACAGATGCAACCCTGCTGCTTCTAAATCGGTGATTTCAGTCTGCCCCTTTTTCAGTACGGCTGTCAGACTAACTGTATCACCTGCTTCTACTGTAGTGTTATCTGCTGTGATCTGCAGATTGTATTCAGTGGAATTATCATCATCATCTGCCTGATCTTCCATATTCAATCCAGCTTCTGACAGATTTGTATATACGGTTTCATCTTTTACTGCATAAGCGCTCTCCGTTCCGGAAACAAAATTCGCATAATCGCTTTGGTTATTATACTGACTGTCATATTGTACCAGTATATTGTCATCTCCTGTTCCATTCTGATAAATGGTAAATCCATCATCTGCCTCTGCATCCAAAATTTTAATAGTTACACTATACCAGTTTTCATTTCCATCAACGGCTTTCATAACGGCAAGATCATGATTCCATCCAAATTCAGAAGTCACTTCTACATCTTCTGCAAATGAAATTCCAGTCCAACTCCATATATTCACATACAACGGCTCCTGACTTTCATTGTAATAATACAATGTAAAACTGCTATTCTCCGCTGCCTGTACGCTCTCCTTTCCGGCATTCCACACCCCAAGCTGTGTAATCACCATAGCAAGTGCCAGAAAAAAACTGAGCACTCTCCTGTTCCAATGTTTTTTCTCTTTCATACACGATCCTCCCTCTTTGGACACAAACACGATAGTTCTGATATCCTCTCCCTTATCACCAGACCTATCGTGTTGCGCAACCGTTTGTTTTGTTGATATGTCCACTATACCACTTGCGCAACCGTTTATTCAATTGACGGGAATTCCAAGTTTTTCTTATGCATTTTATACACTTTTCACATACATTTCCGTTGTATAAAAGAGATTTTGCACAAAACAAAAAAGGTGCAATGTTGTAAATCACTGCGCCTTTTTTGATATTTTATGCAATTATACCTGCATTTTTATTCTTTATTCTGTTTTATGCGTTTTTTTATAAGGTATTTGCTTATAATTCTTTCAACTACCGTAAACACTTTTACTAATGTCTTTGCGATGCTTTATTTTAATTTTTCAATTATGGTTTCTAATTCAGCTGCTTCCAAATCTGTTGCATCCATAATCTGTTCTAACGAGTACCCTTTCTTATGCATATTTAAAATTACTTTTTCAATTTCTCTTTGCTTGCCCTCGGCAATTCCAGCTTCCCGTCCCTCGGCAATTCCGGCTTCTCGCCCCTCGGCAATTCCAGCTTCTTTAATGCCCTGACTCAAATTACACATAATACTCACTTCCTCCTTAAAACTTTCTTCCATTGGAATATGATATTCCTGTTCCATAATTTTCATTTTTTGCTGTTGTGATAATTCACTGGAAAACATGGCAGATAACAATCTATGCAGCCCATATTCATTATGACGCTGCGGAAGCGCATTCGTCAAGCCGATCATAACAATATTCAACAGATTCAAATTCCCTTTCCAATTATGTTTTCCGAGTAAATCTTCTTTTGTTAAATGAATATGACACATACTGTTTTCCGGCATGTTCATACAAACCCATATACTATAGACTGTCTTTATATCATTATAATTTGATTTTACAAAATCCCGTTCCTTCTGTGAAGAAATCAGTCTGCTTACATAAAAAATAGCGCGGTTTAAAATCTGATAGGAACCGGGTTCATCTTTTTGGGCTTCCACATTGATAATCATCTGTGCCAACCCGTTTCTCATTCACACATAAAAAATAATGTCAAAACGAACCAGTCCTTCATTTTTTTCTCCGGCTTCTGTATTTAGTCCTACAATCCTTTTCCCCTCCACATTCCTGTCCTTATTGGTCAGTCCGGACGCAACCGGTACTTTGCTGATATATGGATCTCCTTCTATCAGGGAAACTACTTTTTCGATTTCCATCCCTTGAAATTCTTCCACTGTTCTAACTAAAATGTGAGCCAATACATACTTTTGTGCTAACAGACGCTTTGCGCTTTCATCATACTGTGCCTCGCTATCAGCTGCCTGTATGGCATTCTTTATCTCTGTGTTCAAATAAAACCTCCTCTTACATAAAAATCCCCATCAAAAAATCTCCCCAAAAGAACGTATGTGATTTTATTGTAAAAGATATTGATTCTGATAGCAAATTAAATTTTTATAAATCTATTTTTCTCTCTATTTCATTGCTCCCAAAAAATTTTAGGACCCCCCTATACTTTTGAGATCCCCTTCAAAAAATAATAAATTTTTTCTGCAAGTAAAAAAACTGCCCACCCGTTATGGATGGACAGTTTTCACTAAGCACCTATTCAATTATTCTACAGTAAACGTAACCGTATATATCAAATCATCACTTTGTGCAATAAGATCTCCCCACTCATCAGGATTATCTGATTCCTTACTACACTCAAAATTATAACATATTTTAACTGTATATACCTTTCCTGATTCCAGTTGTTCAGGAACAGTAAATGTAACAAGCAAATTGTTATCTTTATCATAAGAATTCAGCGACCAATAGCCATCCCAAAGCAACTTGTTCATTTCATCATCACACCGAAAATCAAAGTCTCCATGTTCAAAACCGTCCTTCGGCTTTGCATAACATACAACCTTCAATCCTTTCAGCGGAATAGAAATTCGATCACCTGCCTTAACATTTCCAACATTAACATTCTTTGCGTTCTCATCAGCCTCCGCAAGACAAATAGTTTCTTCCCCACCTGTTGTAGCTGTTGAACTTCCATAATACTCATCTACATCAATAATTCTCTTATATACAACATACTCTGTATTTTCTTTAAGACCGGACATTTCATAGCATCCAAAATCATCCGACTCATTTCCTTGTACCCACTCATCCTCTGTTATAGCGGAAATTGCTGTACCGCTAGTAACACAAGCATATTCATAAGTTGGCTCAACTGCTACCACCAGAGAATGTTTCAAAATATGTTTGATTTCAGGCGCAGATACCTGAATTTCAGATTCTGTACATACAAATGTCACATCATCATATAACTCATATTTTGCATCATTATCTCCGTAGATTGCAATCCACATAGCAGCGGTTAATTCGGATCCATTAACTGTATACTTTTCTTCATAATTTACTTCCAAATCAAGGGTTTTAAGTGCAGGATCTTCATTAAACTTTTCCATAATTCCATCAAGTAAAACCTTCTGACAAATCTTAGGATTCTTTAAAGCAGAAACTGAAGCAGTTGTTTTCGACTGTTCATACTCCTTTATAACCTTCTGCGCCTCATCCATAACACTCCATACACTATCGTTATATGTAAACTCCTGTGTATAAGTTTTTCCCTGTAAAAGCATAGTAAAAGTATACGTTCCGTTTACCATATCAGACGCTAATGTGACATAATATCCACTCTCTCCATCAGCATCCCTTTTGATTTCTGCTGCTCTGATACTTCTGCCATTTGCATCTGTAACCGTAATATTCTCATTTGCCACTGTTTCCGGCACGATTTTCACATCATCTGGATAAATAGATAATTTATTTCTTCCCATTACAGAAAATTCCCCTATTTTTCCAATAGAAGGAACTGGAGTTATTCCCCCTCCAGAAGATGAACCTCCCCCTGTTGCGCCACCGCCATTATTATTGGCATCTGTATTGTCTGCTACATCCGTAACTTTTCCTGCATTATCTACTTTTGAAGTGGTATCCTTTGCCACGTCCTTGCTTCCTGCCGGAGTCGTAACCGTTACTGCCTGTGTTGTCTCATTCTTTACGGTGACTTCTGCTTTATCAGATGTGGTCTCTACCTTACTTCCCTCTGCACCTTTGGTCAGGTTCAGTGTGATCGGCGCTGCTGCCTTTACCTCTACCGGTGTACTGGAAGTTACATTTGCACCTGCCGCTTTTTCATTTACGGTAACAGGTACTGCTGCGGTTGTCTTTCCTTCTACAGTCACATTCACCGGAGCATCAATCGTAATGCCGGAAAGGGTTCCATCTACCACCAGTTTTACATTTCCCTTTGATCCGGAAACCATGATTTTTGCAACGGTAGCACCGGTTTCAACAATCACACGTGCATCACCGGTTGCACTGACCGTAATAACATTTCCCTTTGCATTCTCGCGGTAGGTATTCGGCTTGATTGCCTGAATATCAATAGACTTGAATTTTCCGTTATTCACAACATCTGCATTCGGCGCATTGATTACCAGCTCCACCTTACTGTAATCGCCCTGCGGTACCGTAAATGTAACGGCTCCCTGTGTCGCAACTGTGATCTTTGTAACATTTTTGTTTTTCAGAGCCTTTTCCAGTTCGCTCTGAGAACCAACGGTCAAGCTGGTAACTTTTGCTGTTTTCTTAACCGCAACCTTGCAAGTGAGTTTGGTTGTCTTGCCATTTTTTGTTGTTACCTTACAGGTAACGACAGCATTTCCGGCTTTTACTGCCTTTACCACTCCCTTTTTGGAAACGGTTGCAATGGATTTCTTATTGCTGGACCACTTCAATTTTGCCTTTTTCCCTGCATTCTTTACTTTCAGGGTCTTTTTCTGTCCCACCTGAAGCGTCATTGTCTTTGCATTTAATCTTATTTTTTTGGTTGCTGCATATGCCGCTGATGGCTGATAGATCGTGATGATCATCGCAAATGCCAGTACAAATGCAAGCAGTTTTTTCATTTGTTTCATAGTCATCCTCCTGACAATGATTCATATCCTTTGAAATTCAGATATATTATTTTACTGTAAATGAAGCTTCTCCATCCGGAATTCCTTCTGCGGTAACGCTCACCTTATGCTCTCCTGCGGAAAGTCCTGTAGCATCCACCCAGATAACAAAAAAACCATCTCCACTTAAGAAAGCATCCTTAGGTTTTACTTCTGTACCATCTACTTTAATCACAAAATCTTTTCCATCCAGCTTTGGTGTACAGAATACATACAATATACCATCGGATACCCAAGGTTCCCCATCTTCACCCTCTGGAAACATTCCATCAATCTTTAATGCAGTAAATTTAAAGGATTTTGTCACGGTCTTATACCCTTTTTTCTGGATAGCAAAGGTATGTTTTCCATCTGTAAGCTTCTTTGTAAGTGTAACATAAGAAACTACACGCTCTCCATCCTTATCTGTCCATGTACTGTAATCCTTTTTCCCGAGTTTCTTTCCATCCAGTACATAAGTTGCGCCCTTGATTTCCTCTCCCGGATAAGAAATAGTTTCTCCACCAGTGAATACACTAATATCCTTTGCTGCAATTCCAAGTGATTTTGCTGCTTTTACGGTAACTTTACATGAATATGCAGCTTTTGTCTTTGTATCCTTTGCTGTAACAGTACAGGTGCCTTTCTTTACGCCTTTTACCAGTCCCTTTTTATCAACAGTGGCAATCTTCTTATCGGAAGTTTTCCAGGTTACGGATTTTACTCCTTTCACAGTCAGCGAAACTGTCTCTGTTTCATAAATAGAAACCGATTTCTTGTTCAGTTTTCCCGCAGCCTGCACCGGTGTTACCATAGCACATGTTAAAACCATTGCCAATGCTAAAACCATTACCAATGCTTTTTTCAGCTTGTTCATAATCATTTCCTCCTTATTTTAAATAATATTTTTTACATATTGATTCTACCCCCCCGAAAAGATATGTCAATACGAAATTCTTTTTCATCCAGAAGCAAATATTATGTATCATTACTGTGCTCTGATATTTTCTACCCATAATCCCTTCTCTGGCTTCTGGAATACGAATTCCGTGAAAAATTTAGACATATAGAGGAAAATTTTTATATTATGTCCCCATTTTCTCGTCAGTCAGGACATATACGAAAAAAAATATTTGTTATGTCCCATGTAAATATCATAATAGGACATTTTTACCACCTTTACGTCTATATGTCCCATTTGGCTGTTTCAGAAGGACTTTTTTTGTCATCGTTTTGTCTATATGTCCCATGTAGCTGCCACAGCAGGACATTTTTGCCATTCTCTCGCCTATATGTCCCACTTCTTTATGCACCGGGATATTTTTCGACCTTTATCCTTTATATGTCCCGTCTGATTCTTTCAGCAGGTTTTTTATGCAGAACAGAAATGTTTCGCAGGGGAAATCTGTATATCTGTTTGTTTCAATAACCAAAAATCCGGGAAATACACAAGTCAATGTATTACCGCCTCCGTCGTCTTTTGTTTTTCGGCATCATCCGCAATCTGTTTTCCGGTCGCATCCATATGATAATTTTTCTTCATGATCAGCTTCGAGATGGGCACAATCTTGTAACCCTGTTCCTCTAAATTGGTCAGCATGGCATCCAATGCATCCGCTGTATACTTTGCTCCATTGTGACAGAGGATAATGGCTCCCGGTGCAAGTGCTTTATGGTTGCAAACCGTCGTGATAATAGAATCCACACCATAATTCTTCCAATCCAGACTATCCACTGACCACTGAATCGGATAATAATGCATGGCGTACGCCGTCTTGATCACATCATTGTCGTAAGCCCCATAAGGCGGCCGAAACAGATACATCTCATAACCGGTCAGTTTTTTTACCTTATCATGCACAGTTTTTAATTCACTGTCTTTTTCCTCCTGGGAAATTGTCGTCATGTCATAATGATGCTCACTGTGGTTTCCCAGATCATGCCCTCTTTTTACCAGCTCTTTCACACAATCCGGGTTATCTTCTACCCAGCCTCCGGTCATAAAAAATGTCACCTTTACTTTATGTTTATCCAAAACATCCATGATACGCGGAAAATCTTCTGCTCCCCATGCAGCATCGAAGCTGAGTGCTACTTTCTTTTCTGTTGTGTCTACACAGTAAATCGGAAGTTCACGATCCCCGACCTTAGCACTTGTAATCACTGCAGATGTCGCCTGATACGAGACAAACATCAGACAGCAAATAAGAGCCATGACAAGAAAACCGTTTCCGATCTTCCTGCATGACTCTTTTTTTAATTCACGATGTATTTTTTTGAACATAATAACTCCATCAAATGTCTTTGTAGAGTATATGTACCATTCCAAAAATTTAGACGCAATTTATGCCTGCAGCTCATCCGCTCTCTGAATGAAATCAATCACCACAAGAATTGACTGCAGTGCTGCTTTCTCTGCAAATGTTGCATAATCCATAGAAGCTCCCTCTCCATCCGAAATGGAACGTAAAATTGCAAACGGAACTTTATTTACATAACAGACATGTCCGATAGATCCGCCTTCCATCTCACAGGCAATCGCATCAAACCGCTCATGAATCTTTGTCTTCTGCTCCGGTGTGCTGACAAACAGATCCCCTGTGGCAATCGTTCCGACATGATAGTGAATTCCTTTTTCTGCCAGGCAGCTGCCCAGCAGTCTGCACATTTTTTCGTCTGTCGGCAGATACACTTCGTTGATACCGGAAAGAAGTCCAACCGGATCTCCCAGAGGTGTCGTATTCATATCGTGCTGCACTACCTTATCTGCCACAGCAACATCCATTACCCCAAGTTCTTTGCAAAGTGTGCCACCCACGCCGATATTGATCACATAATCCACATGAAACTCCAGAATCATTGCTTCCGCACAGATTGCGGCAAACACCTTGCCGATTCCACACACTGCTGCAACCACTTCCTTATCTCCAATGGTTCCGCACACATAGGTAACTCCACTGTATTCCTTCGTGCTGATATCGCTCATGGATGCTTTCAGGTTATCCACCTCAATCTGCATCGCACCAATTACTCCGATTCTCATGTATCTTTTCCTCCTGCAATCTGTTTTATTCTGGATATGTAAAATCCATATTTGTCTGTTCTTCCAGCACAGCAAGATAGGTTGCCGCTTCTGCCTTTGCCGCTGCGAGAGATAAATTTTCATAATGTCCGCACTCAATTGCAGACTTACCGAATACCTCTCCTTTATGATCATAAATCTGTCTCAAAACCTCTTTTGTCATGGCAAACACTTCTTTTGGACTTCTGCTGTTACGAACCAGCAGATAAAATCCGGTCTGACATCCCATCGGTCCAAAATAGACAACTTCATTTCCCATCTCGGAATTGCGAATATAGGTAGCAAACATATGCTCCAGGGAATGCATGGTTGCATTGTCCATATAATCTCCTGCGTTCGGCTTGCGCGTACGCAGATCATAGGTAATCACATCCCCATCTTCACGGGAAATATAAAATCCCGGCACTAAAATATCATGGTTGATTGTAAAGCTCTTGATTCTTTCCATTTTAATCCTCCTCCTGTAAAATCAGTTTTGCCTTTTTTAGTGCCACCGTAATAATACCAGTAAGAAT
>ENA-OPCY01001846-OPCY01001846.1-human-gut-metagenome-genome-assembly--contig:-NODE-1846-length-11220-cov-3.146082_pt1 | contig 11220 bp, 8 predicted proteins | sample MGYA00241568_ERZ501487 | MGnify/ENA primary metagenome ERZ501487 (study PRJEB25962, sample SAMEA2042574) | human gut metagenome | biome: human gut; feature: human-associated habitat; material: faeces... | reverse complement strand
GTTCTCCCAAACAGAGCCTTTCTTTATTTTGCTGTCAGCTGAGGTGGACAAGGGTCGTGCCAAGCTTTTCGGTGAAGCCCAGCGCGCGGTACATTCCCTCGTCGCACAAAGCACAGGTAACGGCAAGACTGGCAAGGTGATTTGCCCTACCGTATTCCTGTGCCGCAGACGCGAGCTGCCGCGCGGCGCCTTGCTTTCGGAACACCGGTTCGACAAAGAAATCCTCAAAGACACCGATGTCCGCACATACGAATGTCGAAAATACGCGGCTCACGCTGCACATTCCGACCATGCGTGTTTTGCGGTAGGCGGCAAAGAAGGTGATGCGTTCCTCTTGAATGGCCTGCAAAAGCTGCGCTTGCTTTCTCTCGTCGAGCGGCGTTTCACCGATCTCAGCGAGATAGCCGTTTTCGAGTTTCCAAAGCTGCCAGTCGTCCGCACCGGGGACGAACTGACGGACGGTGATGGGGGCGTCTTCCTCCGGCGGGCGCAGCATCAGCGGTATGCTCCACTCGTCGCAGCCGTTCGGCAGAAAGCCAAGTCTGCCCCAGAAGCGCTCGCGCGGCGCGGTGTCGCAGTTGAGCTCAAAGTAGCTTGCCCTGCGTTCGCGCGCCCAAGAGAGCAGCGCCTCGCCGCAGGCGTGACCTGTACTGCTTCCGCGAAATTCCGGGTAGACGCAGAACTCCATGATGAAGCACTTGTCGTCCTCTGAACCATAAATGACCGGCATCGTAAAACCGATATCCTGCCCGCCGCGCTCGAAAAAGAGAAAGTGCAGGCGGTTTTCCTGCCGCCTGTGCAGTGTCTTGAGCTGCGAGAGGTACTCATCGCTGAGAAAATAGGCGAGATCCTCGGCCTGCTCAATCTCGGGGAAGATATCGCGCCGGTGATAGGAATGCAGTTCCTCGAAAAAGCGTGCGATCTCGCTGCCCGTGATGGCCTCACGAATGAAAATAAGATGTTCCATTGTCGTCCTCCAAAGTAAAATTTCGGAGGGTCAGGAAGTGTGGACCCTCCATACACGCTGCATCATCATAACAGATCAGTCCTTTCTTCCTGAATTTGCCGCGGTACGCGGCTGAAGAGAGCATAGCATATTTTTTTGCAAAAGGGAAGCGCGCAAACGGACGTTTCCGCATAAGCTGAAAACGAAAAGATTGATTTTGGAGGGAACGCTATGCAACCGTTGCACTTTTTCCTTGGCGCAAACAGCGAAGAGGGATTTTCCTCGCTCTATGAACAGCTCTTGGGCGGACGATTTGACGATCTCTTGATCCTCAAGGGCGGCGCAGGCAGCGGCAAATCGACCTTTATGCGCCGCGTGGGTGCGGCTGTGGAGCGCACGGGCGAGCGGGTCGTATATATCAACTGCTCGGGCGACCCCGATTCGCTCGACGGAGCGATCTTCTTAGACCGGCGCGCCGCCATCGTGGACGGCACCGCCCCCCATGGCACAGCACCATTAGGACACCACACGAAAAAAGGCAGTATTTGCAAGGCTTTGCGGAGACGAAAATACTATGGTTCCAGCACCCGTCATGGCACCAATAGGATACTTTTACAGGACAAGCTATTTGAAGTAAGGCGTAACTGCTCAATAAAAAAAATCAAGTTTTCCGAAATCGGAAGTTTCAACGGAAAAATAGCATAACTTTTCCGAAATAGGCCTTTATTTTTCGTCAAACCAGCAAGATTCCATATCATTAAAGTCGGTTCATCGATACTTTGAACATGGAAGAGACTCTGCTTCTCGAAAAACGTACGAAAAACAGAGCCCCTTCACTTTGTATCGGTGGCGGGATTCGAACCCATACGGTAACGCTCGCGTCGGATTTTGAGTCCGGTGCGTTTAACGTTCCGAAAAAAGCGACCGCGCAGGGTGTGGTTGTAGCGGTATTTTACAGCACGGTAGGCAGTCAGTCAAACAGAAATAATTCTGGCGCAGAGAAATAAAACGGATGCAAAGAAAGGAGAGTGCCATCATGGTGTCTGGGCATTTACAGCAGAAGAAAGGGAACTGGTACATCATTTTGAATCTGCATGACGAGACAGGAAAACGGGCCCCTAAGTGGATCGCGACGCATCTAACCGTCCAGGGCAATAAACGGCGCGCCGAGGAGATGCTCCTGCAGGCCAGACAGCAGTATACGGACATTTATGGTAAGCCAGGCCCTTCCGGCCCTCTTTTCGCAGACTATATGCTGCAATGGCTTGCCAGGATGAAAGGCAAGGTTTCCCCTACCACTTACCGCAATTATAAATATGTGATCGAAAACAGTATTTGCCCGTATTTTCGGGAGCGGGGTATTCCTTTGCGTGGTCTGCGTGCCATAGACCTGGAAGAGTACTATGCCTACTTGCAAGAACAAGGAGTATCGCCTAACACCGCCATTCATCACCATGCCAATATCCATAAGGCGCTGAAAGATGCTGTCCGGCTGGACCTGGTAGACCGCAATGTGGCCGAAATCGCAGACCGGCCGCAGAAACAAAAGTATTTACCGGCCCATTACTCTGCCAGTGAAGTGAACCAGCTGCTGGACAAGCTGCGTGGGCATTGGATGTACGTGCCGGTTGTCTTGTCTGTGTTCTATGGACTGCGCCGAAGCGAAGTCCTGGGGTTGCAGTGGGGAAGTGTGGATTTTGAAAACAAGAGCATTACGATCCAGCACACCCGCATCTATGGCGATTCTGATGGAACAGATGCTGTCATAGAACGGGATATCCTGAAACGAAAATCCAGCTATCGGACGCTTCCAATACCGGAGACAGTGTGGATCTTGCTTTACAATTTGAAGACGGTTCGCTACGGAGAAGCTCCAGCCCCCTGTCGATGCATATGTCTGCCTGAATCGGGAAGGGGAGCCTGTTGCACCCAACTATTTCACCCAGTGCTTCAAACAGTTTTTACGGGACAATGACCTGCGGGAGATCCGTCTGCACGATTTGAGACATACCTGCGCCTCTGTTCTGATTCAAAATCGCGTTCCGTTGATTGAAGTACAGCAATGGCTGGGACACAGCACCTTGGAAACCACAGCGGACCTGTATGCCCATCTGGAATATGAAACCAAATTGGCCAGCGCAGAGACGCTGAAAAAAATTTAATTGGAGGAATGACATATGACGATCAACAAGTACTTGCAGCAGATTTCACCCGAAGACCTGGCGTATGTCAAACGGTATCATCACGAGATCCAGCCTTTCCGGGTCCTTCCCAGCTCTACGCTGGAATTTGACGGCCAGTTCAATGGTGGTGGTGAAACCATTTTCACAGAGATTAATCTCAACGAGGATCATACCATTGATGATATGTTCTGCACCTGCGGTGCTGGTAGCTTGTGCGTCCATCTGGCTGCCATGATGTATGATATGGTCGAGAGGGATACGATCCGGCTGTCGGAACTGGAGAACAAATGAACCAACCAAGCAAAAGTTAAGTCAAGAAAAATCATATTTCAACATATTTTTCTTGACTTAACTTTCCCTCATGGATAAACTATATCCATGAGGTGATGGTGATGAAGCGTAAAATTGAAGAACAGCTTTTAGCTCGGAAGAATAAAACCGCTGGCCGCCTGCCGCTGATCGTCAATGGCGCCCGCCAGGTGGGTAAGACCTATATCCTCCGCAAATTTGGCGAGGAGCAGTTCAAAAATGTGGTTTATATCAATCTGGAGACGAATCTGACGATTGCATCCTATTTCAACGACAATATCGCACCGGAACGCCTCCTGCGGTATCTGGAGGCGTCCACCGGTGAGCGCATCATTCCCGGTGAAACACTGATCATTTTCGATGAGATCCAATCCTGCGAGCGTGCACTGACCGCACTGAAATACTTCTGCGAGGAAACACCGGAGTTCCATATTGCGGCCGCGGGAAGCCTGCTGGGTGTGGCAATAAACCGTCAGCATTATTCTTTCCCGGTGGGCAAGGTGGAAACAATCACCCTTTATCCGCTGGATTTCGAGGAGTATCTCTGGGCCAGAGGCAAGGAACTTCTCTGCGGAGAAATCCGTACAGCCTACGAAACGATGGAACCGCTGCCCGACGCTCTGCATCAGGAGGCCATCGAGCTGTATCGGGAATATTTGATCATTGGCGGAATGCCTGCCTGTATCAATGCCTTTTTGAAAAGCGGTAGTTTCCTGGATGTTCCGCTGGTGCAGAATGAGATTCTGGACAACTATATTGCGGACATGGCGAAGTATGCCAGCAATACAGACAGCGTGAAGATCCGTGCCTGCTATAATTCCATTCCGGCGCAGCTAGCCAAAGACAACAAGAAGTTCCAGTACAAGGTCGTCCAAAAAGGCGGCAGCGCGACACTGTTCGGTGCTTCCATTGAATGGCTGAATCTGGCCGGTGTTGTGCTGAAATGCCAGCGCATCAATCAGGCCTTTGAGCCAATTGCTGTTTATGCTGATCTGTCAGCGTTCAAGCTCTATATGGGCGACGTTGGTCTGCTGACTATGAAATCCGGTCTCTCTCAGCAAACGGTGCTCTCCGGCGAGGGCAATACTTTCATGGGGGCTGTCACAGAAAACTATGTGGCCCAGCAGCTTGCTGCCAAAGGCTATGACCTTTACTATTGGGAGAGCAGCAGTACAGCAGAACTTGATTTTGTGCTGCAAAAAGGCAATCAGATCATCGGTATTGAAGTCAAAAAAGGGGAGCATGTCCGTTCTCGTAGTCTCAGCGTCTTCGTAGACAGCTATAAACCAGCTTATTCGATTCGCCTGTCGCTCAAGAATTTCGGAGAGAAGGACGGATTGAAGTCTGTTCCGCTGTATGCGGCATTTTGTATATAAGAATGGAGAGATATAGAAGGCGAGGCACCCTGAAAACAGGAAACCTCGCCTTCTATATTTAAACTAAGCTCATAGGATTACTAGTCGAGTAAAAATTCCTAAGGTAGTGCATTCACCATTTGTATTTGGCTAAAACTTGCAAAAAATCGCTAAGATTATGTATTTCAACACCTATGTGTGCACCTCGTTTTTACCTAAGTATAATGAGGAAATACTTGAGATATAGAGTTGTTTTTTCGGGGGCTAATTCCGAAGATTCTTTTTTAAAATAATATCTCCCAATTGCGAAGCATTTATTCTGCCATCATGATACTCTGCAAGATGCTGATTATAATTAATTCTTGGTAATGGTGTTATGATTCTCCCTACAAAGCCAAACTCTTGCCTTAAAGGCTCAAAACCATTATTCAGTTTCTGTAGCATATAATCTAAAAATCTATACTGCAACATATCAGCATATGCGGCTCTATATAGCAGATAACTTTCACTCAAATGTTGATTTGAGTAATTTCTACCATTCCAAAATATTTTCCGTGTACAATTTAGAAACTGAAACTCCAATTGCTTTTGATGTTCAGTAAAGTTATAAATTCCCTCGAGACTTTTATCAAGCGCTAAATTAGTAGTTCCTAGCGTGTCAAATCGAGAAAATTTATTAAGAAGTTGCCGAAAATACGTCTTCTTGAAACCCAAGTCTTTCAAGTAAAAGGAAACAACACTTTGATTATTCACCTTAAACATAATTCGACTTTGCCTATCGGGAGTTTTTGCGAAAAATCGATATACTTTTTTTGCTTTGATACCTTTGGAAACGCAGATTGGAACAAGTTCTATTCCCTGAAGGGTTCCTTTCGAGTCAACCCACTTTACAATTTCTAAATATGCCGTTCCATTCAATATCAAATGATACATGAGCGTGTCTAGTAATTTATCAAAAGAATATCTGAAGAAAGAATAGTCATCAAATGTGAGAAGTTTTTTCAACAAATCGTCGGCGGGACTTACATCATAGAATTCATCATGCTGCTCAATTGGGGCAAGCTTAATTGAAAATGACCTACAAAAATCTTCTACAAACATATGTGAATGCATTCCACGTTTATATTTGTAATCATGGTGAAGATATGCTCTAGGTGTTTGTTGCGAGGAGATAAGTTCATTGTGTATCTGTCTCATGCAAATTCTTCTCCCATTTAGACCGACTTTCATATTGTTTCTCGGAAGGAACATACTGATTAAGGCAAAGGATTAAATACAAATCCTCAACATTATCTGCAAATCCAAGATTTTCAAACGATGTTCCACAAAAAGCTTTTAATAAAGTACTTTCTGTTTTCAGGACTTTGATTCCCCAGTCTTTATATTCGTAATGACAAAGACCGCTCACTCGAATCGAATTAGTAATCCTTTGCACCCAGTTTGTCTGAATCAGGTCGCGGTTTCCAATTCCAAGCATATGGCCTTTTCTGTAAGATAGCATTTCAATTATTTTTGTCAGTATTTCTCTTTTCTTTTCATCTTTCCTTACAAATTCGCTTAACTCTGCATCGACTAGCTCCCTCCATTGGCTATTCTCAGAAAACTCACCCCACAATATTGCTAGTCCACTAATAATTGCATATTCTATAAGAGGCGCAGTAACAACATGGAATACGGCGCTTTGTTTATGTAGTTCTTTAATTTTTACTACATCTGATCTCACGTATTCGTGGTATAGCAGAACTACCCCAAAGAACCCTGAATATGCAGATTTAAACGATTCGAAATCATCATCCTCAATTGCCTCAACCAAATATTCACATAGTTGGTTGTAACAAAAACCCAAGGAATCAGGAAAATCCTCTCGATCCCTCCAATGAGCAAGTGTCGTCTCACCACAACATTTTACCAAATACGGAGGAAAGCTTTTTTCTATTTCTTTTCTTCTGGTTAAAAATTGCTTCAAATGGCATTCGTCCCATACGACCGTTGGCTCAAAATGCAGTGCTTCAAGTTTTGGGAAAAAAGTGTTCAGAGTTGTCAAAGCCATAGATGCTTTTGAAGACAACTCAAACAAGCGTGAAAGCACTGTTGCTCCTTGCAGATAGCATTTATTTTCGGTCAAGCGTTTTCCTACGGAGAAAACATTATTATAAATTTTATCCATTGCGTCAACGACATCATTTAAGTCCTGATAAACCGTATATGCAACAGCTTGTTTTATGTACCAGTCAGGAGTTACCCGTTTTGATTCGAGCTTGAGTTCTGCAAAAATGCAATTAAATAAATGCTCTACGGAATGATTGTTGTAGTATCTGTTGTTCGGTTTTAATTGCTCATAAGAACATGCTTCTGTTGCACAGTTTAACAAAGAGTCAATATTTAGTTCTCTAAGATATTTATTTATTCCAATGATGATATTTATATATATCCCAATAAATACATCTGCAATTGCAGCGGCCAATATAACGTGATTTTTGTCATCACTTTTAGCACACGCAATACATGCAGGTAGAATTTTTCCTTGCAGATCAACAACACTTTTTGTCCAAAACAATAGGCAGCCACTTTCCATTGCTTGGCTCGATAACTGGGCGACAATATTTAGATATGAGTAAAGTGTATTCAGGTCATTCTCCGCACACAGCTTTTCAACACAAATATTGTTGATGCGAAGTAAATCTTGCTCAAACCACCATCTGTTTTTTATTCCGCTCATTGCCTGAAGTGATACTCCCGTATTTAGCGCCAGACTTATTTCGGCATCTGTTGCAGTATGCCATTTTTTATACTGTGTCTCTGATCGGTACCAAAAAGAATCATAATGAATTTTTTCTTTAACGCCCCAGTAAACACTTATAAGCGCCAAATTATTATTTATGAAAGAGAGCATAGCGGGGTTTTGGTTAATAGGGTTATCTTTGTTATATGCAGCAATGTCCTGTAGAATCTTAAATTGCTTTGTGCAAATTTTTTGATAGTGGTTTTGAAAATTGGGATCGTTTGAAAAGTGATTATTCGCTGATATTTTTCGAAGAGCAGAATATATTTCGGGATAAAGATTATCAGAAATGTTAAATGTATTGGATAGCTGATACATTCGGTTTCCAGTAATACTAAATGTGATGATCATCCGGATGGTTAAAAAGAGTAGAGCAATAATTGAGACATAAGAAAAAGAAATTCCTATAAGGCACCCAAACAGAATAATGACACAAAAGATAATGTATCCTGTTATTTGCTTGATGCATCGGTTAGTTACCACATCTCTTTGGAATACTGAAGATATTGTTGCTGGTGCATTTGTGTATTTAGATGAATACACCGAGGTCATATTTGAACAGTACAAACCAAGAATTACACCGGCAACACCTATACCACCGATTACGATATCAACTAGAATACTCTCTGGCAATGCAACTATTAATGGATCTGTTTGAGTTTTTGCCAATATCTCCATAGCAGACAACAACAACTTGTCACCAACGTATAATACGGCAACTAAGACGAGATTTATAGCAACCTGGACTAACAACGTTCGTATTACTATTCTTGAAAAAGAAGATAACCGTTCCGACGATTCTTTTCTCTCATTCAGTCTAAAAGCAGCTTTCTTAATTTGAAACTTTAAGTTCCTGCATTTTTGGCGAATAAGCCAATACCATTTAGAATTCATAACACGCCTCCGAACTACGGATTCTTACTTGAAATATACCACATTTTAGTATTCCACGCAATGAAATGACCAAATTCGTTTCTTTAGCTGGAACTGCAATGAAGTCTATATGTATTAGTTCAACTTTGCCTAATTACTATATTCGGAAAGTAGATGTACATCTTGTACATCTACTTTTTCATATCCTACGCCATTAACTCATAGAGTTCCCTGGAGGTGTTTTATGAACGTTCCCATATTCATCCTAATCGAGCAGCGACAATCCAACGACGAGTCCCCAATCAGTACCATCATCCAACAAGCCATCACCGCATGGCTCACAAAAGAACTATCCAAATGATCCCTACGCTGCGTTTTAGCGGCGTAGGGATTTCAAATAATTTCTTGCAGGGTAGCTGCTCCTATGCTACGATTTGAGTGAGCAGTTACGCCTTGAAGGAGGTGTAACTATCCTTTGCGCGATTTATACACGACTGAGTAAGGAGGACGAAGATAAGCAGCAGCCTGAATCCGAGAGCATCCAGAACCAAAAATCTCTGCTGATCAGCTATGCCGTGGAGCGCGGCTGGGACATCTACCACATCTACTGCGACGAGGATTACTCCGGCGCCGACAGCCTGCGGCCTGACTTCAATAAGATGATCGAAGCGGCCAAGGAGAAGAAATTTCAGATCATCCTCTGCAAGAGCCAGTCCCGTTTTACCCGCGACATGGAGTTGGTGGAGAAGTACATCCACGGCCTGTTTCCCATCTGGGGCATCCGGTTTATCGCAGTGGCCGACAACGCCGACACCGAGATCAAGGGCAACAAGAAGGCCCGGCAGATCAACGGCCTCATCAACGAGTGGTACTTAGAGGACCTTTCCGAGAACATCCGCATGGTCTTCGATATGAAGCGGCGGCAGGGTCAGTACATCGGCGGATTTCCCGTCTACGGCTATCAGAAGGACCCGAAAAATAAAAACCATCTCATTATCGAGCCGGAAGCGGCGGAGGTGGTGCGGCAAATCTTTCAGTGGGCGCTGGAGGGCCACGGCAAGCAGAACATCGCATTTATGCTCAACAGCAGGGGGATCGTCAATCCCACCCGATACAAAGCGGAGCGTGGCTGGAGCTGCAACCACCCCATCAAGAACGACTACGGGCTATGGAACAAGACTACAGTCTGGCGGATTTTACACAACGAGATGTACATCGGCAATATGGTGCAGGGACGAACAAAAAAGGTGAGCTACAAGTCTAAGACTCTCATTACCATGCCGCGGGAACAGTGGTTCAGAGTCGAAGCAACTCACGAGGCCATCATTGATGCGGAGACTTTCTATACGGTGCAGAAACTGATGGCGCTACGTACCAGAGAAGATGGAACGGGAATGGTTCATCCTCTGGCCGGTTTGGTGAAGTGCATGGACTGCGGCAGCACCATGAGTAAGAGCTCCAACGGCAAAAAGGGGCATAAGCAGGTCTATTACTTGCGGTGCAAGCTATACGCCGACAGCGGTGTGGAGAAGCTGTGCACCCGCCATTCCATCCGGTTGGATCGACTGATCGATTTGGTGCTGGAGCGGCTGCGGCACTATGTTCAGACCTACTACACACTGGAAGATCTGGATATTCCGCCACCGCAGGATACCCGGAAGGACGCTCTGCTGCAGGAACAAAAGGCATTGAGCTCCCAGCTGGAAAAGCGGAGCCTTGCACTGAAGAACCTGTATCTTGATAAGATCTCCGGCGTTCTGAGCGAGGGCCAATTCGTGGAGCTGAACCGGGACTTTCTGGCGGAGAAAAGCCGACTGGAACTGCGGCTGGCCCAAATCGGCGATGAACTGGCCGAGCGGGAGCAGCCAAAGGAACAGGAAGACCTGATGGAAAAAGCCCGGGAGCTACTGCAGCTGAATACCCTACCCAGAGAACTGGCGGTGGCTCTAATCGAAAAAATTGAGATTGGAGAAACTAATCCGGATACCGGCGAGCAGGAAGTCAGAATCACATTGAAATTCTAAAGTTTATGTATCATGACCACGGCCTTGTGCCGTCCACCACCTGCCGCAAAAAGGTGTCCTAAAGAGACACTGCCCATGTGCTTGAACCAAGCTATGCCGCCGCCTGCGAGCGATATGTCGACCTGACGCACTTTTACGATCTGGACGCAGCCAAGGCGCGCCGCGCAGAGATCATTGCGCTGAGCGATGAGTATCGCGCGCACTATCGCAGCGCCTACCGCGCGCTGCGCGCGATGGGCGAGGTGGAGAGCGAACGCCGCGTGGCGATGCACGCGCAGATGGATTTTGCAAAGCTCCGCCGCCGCACAAGCGGGATCCTCGCCCGTGAGCTGAGAAGCGAGGGAGAGGGGAGCGGGCGCGTGGTTCGCGCCTTTCTCGGCGGTGTGACGAAGTGCGGCGATATCTGCCGTTTTGACACGGTGGAGGAACTCTGCCCGCGCGTTTACGCGCTCTGCGACAGCGCGGGATTGGGGAATGAAATGCTGCAAACCATTGCGCAGGCGGCGCAGGAGAAACGGTTCGACGTTATCATTTGCCCCAATCCCGACCGACCGGAAGAATGCCAGCATGTGCTGATTCCCGAGCGCGGCCTTGCCTTCGTCACGACGAACGCGCGCATGCTCTATGAGGGGAAGCCCTACCGCCGCCTGCGGCTCGATGCGATGGCGGAGGAACGGCTCACCCGAGCACAGAAAGCGAAGCTGCGATTTATCCGCCGCGTGGAAACATCTCTTCTGGAAGAGGCCGT
>ENA-OPCY01001845-OPCY01001845.1-human-gut-metagenome-genome-assembly--contig:-NODE-1845-length-11223-cov-1.828080_pt1 | contig 11223 bp, 9 predicted proteins | sample MGYA00241568_ERZ501487 | MGnify/ENA primary metagenome ERZ501487 (study PRJEB25962, sample SAMEA2042574) | human gut metagenome | biome: human gut; feature: human-associated habitat; material: faeces... | reverse complement strand
GATGCAAATTTTTTTGATGCAGTATAGCTGTATATCTCATTTCCGCTGCTGTTCTTTACAGTTATAACGCTGCCTGCCGAGCCTGAAACATTATTGGTCGCAACAAATGACTGCTCTGAAGAAGATGACGGTGACTGTGCCATTCCCGAACTTCCTACGCATACTAAAATGCCGCCGCTTATTTCAAAAGTATTGTTATAATCCAATGCTCCATTTCCGTCATTTTCAGGACCGTTTACGAAAACCTCGCCGCCTGTAATATATATAGAACCATTAGCGTCAAGTCCGTCACCCGATGCATCAACTTTCACAATTCCTCCGCTTATCGTAAGAATGTTGTTATTTGAAGAACTTCCTATATCAAAAAAAGATTCAACATCATTTTTGCCCGCTGCATTGATACCGTCGTCAGATGCCGTTATGTCTATTGTGCCGTCGCTTATTGTGATCTCCGACGCTTCAAGTCCCTCATATGAATTTGATACGGTTATTTTTCCGCCGCTTATATTAAGCACTTCATCAGCATGGATACCGTCGTCACCGGATGAAATATTAAACGTTCCGCCTGAGATATTGACCTTGGAATTTGAATGTATAGAATCGTCAAGGGTATCAAAAGTAAATATGCCGTTTTTGACAGTAATTGTACTGCCTGCCTTTAGACCCTTAGCAGATGAAGTATCCTCTGATGATGAACTGCCGCCGAAATCATTCTTCTTTGAAGCTTTTGCACTTCCGCCGCCTGTTGTTATTGTAAATGTGCCATTTTCTATAAGGACATTTGTTTCAGCCTGCATACCGTCCGCACCTGCTGTAATGTTGAATGTACCGTCTGAAACTGCAATATATCCGAGGGAGGTATCGGAGTCATTTGTGGATTTGAAGCCGTCGCCCTCTGCGTTGATATTAAATGTGCCGCCTGCTATAATAATGCAGTCCTTGCCGATAATTCCGTCATCTGCACTTTTTACCGTATAGCTTCCGCTGATTATTTTAAGTGTATCCTTGCATACGATACCGTCATTATAGTTTGCTGTAACGGTCAGCGAGCCGCTGCCTGTCAGAGTGAGATCGTCTGAGCTGTATAATGCACCTGTTATTTCTTCATCTGAACGTGTCGAACCGTCTGTAAGAATATTTTTGCTGCCGTCGGCAAGTGTAATTACCGTTTCTTCCGCATTTGCAATATATATTGGAGCGTTGTTCGAGCCGGTTATATCGACTCCGTTCAGCACAAGGTTTACTGTACCGTCATCATCGGAATCGACGATTATCTGACCGTTGGAAAGACTTCCGCTGAAATAATATGTACCCGATGATGTTATAGTTATTGTGCTGCCGTTTATTTCTGCACCTTTACCCGAATATGTTATCTTATTTCCGTCAAAGATCACTGCATTCTTTTTGGTTTGCTCAGCCGCAGTTACAGTTGTTTCCTCTGCTTTGACCAAAGCTTCTTCCACAGCACTTACTTCTTCATCGGAATTATCGGAAGAAGCAGTTTCTTCATTATCCGAATCATCTGTTTTTTCTTCATATCTATCTTCTTTTGTTATAGAATTATCAGATGCATCACTGTCGTTAGCCTGTTCCGCATCGGTCATAACAGTTATGCTGCTCTGATGTGTTTCTTCACTTTCCGTCTGCCCCTTTTCGCAGGAACACATTGACATCACACAAATTATCGCTGTCAGAAAAGCTGCTGTCTTTTTAAAATTTATCATAAGCTTTTGCTTCCTTTCCAAAAAGTTTTATTACAAAGCATCGTTATTTGTCATTGCTCTTGCACAGATAATTGTAAGGTTTCCGTTTCGGCAGCGAAGTTCATCTATCATATCCTTTTCCCTTGATCCATCTGCAAGCTGAATGGTATATGAAAGCTCTATCATACTGCCGAGGTTTGTTGTTTTGACCTTATCAAGCGATACCTTTTTTGTATACTTATTAAATATATCGTCAAATGCACCTGTATAATCAAGTGATTCGGGTATAGTCACACGGAGCGTTTTTTCTGCTGTATTTTCCGCAAAGCCCGTTTTGCAGAGTACAAGGAATATTCCGCAGACTATCACGGTAAACAATGCGGCAAATGTAACATATCCCATACCTGTTGCAAGTCCTGATGCCATTGCAAGAAAAATAACGGCTATTTCCTTTGAAGAACCCGGTGCGGAACGAAATCTTATAAGACTGAAAGCACCCATTACCGCAACACCTGCACCAAGGTTGCCGTTTACCATCATAATAATCACCTGAGTAATTATCGGAAGAAGGACTATCGTCACCGCAAAGCTTTTTGTACATTTTCCGCTGTAAAGATACACCGCAGCAATAACAATACCTATAACTGCCGAAACTGCTGTACATATCAATGCATCGGATACCGAAAGACTTCCTGCTGCTGAATTAAGAATACTTGTAAACATAAAAATTCTCCTTATCAATAATTAATTGCGCTGTTTAATATTGTTTTCTCTGAATTTAATAAGTAAATATGCTTCTGATTTTCCAACGACTTTTTATACACGCTGCCGTACTTTGAAAATGAAACAGGGTATATTTCCATTTCCGACAGTATCCTTACAAGCCGTAAAGGTATTACTCCCGGGGCTTTAAGTTCCATAAGATGCATATCATCATCAAAAAGCATTTCTCCTCTGTCGCCTGCTGTAAGGTCAAGGTCATCACGTCGGCTTCGTATGTTTTTATCAAAGGTAATACGCAGCTCAGGCTGCTCTGTGCCGAACATTGCTATTCTGTCATAGGCGAGATAAAGCTTAGTCACTACCTTATGAACAGTAAGGAAATACTCTATCTCACGAAATATCTGACTGTCGTATTTTATCATTTCTCCATTGCGTATAAGTGTTTCCGCATCGGCGCAGGTGATCTGCTCACGGCGTTTATAAACGATACCGTCATATTTCTTTTTTATTTCAAGAAAGACTGTATCATCTTCCTTTGGAACTCCATAGCTTCTGAGCCTGAGCTTTTCTTTGTACTTGGGCTTTTCAATTGATGCTCTGATAAGCTCATCGTCTTCCGTGTCATAATAAATATTGCATATGGTGTGTTCACCGTATTTATCCACGGTCATAAAGTCTGCTGTTTTTTCACGGAGCATTTTATACTGCTCATCGTTAAGAAGATATTTTTTCTCATATCTTTTAAATGTAAGCTCAGCCATTTATCATCGTTCCTTTCACGGATTTTAATCGGATTTAACTTTCATTGAACATATAATAAAACACTTTTCTGAAATTCATCTTAAATAAATAAAAGATATATTTGGCGGCAGTATCTTGTTTTTTAGACTTGCCCGGACAGCGGCGGCAGGACAACTTACAGTTCACAGCGTACCCAATGCCGCCGCCCCAAAAAAATAAACAAAGCAAAAACAAAATCCAACGCACAAAAAACAGGCTATCACCAATGCAGCGACAGCCTGTTCAAAAAATATATTATTTTATCAGAAATTTATTATGCCAAGATGTTCAAGAAGAATTTTTACGCCGATAAGTACGAGAATGATACCTCCCGCAAACTCAGCCTTACTTTTATACCTGCTTCCGAATTTATTGCCGATAACAACGCCGACAAGCGACAGTATAAATGTTGTTGTTCCGATTATTCCGATCGCACTCCAGATATTTACCTGAAGGAATGCAAATGTGATACCTACCGCAAGTGCGTCAATGCTGGTTGCAACGGCAAGCATAAACAATTCCTTTATATCAAGCTTATCCGATCCCTCAGGCTTTTCGTCATCGTCCTTTTTAAATGACTCTATTGCCATTTTTCCGCCGATAAATCCAAGAAGAATAAATGCTATCCAATGGTCGATGCTTGTGATATACTTTTCAAAGCCTGTACCGAGCAGATAACCTATAAGCGGCATTATTGCCTGAAATGCACCAAAGAAAAACGCTATCACCGCACCCTGCTTATAGTTTACCTTTCCACGCATATTCAGCCCCTTACAGACTGAAACCGCAAATGCATCCATAGAAAGTCCGACGCCGATAAGAAACAATTCAATAAATTCCATATTAAGTCCATCCTCCCAATTATTTGCAGACATAAAAAATGCTTATGCGCTGCAAGCAGTACATAAGCATACACGATCTTAAAAAGGAGCCTATGTACAGCCATTGCTATACATAAGTCTCGTCAATTAAGGCAAGCCAGACTTTTTTGTCAGTATGTTGACTTGCCGCACAGAAAGGTCTGTGCCGACTACTCCCTTATGAACCAAACATTGTTTTATGATTATAGCATACGCTAAACAGCTTGTCAAGTATTTTTATGCACAAAACTAACTCTTTATACCTGACCTTCTGTTTTTTTCATTGCAGGATGGGACAAAAGCTTGATAATAAGAGGTATTACCATAAGCACCCATACTATCGGCTCGGAAAGGATTATTCCCATATATCCTATCCTCGGTGCAAGGAACATTACAACGGCTACCTTTCCCGCAAGCTCTATTCCGCTTGAAATAATAGGTGTACGATGTTCGCCGACGCCCTGCAGAGCATTTCTGAAAATGGATATTACCGCTGTTACAAAATAAAGTACACAGTTTATTCTGAGGTAAAGTGCTGCTGTATCTATTATTTCCGCAACATCTGTTGATGTTATGGCACGGAGCATTGCAGGCGCACAGGTATATATCAGCACAATAAGAAATGCACACCATATCCAAGCGTAAAAAACAGATCTGAACACACCCTGACGTATTCTGCTGTATTTTTCAGCACCGTAATTCTGTGCGCAGTAGGCTGCCATTGTCATTCCAAGAACACCGAAAGGCATCATAAAGAAGCTTGTCAGCTTTCTTGCTGCGGTATGTGCAACTATGATATTTGTGCCGAATGTATTGATCGAGCTCTGGAGTGCAACTGTTCCGAATGCAACAAGGCTGTTCATAAGTCCCATTGACATTCCGCAGCTCATAAGATGACCTATCATTTCCTTTGACGGTTTAAAATCCTCGCCTTTAAGATGCAGCACAGGATATTTTATATACATATAGATCACACAAAGCACCGCTGACGCTATCTGCGAAATGACCGTTGCATAGGCTGCGCCCTCTACACCCATTCCGACATTTGCAATAAGCACAAAATCAAGGATCACATTCATAACTGCTGAAATTATAAGGAATATCAGCGGTGTGACCGTATCGCCTATTGCACGGAGGATGCTTGCACATATATTATATACCATCGACGCTGTCATACCGAGAAGAATGACCCTTGCATAAGCATAGGCATTTACAAAATGCTCCTCAGGTATATTGAGCAGGTTAAGTATGGGGGTAAGGAATGCAACACTGAAAAAAGTAAGAACTATCGAAATAATAAACCCAAGTCCTATTGAATGAGCGACTGATTTTCTCATACCGCTTTCATTTTTTGCACCGAAATTCTGCGCCGTTATTACTGCAAAGCCGTTCGTCAGTCCAAGCAGAAAACCTACTATAAGGTCATTTAATGTACTGGTCGAACCTACTGCGGCAAGTGCATTGTTTCCAAGTGTACGTCCGACTATCCAGACGTCCGCAAAGCTGTAACAGAGCTGAAATATATTTCCCAAAGCTATCGGCAGCGCAAAGGCAAGAATAAGTTTTCCGGGTTTGCCGACTGTCAGATCCTTCATATGATATACCACCTTTATTTTATCAACAAGAATGGATTATATCATACCGTATTTCTTAATTAAAGTATGAAAAATATGCTGATTGTTAATAAATTTAAACCGAGTAAACAGAAAACGTTTTAAGCACACGTCTTTTTGTGCATAACAGCAAAGCGGTACTGACACATATCAGCACCGCTTTCACAAATCTTATGCTCTCTGTTTTCTCTTTGATACTGCAAAGCTGCAGGCAAAAAGAAGTATTGCAAAAAGCACCTGTATCAATATGCAAATATTATAATCATAAGCTGTATAGACCTCTCCTCCGCTTCCGCTGAGCATATTTACAGCCTTTACATACCAATAGGCAGGGAGAATTTTTGACATATTGACTATCTGCTCTCCAAGAAGCCATTGAGGTACAAATATTCCGCAGATAAAACACATTCCAAGTCCGATAACATTTGCAAGCATCGTTACAACAGGAACTTTAAGCTCAAATCCGCTGAGAAAAGCCGCTATTCCTGCTGTAACCGCAAGAAATGCTATACTGTTGAGCATATACTTGAAGCCAAGCAATGTGAACATTTCGCCGCCGTTCATCACCAGACCTATCACAATAAAAACAAGCCATACAGCAAGACCGTAAAGAAGTCCTGCCAATATTATCTGCATTGAGAAATTTCGTTTTGTTATAGCTGAGCACAATGTTCTTTTGCTTATCTCATCGCTGTTCATTGTGATTATTATCGGGCAAAGTCCGCAGATAAGTATCATAAGCAGACCATATGGCATATAAGCATAAATATAGTATATGCTGCTGTCAGATGCAAGGCTTTCATTGAAGTCAACTACGGTCACTTCCGTATCGTTGCTGCAGGCTTCCGCTGCCAATGCAGCAGCTTCTTCAATACTGTCACCGCCTGCAAGATAAAGTCTTACCGTATTAAGATATTCATAAACAAGATTATCAGTAAATGTTCCTGTTCGGCTTGACGGTATCTTTATATTTGTAAGCTCTTTATCTCCGCCGTTTACAAAGCTTTCCCCGAAGCCTTCCGGGATCTGAAGAATATAATCCACATTTCTGAAGAAAAGAGCGTCCTGCATTACTTCCTTATCATTTTCAAGCTCAACTACATTATTACCCTTGGACATATATTCCGTAAGTCCTTTGCTGAGCACCGAATTATCGCTGTCCATTATGCTTATATCTATGGACGAGCCGCTGAAGCTTTTTTCATCATTTGCACCAATGATGCTGCTGATAAGTACAGTTACAAAAACATATATAACTACATACATCAAAATTGACGGAAACCGTTTTAATGCTATTTTCCAGAATGTTTTAAATACTTGCATATTTCTTCCTCCTGAGCATAGTCATTCCGCACACAATAAATACTGCCGAATATGCTGCGATCTTTATCAGATTAAATCCGAAACGCTCATATGTATCATAAATATTCAGGGCATAAAAACAATCTGTAAGAATGGCTGCGGGATTAATTTTATTTACTATAGGACAATATCTGTTTATCATTTTCGGGAGAGAATCTGCCATAAGTCCGCTCAATGCACAAAGAGTAAGGCTTACACCTGTAAGCAGTGATGTTTTTGTTGTCTCCTTCATATTTCCGAAAGCTCCTACGAAAAAACCAAGTGATGTTCCCATTATCGTTCCGATGAAAACTGCCAAAAACAATGGTGCTATCTTGCTGCCGAAATCTATTCCGAGTATAAATATCAGGTATGACATAACTATCGCAATTATTATCAGGTTTACGCATACTGTCGAAATAAAGCCTGCCATAAGCTTTGATGTATTTGAGATAGGTGAAACACTTTTCCTTGCACCCAAGGCTGAAAGATTTGCCTGATTGGTTACCACTATCGCAAGCCCCGTGTTGCAGGAAAGCATACATATCATTGCAATAAGGTTATAGAAATACTGAATATAAAAATCCATATTTCCGCCGCTGAGATCTATCTCCTTATTATAGCTGACCTGCTCAGTCATTGACTCAATTACAGATGTTATAAGTGCAGGGTCATTCTCGATCGTATCCGCAATGACCTTTCTGTTTGTTCTGAATGTATCAACGATCGATTTCACTATTGTCTGGTTTATCTCGCTTGTCGTTACAGACATTCTTACATCATCTTTATCCGCATATACTACGGCATCAACATCACCGTTTTTCAGCATTTCAAGTGCTGTATCATTATCGGTATATTCAGCCTTTATGATCGGTGTATCCGCTTTTTCAAGCATTTCGGTCATTGCTTTGAAAGCTTCGCTGTTTATACTGTCATCCGCAACTACCGCAACAGGTATTTCGCTGAAATGCTCAGTTGTGTCATAGAGATTTCCAAATGCAAAATAAAAAAACGTGCCTAATATTATCGGAAAGGCAAGAAGCCAGAAAAGCTCGACCTTATTCCTTATAAGCAGCAAAAAGCTGTATTTAAAATCATGAAAAAACATTGTTATTCCTCCGAATGTTAATCTCTTAATGCCTTGCCTGTTATTTCAAGGAATACGTCATTCAAGGTCGGCAGCTCCGAATAAACTCTGCCGAATGTAAGCTTATTGTTCTGAAGATAATCAAGTACGCTGATTATATTATGCTTTCCTCCGCTGAATGAAACTGTAAGCTTTTCATCATCATATTTAACATCATAAACATACGGCAGCTGTCTTATCTCGCCAAGTTCTTTTTCCGTCAGTCCAAGAATATCAACGTGAGCGGTTTCGGTATTTTTTATCATCTTTTTAAGCTGCTCGGTCGTACCTGAAGCTATAACTCTGCCCTTGTCGATTATTGCGATCCTTGTACAGATCTGCTCTACCTCCTCCATATAATGAGAAGTATAGATTATTGTTGCACCTCGGCGGTTAAGCTCTTCAATGCCCTCAAGTATCTTGTTTCTGCTCTGCGGGTCAACAGCAACTGTCGGCTCGTCCAAAATTATAAGCTTAGGCTTATGTGCAATTCCGCAGGCAATATTCAATCTGCGAAGAAGTCCTCCCGAAAGCTTTTTAGGGTAGAATTTCGCAAAGTCCTCTAATCCTACAAACTTTATAGCGTCTTCAACGCATTTTGCACGTTCCGCTTTATCTCTTATATAAAGTCCGCAGAAATAGTCTATGTTTTCTCTTACAGTCAGCTCATCAAATACTGCAACATTCTGCATTATCACGCCTATATCCTTTTTTATATCATAGCTTTCAGAAGTCATAGGCTTGCCGAAAAGCTCAATAGTACCTTTGTCATATGTAAGAAGAGAAAGCATACAGTTTATCGTTGTGGTCTTTCCTGAACCGTTAGGACCGAGAAGTCCGAATACCTCTCCCTCATTTATATTCAATGACAAATGGTCAACTGCAATAATATCTTTATATCGCTTAACAAGATTTTCGATTTTTACAACAACATTGTTCTGTTCCATATCCAGACTCCTTTTTGTTTTGATTACATTATCATTATAGCAGTATTGTTTTCAATATGGTAGTGTCCCCTGTCACATTCTTATATGACAAATGTCACATAAAAATAACCGCCCTCATAAAAATGAGAACGGTCATAAAATTATACTGCATCAAGTATCCTGTCTTTTAAAATTATTGATGCGACAAAACAAAAAGCTGCAATAAGTATCATAACTATCATGTATATAGGTGAATACGGAACAGAGTGTGCAATAAAATTCCACATAAAGCACATAAAAGCATAGTAAGCCAGATATTTTAAATTGCTTATTTGTATTTTATCCGATCTGTCATTTATATTATCAAAAGACCTTTTGGCTGCCATATAAAAAAATATTCTATCTCCGCATATAAACGCTATTGTCAGAAATACACAGGACAGCTGCTGAAAGCATATTTCGTTAACTGTATGGTCATACAGAAAAACATCAAGAAATATATTTGGCATTTCCATTACAAGTCCACGCAGCGTAAAAATAAGCTTTATTACTACCACAGTGTCTATCATATTTAAAAATGCATTAAAGCACTCCTTTTTTTTATATGGCATTACACATAGGGTTTTGTAATTTTTACTGAATACCGAAAATGCATAGTAATACAGAATATATACATATGCCCCCTCAAATGCTACTATAAACGAAATGAATATATCAATTAAATATGATACTGAAATCAACGCACCTATAACATAAAAAGACGGAAGCACGATCAGCAATATTGCCAAGGTCAGAAAATTTATTCCGCATAATCGGTAAAGCCGATATTTCTTTTTTAATGATTTTATCATGATGCTCCCCCTTAATCGTACCAGCCGTTATTTTCCCTAATCAAAATGCACTTTCTGAATATCAGCTCCGCAGCGATCTGAAACAATACTGCGAATGCCAGAAATCCGCATACAAATATATTTGACGGCTCACAGAAATCCACCAGAAATTCCATTAATATTGTTGCTGTCAAAATACCTATCATCAGTACAGCATAAAAAACACCTGTCAGCCAGAATGTTACTTTATTTAAAATCTTGTTGTGAAATACTATTGAAAAAGCCGATAAGTAAAGTATTATCAAGCTAAAATAGCTTACTGCCAGAAATATGTAGGTATAGCATAAATGATTTCTTCTACCCATAAGTGCAGCAACTGTCATTGCAGCAACATCAATAAAAATAACTAATGCGGATCTTCTCCAAATGCTGTACTGATATAAAAGCACGTTGGTTTTTCTTATTGGTATGCAGGATAATGTGTCCAGCTGCAGCGGAGAACCGTTTACACTTTCTCTTGCTGATGACATTGCTATTTTTACATCGGGAGTTATACCGTGAACAGCAAATATAAAATACAATATCATCATATCCATTCCCATCAATGTCAGCATTGCAGCCGAATCATTGTCCCCGAAAAACTGAAGAAAAATACAGGTGGCGAAGCATAATAAGGACGCTATAAAATATATATTATAATATTTCATTGTATCGCCAACAAGCTCTGTAATTATCTTCTTATCCTTAATATAAAGCTCCTTTTCCTTTGTCATTGCTTATTCCCCCTTTTTCCTTTCAAGAATATTATGAATAAGCAGATTTTCTATATCAGGGACTCTGACGCTTACATCTCCAAGCTTTGAAATATCAGCTCTTTTTGCAAGAGCAGTAAAGCTGTTTTCACGCTCCTTGCAGCCGATAAGATAGTTACGCTGCATATCAGTCGGCTTTTTATCTCCCGAAACGATAACATATTTTTCTTCGACCATATCCATAGGCATTGAATCAACTATCTCGCCGTTTATTATAAGGGTGATATAGTCAGCTATCTTGTCAAGGTCACTTGTTATATGTGTAGAGAACAGCACGGATCTTTCACCGTCACCCACAAAATCACGGAGTATATCCAGTATTTCAAGTCTTGCAACAGGGTCAAGTCCTGCTGTGGGTTCGTCCATGATAAGCAGCTTTGGGTCATGTGCAAGGGCAAGGGCTATCATAGCCTTGGTTTTCATACCCTTTGAATACTCCTTGAATTTTTTATTCATTGGCAGGTCAAATCTTTTGCAATACTTATAAAAAACATCATCGCTCCAGTTAT
>ENA-OPCY01001835-OPCY01001835.1-human-gut-metagenome-genome-assembly--contig:-NODE-1835-length-11242-cov-2.228748_pt1 | contig 11242 bp, 7 predicted proteins | sample MGYA00241568_ERZ501487 | MGnify/ENA primary metagenome ERZ501487 (study PRJEB25962, sample SAMEA2042574) | human gut metagenome | biome: human gut; feature: human-associated habitat; material: faeces... | reverse complement strand
CCCGCCTTAATCACCTTTCCCGTAGCTATTTGAACTTCCTGAACCGTTTCCGTTTTCATCGTTGCCTGTTGACTCACCATTGTTTCGAGCCTTCTCGTCACGCTCTCTACTTTGCTCGTCAAGTTCCTCACGACTTCGCTGTTGTTCTCTTTCAAGTTCCTCACTTGCCGCGTCAAGTCCTCTACTTGCAAGTTCTGCTGCCTTATCAAGTTGTTGCATTTCTCGTTCGATAGCGTCAATGCCTTTTGAAATAAGCCACCCTGCGTTATCTTTAAGAGATTGTCCACCGCCGAATTGAGTTCGATCAGTTCGGGATTGTCCGTTATGATTTCCTCGTCGTCCTCTACTATTCGCTGTGGACTTCTGCCTGTTATTCTGTTCTCCAATTTTCCTTAATACCTCGCTTTTTGTGTAATTTGAGCCAAGACGTTCCCCTCTGATCGCTTTCTTCTTCTGTGGATGCAGATAGGAAAAGTCCTTGCCATTTCTCGTGATTTCCACGCCGTAACTTGTTTTGAGATAGGCGATGAACTCCTCTTCCGAATGCGACATTGTTATCCCCTCGTGGATGACCTCTCGCAATTCTTCTTTCCAACTCGTTTCGCCCTTCATAATGATGTGTTTCTCTTCCGACGTTCGCCTGTTCTTCGCTTTCTTCTGCCAATCGAGTTCGCTGAAACCATATTTTCTCCCTATACGGTTCGCCTCGTCTTTCATCTTTGCGTATTCGTCGGAATTGATATGCAATTTCTTTCCGCTAACCGTATCTACGGCGTTGACGACGATGTGACTGTGTACCGTTTGGGTATCGGTATGAGTGGCGATAACGCACTCGTTGTCGGGAAATAACAATTCCGCCATTTCCTCTGCGTATTTGTGCGCCTGCTCCGGACTGACGTTATCCTGTCTTGCACAGGATAGTTTTATGTGGTAATACTTTCTTTCGTCGTAACTCGTCCCCTTGCCGAAACGCTTCGTCGTCTCCTGAAACTGCTCGGCATAATCTTCGTCCTCGAAGAGATTTCTTACCGACACTTCCGATGCCTTGTTCGGATCGGTTATGTAGGCTATCGCTTTTCGCGGCGTACTCTTGCTTGCTGAACATTTCAATAACGGCATTATGTACCCCCTACGGCATTTACGATTGCCTTATACGCACTCTTCAATTCCGCTATGCAATCCGACAATTCCCGTTTCATCGCCATACCGTAATAATTGTTCTTTACAAGTTGGTTCAGGTTGTTCCCTTGCCGTTTCAATTCGTTCAACGTCTCCCCTGCGTTTTCAAAGACAATTACGGACTTTTCCGTTATCGCCTTAATAATGAAATCTGTCATTGTCAGTCCGCTTGCCTTTAACTTTTCGTCTATTATTTCCCGTTCCCTTTCGGTCGCTCTGAAAGTATAGGCATAAGGTCTTTTTCTGTTTGTCATCTTCTTCCTCTCCGTTCGTTTTCGGGCAAAAATAAAGGGTATTAGGGAAACGCAGTTGCCCTAACGAGGTGAGCGGTGACGCTCGGTATTTGGCAAGCCAAATGCGTACCTCGCTATGACCGTATTGCCCGTAATACCCCCTGTGTTTTTGCAGGTAGTTTGTTAGCCGTTTTTGATTGCCGCATGGCACTTTTCGCTCTGCAACAACCAATACAAACTATGGTTTTGTTCAAACGATTTATCCGCCTCGATGAGTTCGTTTAACCTTGCCCAATCCACGCTTTTCAATACCCCTCTTCCATTCGGGTAAATGTCGTCTTTGATTGCAGGGTGCAAACCCATAAACTCCTCGAAAGTCATCGGTTTCATTTTCTCTTCCGTCTCTTTTATGTCGCTCTCCCCAACCGCCGAAAGGTCGTTTTGGTGAGATTTCTTTTCCGTTTTTCTGCTCGTTTTGGCGGCGTTACTCCGCTTCTTTGACAGCGATAATTTGAGTTTCGCAAGCGCAAAATATGCGTCCACAGGCGGTTTAAGTTCGGTCGTTTCGATACCGTCGAACATATACTTGCACAAGGCTTTCAAGTATGCGCCGCTCTGCTCTTCTTCCATCAGGTCAATCGCCCTGTAATAGGTTTCAAGAAAGGCAAAATGTCGCATTTGCTGATTTAGCGTTTTCAGGCTTTTCCCGTTCTTTTCCGCTTCCTTTGAACGTATCAAAAAGTCCTCGATATTGCTCCAAATGAACGCTTCTTTCTTGTCTTTCAAGGTCGGTAGTTTATTCCCCGTAAACATATATTGACAGATACGTTTGATAAACCGTCCCACCGTCTGCTCGCTCTCGTTTTTGATAAGCGACCAATACAATTCATAGAACATAAACTTCGTTATCTGTTTTCCCATTTCCGTCTCCGATTTTTTATAGTTTTGTCCACGCAAGAGAGAAAATCTCCTGCGGTATCGTTGCCGATGTCCGTCTCTCGCACGGTGTTCGGATTGTATATTTCAATCCGTTCCGTTAACTGTTTTTTCGTTATTCTCATTCTCCTTTCGATTTTCCTTTTTTTAATAATTTTCTATCCCTATGGAACGAACTCGTTACAGTTGACTTTTACCATAATTTTAGTATAATATTATTGTACTATTTCATTGTCTTATTTTAACGTAAGCATTAATAGTAAGCATGATTTATTAATAAATAATTTCATTCGCTTTTATGTGAGATAGATTTGGCAATATGGCTTTTATGTGGTTCGATTCCACACTCAACATTTTTTTATAATACTTAAGAGTTAAGTATAACCTATCCTGTTAAAGAGAGAACTTTAAATCAATGAATTATTTATTGTATAGCATTATTAAGTTAATGCTATGCCTAGGGAAATGTGCTTGTGTAAGGAAGGATACCGTTTTTTAACTAAATAGTCATTTTTATATTTAGGTATAAAACCCATTATTTATCTTAACTAACTTAATTCTTTACCCCCATCACTTAGTTTATTACTTTTAGGAGGAAAATATATATGAAAATTTATATCAATAATAATCAAATGGGAGTTATCACTAAAAATTGCAAAGCAAAATCGCTACTTCCAGGTGCACGTCACATTGCCCCTTGGAAGAATTTAATAATTGTAAATGACAAGCTTAGCTACGAAGAAAGTGCTTTCTTATTCGATAACTATTCATGTTCTAAAAAGTTAGTAGATAACACTGAAACATTAGTAGTAAAGGAAGGAGAATTCGCAATTAGATTTGTAGATGATGTGTACACTGGTTCATATAAACCTGGCACTTATCACTTTTTAAAGAGTAGTTCAGCTAAGGTAGTTAAAACTTTCGATAAAAATGTTCTTCTTATTAAAGATCTTCCCAATAGAATTGCCACAGATTTAATAAAGAAAGAAATTGCGACACGTGCTATCGTTGGTCCAAATGAAAAAGGAGCATTATTTATTAATAATAAATTCCATAAAATAATTGAACCAGGTGAATATTTTTTAAATAATCTAAACATTGCATTATCAGTAAAAGCATATCCAAGTAATATTACTACTATATTATCACAAAACCAAGAACTTTTAACAAAAGATAAAGTTAATCTACGAATTAACTTTTGGGTAGATTATTTAATCACTGATTTAGAAAAACTTGTTACAACAATTGGTGAATCATATTATGACCATCTATATAATTTAGTACAAATGGCTCTTCGTTCAGTTATATGTGACAAGACACTTGATGAAATATTACTAGAAAAAGAAAAGATTTCTAAAGACATTTTAAGTTATCTTAAATCATATGAATCTAAATACTTTGTTTCTTTCGAAGATGCCGGCATAAAAGACATCATTCTTCCTGGTGAAATCAAAGATATTCTAAACACTGTATTGATTGCGGAAAAACAAGCTCAAGCAAATGTTATAACAAGACGTGAAGAAACGGCCTCAACTAGAAGTTTGTTAAATACCGCTAAATTAATGGAAGAAAACGATGTATTATATCGTTTAAAAGAATTAGAAATGTTAGAACGTATCTTTGATAAAGTTGGTAACATTAATGTTGATGGTGGTAACTTTATTGAATCACTTGAAAACATTGTTGGTACTAGAAGAAAAGAAAAATAGAAAGCAAAAAAGGATGCATTTGCATCCTTTTTATTTAGCGCTCTTAATCATCAATTTGCACATCATATTAGAAAATTCCACATTATTTGGAAGTTTGAAGCCTTCCATTAATAATGCTTGATTATAAAGCAATTTAGCATATTCTTTAATTTCACTAGGATCTTCAGAATAAACTTTTGATAATGCTTTAAACAAATCATGATTAGGATTTACTTCTAATATACGATCGGCTTTAATCTTATCATTAGTAGGCATTGCGTCAATAACTTTTTCCATTTCAAATGAAATGCCATCACCAGATACTAAGCATACTGGAGAATCAACTAGTCTAGTTGATAATACAACATCTTTTACTTCATCTTTTAAAGCTTCTTTCATGGCTTCTAGTAAATCTTTATTTGTTTCTTTTTGTTCATTTATCTTTGCTTTTTCTTCTTCAGTCGATAAGTCATCTAGTGTTGCTTGGTTAACTGACTTAAATTCATGTTCTTGATATTTATTAATTATCTTAAATAAGAATTCATCGACATCATCAGTTAAGATTAGAACATCATAACCATATTTCTTGATAATATCCATTTGAGGCATTGCAAGTACTTCATCCTTAGTTTTACCTGAAGCGAAGTAAATATCTTTTTGGCCTTCCTTCATATTTTCAACATATGTCTTTAGGCTAATCATGTCATCAGTATTAGTGTCTTGATATATTAATAAATCTTGTAATAATTCTTTCTTTGAACCATAGTTTTCATATGCGCCAAATTTCAAATTAATACCATAGTTTTTGAAGAATTCTTTATACTTTGCAAAATCTTCTTTTTGTAAAGTTTGTAATCTATTAATAATCTTTTTCTCAATATTCTTTTGCATTAACAATAATACTTTATTTTGTTGCAACATTTCCCTACTAATATTTAAAGACAAGTCACTTGAATCAACAACACCTTTAACAAATCTTAAATAGTCTGGAATTAACTCCTTGCATTTATCCATAATGAATACACCCTTTGAATAAAGTTGAAGACCTTTTTCATAATCGATTGAATGTAAATTTCTTGGAGGCAAGTTAGGTATGAACAATAAAGTGCTATAATTTACATTTCCTTCAACATTAAACATTAAATGTAACATTGGTTTTTCGTAGTCATAGAACTTATCCATATAAAAATTATCTAACATTTCATCTGTTACATCATTTTTATTCTTCTTCCAAATTGGAACCATTGAGTTAAGGGTTGTAAGTTCTCTTACTTCATCGTACTCATCTTCAATTACTTTACCATTTTCATCTAGTTTAGGTTCTTCTTTTGTCATATATAAAGTAATTGGGTAGCGGATATAATCAGAATATTTTTTAACCAAATATTGTAATGTATACTCATCTAAGTATTGATCATAATCAACTTCAGTTTTACCATCTTCTGATTTTTGATTTTCTTTCAAATACAATGTGATACTTGTACCATCAGTTGTTTTACTACTTTCTTCTATTTCATAAGTATCTTCACCAGTTGATGTAAACTTATAGGCTTTTTCGCTATATGGAGATTTAGTTTCTACAACTACTTTCTTAGCTACCATAAATGCTGAGTAAAAACCAACACCGAATTGTCCAATAGTTTCAGGTGCAGCTTCAGCATTTTCTTTTGCTTCTTCTAATTTTTTAACAAAAGCAAGAGTTCCTGATTTAGCAATGGTACCTAAATTATCATTTACTTCATCATATGTCATACCAATACCATTATCAGTTATTGTTAATGTACGATTGTTTTTATCAACATCTAGATGAATTTCATAGTCATTACGCTTTGCTAGTTTATCATCTGTTAATGACAAATAGTGATATTTATCAATAGCATCTGATGCATTAGATAATAATTCTCTTAAAAATATTTCTTGATTTGTATAGATTGAATGAATCATCAAGTCTAATAAACGTTTTGATTCAGTTTTAAATTCTTTTATTTCACTCATATTCAGCACTCCTTTTAGCACTCTTAAATTATAAGTGCTAATTATATTATAACCTTTTTTTACAGTTTGTCAATAGTAAAGTGCTTTATAATTTTATATAATCATATAAACTCATTGTGAGTTGAGTTACATCTTTAAATTTATAGTTTTTATTTGCAAGAAAAACATTTTAAAATTTTATTTTTTATTCACTGTCCACTTTAGAAACATCATATCATAAATCTATTATCATTTTCATTTTTGTTTTGACCATAAGATTTTCTATCTAGTCATAAAAAAGAGTGCAACTATCTAAATAGATAGCTACACCCCTGCGAGTTTGTGTTAATTATTTTTAATCGGCTTATCCCAAAATTGTTCAATAAACTTTAAATTTTCTTTGTTTTTTTCAATTCTAATAAATGATTTTTTTGAACCGCCATCATATTTTGTGCTTTGTGATTCTATAAAAACATAATAAATTGTTTCCCTTGAAAAGGTTGCAATAATAATGTCTTGAATATCATCGATTTTAATTGTTAATTTATATCCACATATTAATCCTCTTCGAGATAATGTGTTATTAACGCTGTCATAAATAACCAAGTAACCAAATCTATTCGCAACTAATCCAGATAAAATAATAAATGGTAAAAATCCAATTGTCATTATTATTTCAATCAATATATCATTTTTATAAATTATATTGTTAATTAATAAACATTTATCAACTCGATAACAATAAATAAACTCATAGAAATTAAATAAAAAATTGCTGCAAATTTTGATGAATAAACTTTATTTTTCATTTTGTCTTTCTCCTAAACTTTAGAATCCATAACTATACATATAGGACAAATTATTCATTTGTTTTCTTTTATTGATCCTATTTCGAATAACATCGGCTGTTAAACCTATTCCACCTACTTTTTTACAAGTCTGATTTTATCAAAATTAATTGCCTATTTTTCCCCAGACTTTTTTACAAACCCAGTTTACTCATAGAGTAAACTCACCTAGTTTTGCTTGTAAAAGGAATTTGCTATTATTTATTCTTTTTATTTTCTTTTCTAAATTTTCTTAGTTGTTTTAGTTCTTCCTTTTCTTCTTTAGTGAATTTAAACTCGTTATAATCAACAATTTCCCACCAAACAACAATAACAAGGAAATATATAATACTAATACCAAAAACGCATAACATTGTGATTATAAACACTTTTGCTGAAACAACGTTTGTAATAACTCCATTAGCAAATATATCTACAAGTAATAAGATTAAACTTAGAATTGCTAATACTAGAAATACATAAAATGGAACTATTTTAAAATAATTGCAAGGATAATGTTCTTTATCTTTAAATTTTATTATTTTTCTAAAAATCGAATCATCCTTAACTTTATATTTATATTTTAATTTCGTTGACATTGGTCTTCTAGTATCAAGACACATAGCGAATGATATTAATAAAATTGACCATATAGTTCCAACTAAATATAACAATTCCATATTATTCCTCCTAGAATCCACAATCAATTTGTCCTAAACCATAACTTAATCCATATGTTGCAGCCGTTGTGCCCCAAATTATTAATGCACTTTTTGTAAAGTTTTGAGAAATAGATTTTGCAAGAGAATTTGCAACTCTACCTCCCCATAAGTTCATTACTTTTTGATAACCCGCACCTGTTCCATACTTATCAAATGCAGTTAAAATCGCCTTAACACCTGTTCTTCCTGTATCATCAAGATTACTTCCAATAGATTTAAAGTGTTGAGCACCTCTTCCACTAGCTAAGCCACCTAATGCTCCTAATCCAGTTGCAATTAACGCACCAGACCAACTAAAGTCATCGTGGAATACTGCCGAATCTAATGTGTATTGTGCTAATCCCATTCCAGCTCCAGCTGCAATAGAGCCTATTAGACCAATACCCGTATAAGCTAATGCCATTGAAGCAACTGCAAACAATCCATCAACACCTGCTTGAAGCCAGTTCACATCACCATATTGAACATATTGACTAATCGCACTAGCTACTGACCCTATAACAAATGAAACAGCTAGTCCCACTAATAATGATATTGCGAAGTGTCCAGAAGGATCGTACTTGTTAATAGGATCATTCATGCAATAACAATATAGATTTAACCCACTTACACTTTCAGGGTCCAAATAATCTACATCATCTATTGATATCCATCTTCCTATTTCTGGACTATAATATCTTGTATTACAATAATATAATTCTGTTTCTTCATCATAATAATATCCTTTATATATAAATGGATTATATTTTGATACATTATTATTTTCTATTATTGTTTTTTCTACTTTGCCATATGCATCGTATTTATATTCTACTATGCTGTTGCCTTCTTCATCTTTAATCTTTATTATATTTCCAGTTATATCTTTTATATAATAGTATTCTTTATTTGATTCTGTTACACTTTGTAGTTCATCTCTTTGGTCGTATGTAAAGTACATCGTTATTTTTCCACTCGATGTTACTTTTTCCATCTTCATTATTTTACTACCTATTAGACTATATTCTGTAGTTCCTTCTTCGGTTTCTTTCTTTGTTCTTATTCCTTCGGTATTGTAGCTATATTTAATATGTTCTCCTATTTGAATTAGGTTTTTATCTTCCCATAATAAATTTTGTTCTTTTCCTTTTAGCCACATTTTTATTGGTTGGCCACATTTATTAGCATCGTATGTTATATAATATGTTTTGTTGTTTTTAATATCCTTTATTCTTGTCAATGCATCAAATTCGTCATCATCATTATATGAATAATCATATTCTTTTTCTACTATTTCGCCCTTTTTTTCGTAATAAGCAGTTCTATCACCATTTCCATCATATTCATATTCTTTTATTTGGTCTGTTAAATTATTTTGTTCTTTTATTAGCATTCCTAGTTCGTTATATTCATATGACACATCTTCTATTACTTCATTTGCTTTAATTACTTGTCTTCTTGATATTTTGCCAACTTCATTATATGTGTAAGCTATATCTTCATCTTCATGCTTTTCTTTACTTATTCTTGTTTTATCATATTCGTAATTTATTTGTATTTTATTTTTACCCGTATCTATTTCTTTTCTTACTACTTGCCCTAATTGGTTTTGTCCATAGTAAATGTTTATTGTATCAATTTTATTTAGTTTTTGACATTCTATATCGCTTGAATATTCGTTGTTAAATATCAATTTTTCAAATCTTCCGCTATACGTTTTTTCACCATACTCGTTAATATTTCCTATGTATGTTGTAGAGGATGTAAGATCTATTTTTGTTAATGTCATTGCTTTTTTTCTTACTCCATTTATGTAATACAATAACATATTATTTTTATATGTAAATGTTAAACTATTCCAGTCTTCACTTATTATTATGTTTGATGCAACTTCCTTACCATTTATTGATACTTTTAAGTTCTTTGATTCATTAAAATAAAATGATAAAATTTCTGTTTGTTCTTTTTTGAATGTTATTATGGTATTATTATTTCTTGCTAATTTTTCATCATATTTAAATCTTAATGAAACTGTTCCCTCTTCTTTTAATCCTAACTCATATGCTAAAACTGATAGTGCATTTTGATTTGTTTTTGTTATATTATTATAATATACCATTCTTCTTAATATTGTATCAGTTATAAACATTCCATCTTTATCATTACTTGTTAGTTCTACTGTCTTATTGATAGTTGGTACTCTACCGTTAGTTGATACTGCATTTCCGTTTAATGATATTAATTCATAGCCTTCTTTTATCTTATCTTTTTGTTCATAACTCATTCCATAACCTTGAGTTGATATGTTAGCTGTTAATACTTCTTTTCCTTCTCTATATATTTGTTTGATATCACTTTGAGTATATTGGTCTATTCCTATCATTATCATACTTAATTCAAATGGTATTTTTAATAAATTGTCATTTGGATTTTGATTTGAAGTTGTTTGAATGGTGGTATTTGTTTCTAGTTTATTTGCAATTGTTAGATATTTTATATCTTCAACTTTTTCATCTATTTCAAAACTACTTGTTATTTCTTCATTTAACATTATTTTGCAATATGTTTTTTTACTTTGATTCTTTCTATTTACACTAATGCCTATTAAATTCCATTCATTTGGCTTCAGCATACTAGTTGTTTCGCCTTTTAATGTAGTACTTCCTGATGTTCGATATGCAAGTTTACCATCTTCTGTTACATACAAGTTTGCTATTGATTTATTTGTTAAACTTCCCTGAGAATCTACTATATTTTTCCCCAATATTATGATATTTTCTTGCCCAACTATTGTTTGACTTGTTGGTAATATCCATAATAATATCGTTTTATCACTTATAAACTCGCTCTTAAAATCGTTATTTGCCCTATTAACATTTGCTGTATCCAAATCATAACTTATACTATCATATTTATCTTTGAATACATATGTATCATAATTTTTTTCGCTATTTATTTTAGCAGTGTTTTCTTTTTGATAAAGACCATACATTCCTTTTCCGGTCTTTCCCGCTAACACTATTTCATTTTGGTATTTTTCATTTAATTTATTAAAATAACTAGTTATGGTTTTATTTGTCGTTTCATAATCATAAAAGTAATCATATGTTCTTTGATATTGATTATCTCTATAATTTATACTTTGTACATTATTTAACTTGTCATATTCATATTCTATTTGTTCATCATTTGAATTTATGTATCTTATCAGTTTATCTTCATTATAACTGTAATAATGTTCCGTGCCATTTTTTACTTCTTGTGCTTGTGAAACATTCCCCATTTCGTCATATTGATAATTTATTATTTCTTCTTCATCTTCTGCTTGTTTGGTTATTTTTATTACTCTATCTTCGTCATCGTAATAATATTTCGTTTTCTTCCCAGTATTGTTTCCTAATTCATGTTCATATATTATTGAATCTATATATGTATTGCTTCTTTCTTTATAGCCATATTTTTCTAACGTTTTATTATTTTCTCCACACGCTATTTCTACTATTCTTCCATATTTGTCATATGTATATGTATATCGTGTTCCTCTTAACTCACCTATACCAACTATATCATTTAGAGCATTGTAACCTACTATTTCATTGGCCTGTAAGTTACTAGTTGTACTTCCTAACTTCTTTGACATAAGAACTTTTTTTAAGTTGTCTAATTCATCATATTTATATTCTTTTATCAATCGGTTACTATAT
>ENA-OPCY01001824-OPCY01001824.1-human-gut-metagenome-genome-assembly--contig:-NODE-1824-length-11282-cov-2.145720_pt1 | contig 11282 bp, 10 predicted proteins | sample MGYA00241568_ERZ501487 | MGnify/ENA primary metagenome ERZ501487 (study PRJEB25962, sample SAMEA2042574) | human gut metagenome | biome: human gut; feature: human-associated habitat; material: faeces... | reverse complement strand
CAGAGCCGAGCAGCACGCATATATCAATCAGCTCGGCAGGCGCTGCGTTTCCGCGCTGGATTCGTATGTGCGGTTCGGCTGCAATGAAATAAAGCGAATATCGGCAGAGCTCTCGGCATACGGACCTATGCAGCAGATAGTTGCTCAGCGCCAGACGCTCGATTCTCTGCTCTCCGATATGCAGTCGGCAGCTCTGCGGGTGCAGCATAGGGATAAGCTCAATTTGTCCGTGCTCGCGGGCAGACTCGATGCGTTAAGCCCCTTGAGGATACTCTCGAGCGGATATGCGGCGGTCGAGCGCGGCGGGAAGCTGATTTCAAAAACGAACGTCCCCAAAGCGGGCGACGATATAACCGTGACCTCGGCGGATTTGAAGCTCACCGCCCGCGTCACTTCAGCTGTCAGAAACGGAGGAACAGACAATGGCTAAGAAAACATACGAGGATTCCGTCAAGAGGCTCGAAGATATAGTCTCGGCTCTCGAGCGCGGCGATGCGTCTCTCGATGAGTCACTGAAGCTCTTTGAGGAGGGGACGAAGCTGGTCTCTTTCTGCAACGAGTATTTAGACAAGGCTCAGACGAAGATAAAGGAGCTGTCCGAGCTCGAAAAGGAGAATGAAGATGAGTAAAAAATATACCGCCGACGAGTATATTTTGATGATAAACAACGCGCTGATGTCCCGCCTTTCGATCGAGCCGTCCGGCGCGGGCGAAGCAAAAATGCTCGAGGCGATGAGGTACAGCGTCGAAAACGGCGGCAAGCGCATACGCCCGATGCTGACACTCGAATTTTGCAGAATGTGCGGCGGCTCTGTCGAAGCGGCTCTGCCCCTTGCCTGCGCCATCGAGTTTATCCACACCTACTCGCTCATCCACGACGACCTGCCGTGCATGGACGACGACGATATGCGCCGCGGAAAGCCGTCGAGCCATATAAAGTTCGGCGAGGCGAACGCATTGCTTGCGGGCGACTCTCTTTTGACCTTTGCGTTCCAGTCTGCGGGCGAGGCTGAAGATATCCCCGCCGATGCCGTTGCAAAGGCGGTCTCGCTCCTTGCGCGTGCGTCGGGCTGCGCCGGAATGATTGCGGGGCAGGTTCAGGACCTTGAAAACGAAAATAAAACGGTTGCGGCCGACGACCTCCGCTCGGTCGATATTCTCAAGACAGGCGAGCTTATAAGATGCGCCTGTCAGCTCGGCTGCATAGCGGCGGGAGCCGATGATAATAAGCTTGAGGCCGCAAGGGTATATGCCGAAAATCTCGGCATAGCGTTCCAGATAGTCGATGATATTCTCGACGTGACGAGTGATGAAGCGACCCTCGGCAAGCCCGTCGGCAGTGACGCAGAGAACTGCAAAAACACCTACGTCTCGCTCCTCGGACTCGAAGAGGCGAAGAAAATAGCCGCTGAGCTCACCCGAAAAGCGATAGACGCGCTCGGCGTGTTCGGCGGCGAGTCTGAGTTTCTTGTGTCGCTTTCAAAAAAGCTGCTTTCAAGAAATAAGTGACCGTCAATTCGATTAAAGCGAAAGGTTGAAGTCAAATGTCAACTGACAAGTACCTTAAAAATATACATTCCCCGGCGGATATAAAAGACCTGAGCTACGCTCAGCTAAACGAGCTTGCCGCCGAGATACGCACCGTTCTTATCGACACCGTGTCGAAGAACGGCGGCCACCTCGCGTCGAATCTCGGCGTTGTGGAGCTGACGCTCGCCATGCATAAGGAGTTTGATTCCCCGCGCGATAAGTTTGTCTGGGATGTCGGCCATCAGGCCTATACCCACAAGCTGCTCACAGGCAGATACGAGCGCTTCCACACCCTGCGTCAGGAGGGCGGGCTCTCGGGATTCTGCCGCCCCGAGGAGAGCGAGCACGATATGTTTTACAGCGGCCATTCCAGCACCGCCGCATCAAGCGCCCTCGGTCTGTCTACCGCGAATACCATGCGCGGCAGCAAGAACACCGTTGTCGCCGTCGTCGGAGACGGTTCGATGACCGGCGGAATGTTCTATGAGGCGCTCAATAACGCGGGCAGAACGCATGACAGATTAATAATCGTGCTCAACGACAATGAGATGTCCATCTCCGAGAATGTCGGCTCTATGGCGCGTTATCTCGCCGTTGTCAGAGCAAAGCCCGAGTATTACCGCATGAAGGCGCACACCGAAAAGCTCTTAAAGCATATCCCGCTTATAGGAAACGAGCTCTCAGATGCGGCGTTTGACATAAAGAGCGCGTTGAAGCGCATTATCTATTCAGACTCGTGGTTCGAGGATCTCGGACTTCACTATATCGGGCCTATCGACGGACACAATATTCAGCAGCTCTGTGAGGCTTTTGAAATGGCGAAGAAGTACGATAAGCCCGTGCTTCTCCATGTCAATACGCTCAAGGGCAAGGGCTACGATTTTGCCGAGCGTTCGCCCGAGCAGTTCCACGGAATCTCGAAGTTCGATATCAATACGGGTGAACCGCTCTCGACTGGCACAAGCTTTTCGAGTCATTTCGGCGATATCATGTGCCGCTTCGCCTCCTGCGATGAACGCGTCTGCGCCATAACCGCGGCTATGTCCATTGGCACGGGGCTTGAGCGGTTCTCTAATGAATATAAATACAGATTCTTTGATATAGGCATCGCCGAGGAGCACGCCGTGGCGTTTGCGCTCGGCCTTGCAAAGAGCGGGTTTATCCCGGTTTTCGCCGTCTATTCTACCTTCCTCCAGCGCTGCTTTGATCAGCTTCTGCACGATGCCGCGCTGCAAAAGCAGAAGATGGTCATAGCCGTTGACCGCGCCGGCTTTGTCGGCGAGGACGGCGAGACTCATCAGGGCGTTTTCGATGTCTCCATGTTCAGGAGCGTGCCCGACATAACCGTCTATTCTCCCTCGTCCTATGAGGGATTGAAGCACGCCATGCAGCAGGCGCTCTATTCCGAATCCAAGCTCGTCGCGGTAAGATATCCGCGCGGCGCTCAGCGAGCCATTCCCGAGAGCATAAAGCCGACATTTGAGGACTTTGACGTGTTCGGCGACGAGAAAGCCGAAAAAGCTATTGTGACTTACGGCAGAACCTTCTCGGCCTGTGCATTCGCATATGAAAAGCTCCTGAATGCGGGCGAATCCGTGAAGCTCATAAAACTTAACCGCATAATCCCAGTCTGCGAGGGCGCGGTTGAGGCGGCAAAGACCTGCAAGGATATTTATTTCTTCGAAGAGGGCATACGCCGCGGCGGAGCGGGCGAGGGCTTCCTGTTCGACCTGTCCAAGGCGGGCTTTGACGGAAAATATCATTTAAGAGCCATTGAAAACGGCTTCGTCAAGCAGGCGTCCGTCGAGTCTCTTCTGCACGAATACGGCTTTGACGAGGAGGGCGTTCTCTCGTTCGTCACTTCCTCGGAGGACTGAAAGTGGACGAAAACAGAAAGCGTATAGACGCTCTTATGGTCTCCCTGGGCATCGCGCCGTCGCGTGAAAAAGCCAAGGAAATGATAAAAAGCGGCAATGTATATTTAAACGGCAAAGTGATCTCTAAAGCTGGACTTTTGGCAAATGCCTGTGATATAATCGAATATAAAGGGGAGACCGAGCGCTATGTCAGCCGCGGAGGGCTGAAGCTCGAGAAGGCTGTTGAGGTTTTCAATCTCGATTTAAACGGATATTTATGCATAGATATCGGCGCTTCGACAGGCGGCTTTACCGACTGTATGCTTCAAAACGGCGCGAAAAAAGTCTACGCCGTCGATTCGGGGAGCGGGCAGCTCTCGCCCGTGCTGGAGCGCGATCCCCGCGTCGTCAACCTCGAAAAGACGAATTTCAGATACATAACCGAAAAAGAAATTCCCGAGCGCGCGGATTTTGCGAGCGCGGACGTCTCTTTTATTTCTTTGAAACACATCCTGCCCGCGCTTTCGCCGCTGATAAAAGACGGCGGCAGTGCCGTCTGCCTGATAAAGCCCCAGTTTGAAGCGGGGAGAGAAAATGTCGGCAAGAAAGGCGTGGTCAAGGATTCGCGCATACATATAAAAGTTATCGAAAATGTCTGTTCTTATGCCGTGCAGGCGGGATTTTCGGTATCTGCTCTCGATTTTTCTCCGGTCAAAGGGCCGGAGGGCAATATAGAATACCTTGTATATCTGAAAAAGTCCGAAGTGCAGACTCCGTCGGCGCCCGATATCGCGGGAGTTGTCGGCGCGGCGCACGCACGGTTCAAGGCGGGAGAATAATTATGATTTTTGCGATAATTCCCAATTTAACGCGCAGAAATGCCGCAGGGGTGACGAGGCTCATCTGCGGGCGGCTCGACGAGCTCGGTGCGGCATATTCTCTGCCGCTCGACACAAAGGAGGTTTTCTCCGACACAAAGGCGGTATTTTTGCAGGAAAAAGAGCTGCTCGAAAGCTGCGAGGCTGTTATAACCGTGGGCGGAGACGGCACGATAATCCACTCCGCAAAGAAGGCGGCGGTTTATTCGAAGCCCGTTTTGGGTATCAACGCCGGCCGACTTGCGTTTATGGCGGGTCTTGAGATACACGAGCTCGACCTGCTCGAAAAGCTCATAACCGGCGACTACAGCATGGATAAGCGCATGATGCTCAAAACCACCGCAACGGACGGAGACCGCGTGCAGAGCGGCTACAATATGAACGATTCCACCGTCATGCGTCCCTCAAGGCTCAGCAAAATATCCGAGATAAATGTCGACCTCAACGGAAACTTTTTCAACCGCTATCTCGGAGACGGGCTCATTGTTTCAACGCCTACGGGCTCAACCGCATATTCGCTCTCCGCGGGCGGACCCGTTGTTGACCCGAAGCTCGAGTGTATGATTCTGACTCCCATTTGCTCGCATTCTGTGTTCACCCGTTCGCTCGTTCTCGGCGAGGACTCCGTGCTGCGGATATATTCCGACGACGGGGGTCCGATATGCGTCTCGTGCGACGGCGACGAGCCGTTCACCGTGTCGGCGCAGGGGAGTATAACCGTTGAAAAAGCGGACATCTCCGCCGATTTTATAAGACTTAAAAATGACAGCTTTTTAGATATACTTAACAGAAAAATGATGAAGTGGAACAGCAGTTCCCACGGCAAACGGGAGGTAGAACTTTGAAAAAAAGAAGACAGGAAGCGATACTCGAAATAATTGAAAAATATGACCTGTCAACCCAGGACGAGCTTCTTCAAAAGCTCAGAGACAGCGGCTTTGACGCAACTCAGGCGACAGTTTCGCGCGATATCAAGGAGCTGCGCCTTGTCAAGACCATGGGTGCGAACGGTCAGTATAAGTATGCGGTCACAAAGACCGAGTCCGACGAGCTGCTTTCGAAGTTCAAAAGCATCTTCGCCCAGTCCGTCGTCTCCGCCGATTTTGCGGGCAACATCATAGCCATTCGCTGCTATACCGGCATGGCGCAGGCGGCGTGCGCGGCGTTCGATTCCATGCATTGGGAGGGGCTTGTCGGCACCCTTGCGGGCGACGACACGATATTTGCCCTTTGCAGAAACGAAAGCTACGCTTCGCAGATGAAGGATTCCATAAAACGACTTATCGAAAAATGAGGTTTGAGCTATGCTTCTCAGTCTGAAAATAGAGAATATAGCAATAATTGAGAGCGCCGACATCGAATTTGATTCGGGGCTCAATGTCCTTACGGGCGAAACCGGCGCGGGCAAGTCGATTATAATCGATTCGATAAACGCGGTGCTCGGCGAACGTACCTCGCGCGAGCTCATAAGAACGGGAGCGCAGTCCGCAAGTGTCACGGCGCTGTTCTCCGGCGTTTCAAAAGCAACCGCCGCGAGACTCTCGGAATACGATATCGAGCCCGACGAGGACGGGAATATACTTCTTCGCCGCACCCTCGGCTCGGACGGCAAAAATACCTGCCGTATAAACGGTGTGCCGACTAATGTCGCCGCGTTGAGGCAGGCGGGGCATGAGCTGATAAACATACACGGTCAGCATGACAATCAGGCGCTCATGGCGCCCGAAAAGCATTTCGAGTTCATCGACTGTATAGCGGGCGATGCCGATTTGCTTGAGGAATACAGAGAAAAATTCAGAGAGCTCTGTTCATATATCAGGGAGCGCGACTCTCTCAGAACGGACGAGTCGGAGAAGCTTCGCCGTCTCGACTTGCTCGATTATCAGATATCCGAGCTTGAGCAGGCGGATATAAAGCCGGGCGAGCGCGATGAGCTGAACGAGCGAAAGACGCTGCTGCAAAACTGCGAGCGCGTCACCGCTTCGCTCCGCGCGGCATATGATATCCTCCGCGGCGCGGATGACAGCTTCGGCGTCATAAGCGCAATAGACGACTGCGCCGGCAACGCAGAGGATGCGGCGCGCTTCTATAAGGATGTCGAGCCCGCCGCAAAGACGCTGCGCACCGTCGGCTACGAGCTTGAGGACTGTGCAGGGGAGCTTCGCTCGGCGATAGAGGATTTTTCATATGACCCCTCCGAGCTCGAGGAGATAGAGGCAAGGCTCGATGAGCTTTTCCGCCTTTCCGTAAAATACGGCTCTGCGGAGGAGGATATGCTCTCATTCCTCGATTCCGCGCGCGAGGAGCGAAACGAGATAGCGCTCTCCGACGAGCGCGTCAAGGAGCTCGATTCGCTTGTCGGCTCAACGAAGGCAGAGGTTCGCGCCCTTGCCGAAAGGCTTACGGCGGCGCGTGAAAAGGCGGCGCGCGAGTTTGAGCGCGGAGTGACTGAGCAGCTCGAGTTTCTCGATATGCCGTCGGTCAGCTTCAAGGTAAACAGAGAAAAAACTGCGTTTACAATAAACGGCGCGGATAATATAGAGTTTCTTATCTCCGCTAACGCGGGCGAGACGCTGAAGCCCCTTGCAAAAATAGCCTCGGGCGGCGAGCTGTCGCGCATAATGCTCGCGATAAAGAGTGTCATAGCGGGCAGAGACGGGCTCGACACGATGATATTCGACGAGATAGACACCGGACTCAGCGGCAGGGCGGCACAGAAGGTCGCCATGAAGCTCAAGGAGGTGTCCCGCGGCAGGCAGGTCATATGCGTCACCCATTCGGCGCAGATAGCGGCGCAGGCGGACTGCCATATGAAAATCAGCAAATCCGTCTCAGACGGCAAGACCTACACAAAGGTCGAACGCCTTGATACCGAGGGCAGAATACATGAGATAGCGCGGATAACCGGCGGACTTGAGGTAACGGAGCTTCAGCTGAAATCGGCGGAAGAGATGCTCAAAAACGCAGGAAATTCGTAAAAAATAAAAGGGGAGACAAATATGTCGGACAAAAAGAAAGAAAAACAGGACGTTGCCGAAACTCAGAAGCTCAGCACAAAAGAGAATATTCTCCAGACCGTAAAGTTCGCTCTTTTCTCGGCGTCTGCGGGAATCATTCAGATAACGACTTATGCTCTGTTCTTTGAGGTCTGCCATTTCAAGGAGTGGGTAGCTTATCTTATCTCGCTTGTTCTCTCGGTGCTTTGGAATTTCACCTTCAACCGCAAGTTCACCTTCAAGTCGGCTAATAATGTCCCGATAGCCATGCTCAAGGTCGCGGCATATTACTGCGTGTTTACTCCGCTTTCAACCTGGTTTACAAAGTACGCCACAACCGACCTTTTATGGAATAACTACCTCGTCGAGGTCATCTGTATGCTGACGAACTTCGTCACCGAATTCCTGTTTGACCGCTTCGTGGTGTTCCGCAACTCGATGAACACCAACGATGTTGCAAAGAAAGACAGAGAAAAGGCGGAAAAGAAGGCTCGACAGGGCAAATAAATAAAAATAATAAATATCGTATACCCAAACGGAAAGAAGAAAACATGACGGAAGAAAAGAAATGTCCTCTCTATAAAAAATGCGGCGGATGCCAGCTTCAAAATCTGAGCTACGCGGAGCAGCTCGGCTTCAAGCAGAGAAAGACCGAAAGGCTGCTCGGCGAATTCGGACGTGTCGAGCCGATAATCGGCATGGACGAGCCGTATCATTACCGCAACAAGGTTCAGGCGGCGTTCGCCACGGCGAGAAACGGAAAGATAATTTCCGGAGTCTATCAGTCCGGCACGCACAGCATAGTCTGCGTCGATTCATGCCTGACGGAGGACAGAAAAGCGGATGAGATAATCGTCTCCGTCCGCAATATGCTGAGGAGCTTTAAGATTCAGCCGTATGACGAGCGAAGCGGCAGCGGCACGCTCCGCCATGTCCTCGTCAAGCGCGGCTTTAAAACGAATCAGATAATGGTCGTTTTGGTCACGGCGGGGCCGATTTTCCCCGCGAAGAACAACTTCGTCAAGGCGCTTCGCAAGGAGCATCCGGACATAACCACAATAGTCCACAATATAAACCCCTATCAGACGAGCCTTGTGCTCGGCGAGCGCGAAAATGTGCTCTACGGTACGGGCAAAATCGAGGATGAGCTTTGCGGACTTACATTCAGGATATCTCCGCACTCATTTTATCAGATAAACCCGGTGCAGACCGAGGTGCTCTATAACACTGCTATGGAATATGCCGACATGAGCGGGCGCGAAAATGTCATCGACGCCTATTGCGGTATCGGCACAATAGGGCTCGTCGCATCGAAGCGGGCGGGCGAGGTAATAGGCGTTGAGCTCAATCGCGACGCCGTTCACGACGCAATATCGAACGCCAAGCGAAACGGCATAAAGAACGTGCGCTTCTTCTGTGACGATGCGGGCGAATTCATGCTCGGCATGGCGCAGGACGGAGAAAAAGCGGACATAGTTTTCATGGATCCGCCGCGCGCCGGAAGCGATGAGTGCTTCCTGTCGTCGCTTGTGACCCTCGCGCCGAAAAAGATAGTCTATATCTCCTGCAACCCCGAAACTCAGCAGCGCGATCTGCGCCTTCTGACAAAGCGCGGCTATAAAGTCGAAAAGATTCAGCCCGTAGATATGTTTCCGCATACGAATCATGTGGAGACGGTTGCGTTATTGGTCAGGAACATATCAACCAAAGAACACGTTGTTATAGAGGTTAGACCGGAAGAGCTTGAGCTTGGCTCGTTAAAGACCCACGGGACTTACGAAGAGATTAAATCCTATGTTCTTCATAAGCACGGCTTAAAGGTATCAACTCTCAACATTTCACAGATTAAACGCAAGTGCGGACTTGATGTCGGCGAGGCATATAACAAGCCCAAAAGCCAAAACAGCAAAGTCCCCAACTGCCCTCCCGAAAAAGAGAACGCCATTATGGACGCCTTAAAACATTTCAATATGATATGACAATACCCCTCACAGTTGATTCTGTGAGGGATATTTTATTCTGTATAACATCAAATTTTTTTATAATATCACTTATTTTTCTACATATCTTCTTGAATAATGTATACCCGAACATCTGATATTAACCTAACAGTCAGAACTTATAATCTATATTTCAAATACACCTCCTTATTTAAGGAGACCTTTTGAACAAAGCAAATCTCCGCAGATTGCTCCACGGAGATTTGCTATTACTATAATAATTTGTTAAAATTACTGCTTAATTCTCAGTTTACCCTCAACTTCCTCAACACAACCGGATTCAATTAAATTGTCCACGGCAGAATTCATTGCAGCGGAAATATTTTGTCCCGCTCTGTTAAATCCATAAACTCGTGTCGTCTTTTCTGCTTTTCTTTTTTCGCCACAAAACACAATTATAAAAATGCCAATGAAAACTGTTTGTATAATCTTAGCGAGCAGACCATTTGGATATCCAAACGGTAGCTTGCCCGCTTTGAACCAACTCAGCAAGCAGTGTATTTGGATAGCTATGCTATCAAATACCTCGTTAGGGGCACCCTAAAACTTGTAAAATCACTTTGCGTATATTACTTCTTCATCCATTATTTTTAAAGCTTCTTGCTCTAAAAGGTAAGCCTTATAACGCTTTTCATTAGCTTGCAATGCTAAATCATTTATTTTGTTTTGTATAATTTGATTTTTTAACAACGGTATTTGAATTTGCTGAATATGCCACGGCTCTATTGCATCAATAACACCACCATAAGTGAAACGTTGAATCAAAATCTTTCCATATTCTGAATTAAGAAAAATATACAAATATCCGCAAATTTTGCTGTTAGACAATATTTGCATCATATTATCACTAATTGCCCAGTTATAAAAATGTTTACACGGCATAACAACCTCACCAAGAGAGCCGCGAGCAGGTGTGAGAATGGAGTATTCCTTAATCCCAAGTGCCCCTTCGAGTTGTTTCGCATGAGCTTTTTTGGATATGTATTTTTCACTTGAGGGATCTAATTGTTTCATTTCTTTGCCACCTATGAATTTAACGCCATACTCACTATTGACATATACTCGCTTGAATCGCCCTGGTAAAACTACATCAGAACTAATGCGATTGTCACCGATTGTAGTCACTTCAGAAGAGTATTGTTCTAAGTGCTTAATAATAGCGTCAACAATTGGCAGGTGATAAGATGCATCTGCACGACCATTCAAGTCACTTAATTTGACGCTAAATGCATTTACATTTGCTGAATTTTTTATATTATTTTGTTTGAAATTATATATGTCTTTTTGACTATCTTTTTATATCTTCTTAAATGTCCGCAAAGCCTTATTTTATCGGCTCTACGGGCATTTTGCTTTTGTGGTAAACCTCACATATCTAGGTCTATCTTCTTATATTTTCGCTATCAAGCGTGGTTAAAATCGTGGTAAATACTTCTTATGCGATTAGACGCTGAACCTCTGATTTTGCGGTATCTATGGACGTATGAGCATAGTAGTATGCAAGTCTTTTTATGAAAATAATTTTTAAAAATTATTGACATACATTTGCTTAATTTTCAGTAATTTGCATAATTTCTTTGAGCTCTTACATTTCATTAAGTACATCTTGTCTCATACTATCACTTCTCCTTTCTTGAGACATACAACATTCTGTTGAATAATGTACTTATATTTTACCTTTTTTTACCTTTTTAAACAAAAAGAAAAATGTAGGTTTTCCTACATTTTTATTATCTCATAAACATAATATGGTGTGTTAATTCATACCATATCATACACTCTCTGCCGTTTTTCGATCTTGTCAAGTCTAGTGTGCTTTTATATTTACACACTAGATAATACACTATCCATTTTATCTAAGTATCTTACGATTCGCTCTTACTCTTGAAGAGCGTTATCATTTACTGTTTCATACCTATACACTACATATTATTGTTTGGTCGCTATTAGCGTTCAGGGTTACTTTATGTAAAGTGTGGGCCTGAAAGAATCGCGGCCGTAGGGGTTAGTCGGATGGTCGTT
>ENA-OPCY01001817-OPCY01001817.1-human-gut-metagenome-genome-assembly--contig:-NODE-1817-length-11328-cov-2.052160_pt1 | contig 11328 bp, 9 predicted proteins | sample MGYA00241568_ERZ501487 | MGnify/ENA primary metagenome ERZ501487 (study PRJEB25962, sample SAMEA2042574) | human gut metagenome | biome: human gut; feature: human-associated habitat; material: faeces... | reverse complement strand
AGTATGGTCAAAATTTTGGCGATTATTGCGTTTACACGGTTTGATTTTCAGAACCTAATTCCAAGACCAAACCACATTCCCTCTTCAATTGAAATAGAACATGTTCGTTGTTTGTTATAACCTATCTTATGTATTTATTAATAGCATGCATACGGTTGTAAATATAAGAGTTCAACTACGAATACTCCTTAAATCGGATAGTGTATTGATATCTGTTCTTTGAGCTTATGAAAATAAAAATGGAATGAAATACCTTCGTTCTTTGGAGCCCGACATATACTAAGTGAACAATCAACAAAATCAAAAGATTTAAGACGATATGAAAAACAACGATGATTTTTCTACTCTACAATGCTAATACGCTCTATGCTTCTGTTTTTAAATAGCCATTTTTACATAAAAGACTATTTCGCTGTTTCGCTCATATTTTGCAATTCATTTAGCAGATCCTCTAAAAAACATTTTTCCTCAAATTTAATAGCGTTTGAAATTCACACAAACTATATTTTTCCGTTATAATATATTTGTCTAGATCCTTCTTTGAGTAATATGTCGCGATTGTATTATCTTGAGGTTTTAAAATTATCGTACCTTTTGAAAAATCATCAATCAATATACCTAACAATTTAACTGCGAGTCTATAAAGCTTAATGTTAATCAATTGATAGTTTTGTCCTATACTGAATTGTTCTTGCAAATAAATATCACCAGTATCAAAATGGCTATCCAACTTATGTAATGTTAACCCCAGTATAGATTCATTATGTAATAATTGAAATAGGATTGGGTAAGGTCCTCTATATTTAGGTAACAGTGATGGGTGCAGATTGTATATATTATACTTGTTTACTATATCTTCAGGTATTAGATAGTTCCAATAATATATAACTACCAAATCTATACAATATTCTTTTAAAAAACAATAACTCCAGTCTTTAGTCTTATCATACTGATATTCATCTGCCAAAGCATTTGCATTTTGGTCTTCATACACAAATAAAAATCTGCACTCTGAATTACTTGCCAGCTTTGAACGGAATATACTAACAATGTTTCTGGGACAAAATATTGCTATATTTATCATATTTATGACCATACCTTTCACCGCACTTACTGCAAAATCGCCTGCCAGATATATCTGCTTCTATATCCGTTTTATCTACCATCATAGCGTTCTGGTTTGGTGCACTTATTATTATTGAAATTAAGTATGATATGTTTGGAAAAAGTGAGCCCAAATCGTCTAAAATAGCATCAAAACGAGCTGCTTTAGCTAGCTATACTCTAGGAATGATTTATCCACGATTTGCTTGGCATTGAGCCTCCATGAGCGTGATCAAAAGTGGAAAGAGCAAATAGAGTTTTAGTGTTTATGCTCGGCAATTAGCCTGGCACAGTTTTACTCATTGTCAAGCACCATTCGTAACATAAACACTTATATAATGTTTACCTTTTTCTTATCAAAAATGGTTCCCCTTTTATTAGCGTTGTTGTTCATAATTTTCTAAGCACTCGCAATAATTCACTCTGAAAAATAACCTACTACTTGTTCAAATAATATATCCATATCCCTCTCATCACTTAATAAATACAATGGCATTTTATAGACTTCTGCAAATCTCATTTTTAACAAATCAAATTTCTCAATAGACAACATTGTTTTTTTTCCATATAAACCAGTCCAATCATTCTTTTGATCCATTGGAAATACACAAAGGGCAATCACTTTACAATTAACTGTCGCCTCAATAAATTTAATTGACCGCTGTATATAGTCATCATCATCAAAAGGATTTATACACAAGATTACTGCATCTGGCTGTGTCCCCATTAAAAAACTATATTGTCTTAACGGAAACATCCTCAAATTTCCAACATCATACGGTAATACAGATGACTGCGAACCAGTTATTATAATATCACAATCTTTATTGCACATCTCATTAATGGAATTGTTAAGATACTGTATCATTTCATGATTTTCTAAATAAACGGAACTATTATACCCAATTGGGAACGAGCAATCTATTCCAAACAATTGTGACTGCGGCTCTGTCCCTATTTGCCCCACTACATAGCCAGCATCCAAAAAGCGCTTGCGCATCTCTAATTGAAGAGTAAATTTTCCTTGAACTGAACTAGTTCCGTATACTCCAATAACCGGTTTTGTGATGCGAAACAATTTTCCGACACGATTAGGAGGCAAATCATTTTTTGTTATAACGGGACAGTATAATTTATCATAATCTATTTTTGGGTAAAGATTGTCAAACGCAAAAATCTGTTTGTTGTGCTCTACAGCTGCATCCACAATCTCTTGGATATAGTTGTTTTTATTTATCAACGAAGAAAGCTTATCTAAATGTCCTAAAATAATCGTGTCGAAAGTATTCCAATCAATTGAGTTTATACTTTTTATCTTATATGATTCTACATTGCTTTTCATAATATGAGCCGTATTCGAACCAACATTAAATGAATACTTACTGTCATAAACATCCACTATATCGAATGATAGTAAATCCTTAAATCGTATAAGACTATGCATTTCTTTGTTAAAGGGAAAGAGGACCGCCTTGGTTATGTTAAATAATGAAATCTTATCGTTCGTTATGTATGAATCGCTGTACGTAATAATTGATTTTTCTTTAAATTTATCCAATATATCCCGTAATGTCTTTGCTCCCTCATTCATAAAAAGCGCAGTTTGAACAGTAACATGAGCACAAGCAAAACTGTTGCCCTCCAAAAAAATATATGGAGGATTGTGCCACGCTAATCTTTGAAGATCACTTTTGGCTCCAATATTAACTATATTGTCTTCAAAATATGTAAAATCATCAATTCTATAACAATTAGGATCGCCCGTAACTCCAATGACGTTGCGAAAACCTGCAGGGTATGAAATTGCACCTGCATTATCAAATGCGCAGACAATGATGGTGCCTCTAGCATATAGTTTTTCACAAATCATCTGTAGCTCATTAATATTATCTACTATATTTACGCCCATGCTTATATTTACAACATTAACATCCTTATAATTGTTATAAATATTTTCCAAGCAATCAACTAATGATTGCTGTTCAATTTCATTGTTTATATTACTGATGTTAAAATTTATAATATCTGCAATAGAAGTTATTTTCTTTATAATATTATATATCGCCGTTCCATGTCCATTTTCATTCTCACCACAATTATCATTGCTTATCTCTACTACTACTGGCTTGCTTTCTTTAAAAGCAATATGATCTGCATATACTCCGTTGTCAATAATTGCTATTTGAATTTTCTTCATTTTCTATTCCCTGTTCCTACTTATTCGTTGTCTCTGAGTTAGCATAAAACTGTGCCTGCATATTATAAAGTTCAGCATAGTAATGGCACTTAAGCATAAGTTCGCCATGAGTACCAATATTGAGCAACTGACCGTCTTTAAGTACTATAGCTCTGTCGCAAAAACGCACGCTACACAAGCGGTGTGTAATATATATTGCTGTTTTGGCGGCGGTTATTTCATCAAACTTTGTATATATTTCGGTTTCCACACGTGGATCTAGCGATGCTGTAGGTTCGTCAAGTATAATTATGGGAGCATCCTTATAAAACGCTTGTGCAATTGCAATGCGCTGAGATTCACCACCTGAAAGCAGAACTCCGTCATTTTCATACACCTTGTCAATATATGTATTAACGCCCTTTTTTAAAGAATCAACTTTCGATCTCAAACCGACCTTATCGATTGCAGCATCGACCCTCTGCTCAACATTTCCGCTAATTTCATCTAAAGAACTAACATTATCTTTGATCTGAAATGCGAACAGCTTAAAATCTTGAAAAACCGTTGAAAACAACTTAAGATATTCTTTTGACGAAAACTGTCGAATATCCGTACCGTTAAGCAATATTCTGCCCTCAGTAGGGTTGATCATATGCATTAAAAGCATAATTAACGTAGTCTTTCCCGCACCATTTTCCCCTACTATCGCCAGCTTTTCTTGTGCGTTGATGACAATGTTTACATTCTTTAGAGCGTAATCATCTTGACCCGGATACTTATATGATACATTTTCAAACGAAAAGACCAATGGATGTTCTACAGGAACACCCTCTTTTCTATCTTCTAACATTGTCGGCAAATTAATGAATTCAAAATAATTTTTAAGATATTGACCATTGCTTAGGATGTCTAAGCACGAGGTTAAAATCCCCTGTATAGACGAATTAAATGTTCTTATTGTATATAAATAAAGAGAAAAATCACCAACAGTGATAGCCCCTGTCACCAATACTTTTAATCCAAGTAATATATACATAGCCAAATCCAAAAAGGCGTTTGACAAATTTGACACAGTTCTGTTGACAAAAAATATCCTGTATGATTTTTGAATCAGCTTAAGTACAACGTTTTGTATGCTCTCATACATTTTAAGCAGAGGTTTCATCATATTATATACACGTATTTCTTTGTTGATGGACACGTCAGCACCCGTATCAAAAAAATACGCAGTCTTTCTGTTAAGTGGGACAAAATCATTGTTTACATTTATCTCTTGCTTCTTTTGTGCAGCAGTAAATATGGTGTTTATGAGTATTATAGCGAATGCAATCAAAACAATCCAAACATCAATCTTAGATAGAACAGTTGCAAGGCCTATCAGGACTATTATGTTTGTCGTCACGATTTTAAACACTTGTGTAAATGTAGTGACACGCATATCGTTTATAACTTTAAGAGCTAATTCTCTCTTTTCCATTATATCTTTATCAAGTAGCATCTCATAGTCAAGATAAATAGTTTTTTCATAGATATTTTTGTACATTTTTATACCGATTAAATTTCCACAAATATCTCTTTTATAGTTAAAATAAGACTGCAGATTTGTAAATATGATGGCCGCCAAAATAAAAGCAATTACAAGCTTTATGTAGCTAACGCAATCAGCTCCATCAGTAAGCATTTCCACAGAATATTTAACTAAGTACATGTTAATAAACGGTAACGTAGATGAAAAAATAATATCCAGAATCATATATAACAAGTACTTTCTGTCATTTTGCCACAATAGCAAAAGCATTTTTCCAGAATATAAAATGCCGTTATGCAAACTTCTTAAAAACTTCAATATTTTGCTCATATATATCTCCTATTTTATTTACATTAATAGCCTTGAGCAAAACACCGCAAACAAAGAAATAAAGCGGGATTGCAAGACATAATAAAACAAAAAATCACTATAAAATATAGAAACAGCCAACCAACTTTGGTATAATTAAATTGTACGAAAACCACACGAAAGGGGTTGGCTGTTATCTACCGCCAGGAAATTTTACAGGACATTGCATTCTTCACTTCTGCACCAAAAGCTCAATTTTATGACAAACTTTTCTTTAACCTTGACTTGTCGGAGTTTCCAGAATCTACTGCAAAAACAGGAAGAAACGGATTTTCAAAAAGAGCTTTGCTTTGTGCTTTTATCGTTATGAAATGTGAATGCTTTTCCTGCATTACCGATCTGGTCGATTATCTTAACAATAATCTTATCATCGCTCATTACTGCGGTTTCAACATTATGAAGCCGCTTCCGTCATACTGGACCTTTGATAGATTTATCCGTAAACTTGATAACGCTTTTCTTAAAAAGCTTATGCAGTCGCAGGTTCTGAAGCTTTCCGAAATGGGCATCATTGATACTCCTTTCATTGCTCTTGACTCCACTCCCATAAATGCAAATACCCGTCAGAACAATCCAAAGTCATTTGCAAAAAACAAGTTTTCAAAAGATAATCAGCCTAAGTCTGACAAGGATTGCGGTTTAGGTGTTCACACGGCTTCAAATCAGCATAATGAGCGTAATTTTGAATACTATTGGGGCTACAAGAATCACATTCTGGTTGACTGCATTACAGGCTTACCGATCTATGAGCTGACAACTTCTGCCAATGTTTCTGACAGCACTGTTGCTCTTGATATTCTAAGCCAAACCAATAGTTTTCTTTCTGTTGATGAATGTACCTTCTTAGCCGACAAGGGCTATGATGTCAAAGCAATATACAACACTGTAAAAGAGCTGTATCACGGTGATTGCATCATTCCTCTCAATAAGCGAAACACTAAAGATCACAAGAAGCTTGCAAGCGGTCACCCTATCTGCGAAGCAGGTCTTGCTATGCACAAAGACGGAAAGTTTTCCGATAACGGAAGAACCCGTCAGAAATACTGCTGCCCGCTGAAAAGCTCTAAGTGCGCCTCCTGTCCATGTGATCACAAAAAATGGAACAATGGAAAAAAGCATCGCGGCTGTACCAAATATGTTACCGTTCCCGATGATTACAGACTTTCCATCGACCGTGAGTGCATTTCCTTTAAAAAGCTTTATGCACTAAGAACCGAAGCTGAACGTTTATGGGTTCACAGCTTCAATGCTGCACAAAACCTTAATTCTGCTGCGCATATCGCACTGCTGGCAGTAGCTCTGGCTGCGATCGTCACTAAATCAAACAGCTCTTATCGCTGCCTTAAATCCGTAAAACGTACTGCTTAGCTGTTTCAACTGAATATTTTTTCTGCCGATTTCAGCTTTTTTTGCTGAGGTCTGCTTTGCTATGCCTTGTTTCCTGTTTTGATCTTTTAAAAGTTCTCTTGTGTGCTCCTTTTCGTTTGGTAGATTGGGGTTTTGCTCTTATCTATACATTAACATTACGCACACTTTGGCAAGTGATAGGTGTGTACTATTGATAATCCAACTAAACCTTGCCATTTTGGATGAGTTTATAGATAACAAATCCCCATTTTACGATTATTTGCTTAATATAGACCATTTTTTGTGGCAAGGTTTAATTGGGGGAACAATATTAATATTTTAACAAGGATGTGCTGTATTGCAACATTGGCAATTTTCATTGCTTACACTAGCATATAAAGACACTTTTTTACAATCGCTCTTAATAAGCTTTTTTTTCAACAATTTCTTTTTCGATAGTTTCTTTTTCAAAATTTCACCTCCTCTTCACTTCATTTTATCAAAATTTATATTACACGCCTATCACTTCAAATTGAGTACATTTTTCTAAATATTTATTTACATCATCATAAATATTTAGATCAGTGGCTCTACAAGGCTCACACCATGTAGAATATCTGCACTTTGAGCATAGCCCACCATTCTTGAATCTATGTAATCTTACCTTATTAAGAATCGGGGATTCACTCCAATATTCCTCGATTGATTCAAAATGCTCGTGATAATTAAGATGTGTACACGGTTGAAAAGAAAAATCATAATTGATTGCGCAACGACTAAGCCCAGCAGTACAACGTATTGGTATTGCTTTGTTTTTCATCGACAACAAAGGCGTCAATTTGGAAAAACAAGCATCCACCATAATTAGAGGAGTATTATTAGCGTTATTATTAATTATTTGAGATAACAATATCAAATCTTCTTTTGATAAAAAAGAAGATTCGTATCCTTTTCCTGTCAATCTACTTTCAACGACTGAAACATATGTTGCATTATAGCGGTTAACTAATTTAAGAAATTTATTAAAGTCCTTGACATTATCGTGACGAGCAACCCAATTTACACCATATCTTATATGGTTGTTCGAAAGTAATTTCATTGCATTTATGGAATATTCAAAGCCATCACGCGATAAACTATTTATGGCGTTACTGGAGCCATTCAATGAGATATAAAAATGAATATTATTACTGTTTTTGATAATATAACAAATATCCTTATTGAGCCCGAAGCCACTTGAATACAAATATACATTAAACTCCATGCTGGCCACTTTTTCTAAAAGAGTCAGTATGGATGGATATATCAAAGGTTCGCCACCATTCAATGATATCGCTCCACACTTTCCGTTAATTAAATCTAAAATTTTACATAACTTACTGTATTCCATATGCAAATTTTGATTATCTGGTTTATAACATTGCTTGCATTTCAACGGGCAAGACTTAGTTATTTCAATTTGCAAAATATTCGGAAATTTATAATATCCATTTTGCTTTAAAAAATCCAAATCCTGTCTATTCATTATTATTGACCTCTGATACAAAAGCTCCATCATTTAATATTTTTTCTATAAAATTAGAAAATCCATTTAACGAGGTTAAATTATCATACAACAGCACCTCATCTGGCAATTCAAGACCCAGTTTTTTTTCAAGCTCAACTATAAAATAAACATATTGCATAGAATCAGCTATATACTCATGTAAATCTATATCATCATTTTCAGCTACTTCACCTATGTAAACACCATTCTCCTCGAAAAAATTCAAAATCAATTTTCTTACATTCATTCTAAGTCACCGCCTCATTTCTTTGAATAGATTTTCATTAAAGTTTTCAATAAATAGTCCCATGTATTCTTTTTCCGGAGGACAAAAAGATTCATCAAAGCCACTAACCAATACATATGGACAGGTAGCACGCATACAATTCGCCTCATAAAAGCAATCTTTACATTTGGGTTTTGGCTCGCCAGATTTACCTAACCACAAATAATAATTTTCATTAAATATTAATTTCCCATCATCTGTTATATGTCCTATTTTATTTTTTTCCCATTCAAAATCTCTAGTACATTTGTATAGGGTTCCATCTGAACCAATTACTACATTTTCTTTTTTACTTGCATAACAAATTGAGGCCGCATAATCCAACCCATAGCAATGCCCTGCTAAATTTAATTTAATATTATGTTCTTTTAGTTTTTTTAATACTACGGCATGACAAGGCTCAATTATCTCATTTGAAAAAATTTCTATGCGCTCTCCACCCCAATCAGAAACAGTTTGAATAAACAAACTAAAATGTTGATCATCTCCGAAATTATGGCTAAAAAAATCAAGATATTTGTCTATATCACTTAATATAGTTTTTGTAAAATTTGTTCTAATCGCAAAAGCAGTCCCCTTCTTTCGCTCTTTTTTAATGCATAAAAGATTGTTAACTATTTTTTCGAATGTTCCATTTCCGTTCAACAGTATTCGTTGGTTATCATGCTGTTCTTTACATCCATCTAATGTAATTTGATATCCATACACTTTTAAATCATATAACTTATTGTAAACTGCCTTAGTCAAATTATAACCATTAGTCGTCATGCTTGCACTATATGGCTTTCGAGCCAATTGACATATATCAATAAAGGCTAATGATAATCTTTCAATAACATCTAAAGCTTCCAAAGGTTCGCCGCCGAACCATATCACAGCTAACTCAGTATGATTTCGTATATTCTTTTTTACATAATTAATAATTGCATCTTGTACCGTTAGACTCATTTTCCCTTTTTTAAATGTTTCATAACAATATTTACATTTAAAATTACATTTTTCCGTCGGCATTATTACAAGGCTCATTTTCTTGTCGTTGGATAATACATTCATTTTTCTTAACAATAAACATTTATTCTCATCTCTCTCAATGGGGATTAAATATCCATTATCTATCAAAACAGAAATTTCCCAATGAAAGAGTGCATCGGATTCTATTATATCTTTCGATAAAAGCGTCCTAACGGTATCGCTGTATTCAAAAGGAACACTTAGCAAACCTTTTGTTCCTGTCATAGAATTATACAAGCGCAAACTACCATCCTTACAAGGGTGGATAAAATTAAATCTTGAAGGTTTATATTTAGGTTTATATTCATTATTATTCATATTCTATCCTTTACTTGTGTATAATTTTCACAATGTGAAAGCCTGTCCTCTTTTTTTTACTACAATATTTCCTGTCCCTGTCTGTTGCTCTACAACCTCTTCAATAACATGTTCAACCATTATTGAACCCGATCCAGATATCGATAATTGTGCTTTTTTAGCTGTTATATTTGCATTCACATTACCAGAACCGCTTATAGATATATCTACAAATGCTGGACTCCCATTGTCAATATCAATATTACCAGAACCTGTTATACAGCCAACTAAATCAGAGGAAAGATTCTTAAGTTTTAAACAACTGTTACCACTAATAAATATCTTAGCGTTCTCTGCATACTCTACCTCAAATGAAGACATACCTGTTGAATTGATAAATAAATAACCAACTGGTATTTTAATCAAGAACCTTCCAGCATCTATACTGGTATCATGAATGGATAGGCTCTGTAAATTTCGTACTTTGATTATAATATCAATATTCTCTGTAATATCTCTTAATGCGACTAAATTTCCTTCCGAACCCTTGCAATTATAAACACCATTATTTGTATAATTTCGAGGAAAATCTATAGTCAAAGTGTCGTTAATTTTATTAACAAGTAAACTGTTTACAGTTTCATTAGAACCTGCCAATGAAACCAAACAATCATCTTCATTAGTAGATGCAATAATTATATTATATAATATTATACTGTTCTCCCCTTCGCCTATTGTAATATGTTTAATATCGTCAAACTTAATATCTTTGTGAAAGGGATCACTCTTGCTTTTACATTTGAATATCATATTTTAGCCATCCTTTCTATCAAACAAGTTATTTTGCAAATTGCAATAGTTAAAGAATATAGCGACGACTTATGATAAAATGTAGTCGGATTTGCAAATAAGGTAAAACTCGAACACAAAAATCCAGCCTGCCTAACCACGCTTGGAAAGTTATTCAAGTATATGTATCCACAGTCTGTTCGTGGAAGTGTGTTTTTTAGTAGACAATCCAATATATTTAATTCACGTATGTTTAATAAATAGAAATAATCTATATTTACTTTATACGGCTCAACTTCAAAACAATTCTTATTTTTGAATGTAACCGCCAACCACACCCTAACGTTGATTGGGCACTAAAAAAGCGATAAAATAGTTCCAAAGGGATTTACCCCGAAAGGAGCTGAGAATATGCCAACGATCAGAGAAGTAAAAGCCGAGCTTCGTCACAGGGAGTGGGCAGAGCAGATACAGGAATGCCAAAGCAGCGGTATGACCGTAACAGCATGGTGTAAGGAAAAGGGGATCGGCCAGCACACATACTACTCACGCCTGAATGTGGTGAGAAAAGAACTGCTGAAACGAGCTGAATTGCCTTTACAGCAGATCGTACCGCTGAGTGTTTCTCAAAGCGTCACCTGCACGACAGCTGCGGTGCAGACACAATGTATTGCAAGCGGTGCTGAGCCAGAGAAGGCAGAACCAGCTTTCGCACAAAAGGTAATTGTTCGTAAGGACGGGATCGAGGTCGAAATGCCAGCAGATATATCCGAGAGGCTTCTGCTTACGCTGCTGAAAGGTCTGAAAGAATGCTGAAAGACTTAACTGCTGACAATATCTACATCGTCTGCGGACATACGGATATGCGTAAG
>ENA-OPCY01001814-OPCY01001814.1-human-gut-metagenome-genome-assembly--contig:-NODE-1814-length-11345-cov-5.586094_pt1 | contig 11345 bp, 8 predicted proteins | sample MGYA00241568_ERZ501487 | MGnify/ENA primary metagenome ERZ501487 (study PRJEB25962, sample SAMEA2042574) | human gut metagenome | biome: human gut; feature: human-associated habitat; material: faeces... | reverse complement strand
CCGCCGCGCAATTCTGCGCCTGCCAATTATCTAAAAAAGAGTTGCAAAGTATTTCACGGATTGTTATACTGGTTTTCAGGAAGCATGTCGAAAGAGCACAGCCAGTTCCATGGGGATACGCTTTTTGATTTGTGCAGTATTTGGAGGGGTGAGGTTTTATGGATATGGTTTACGCAACTGAAGAAAAAATAACAATAGCGTTTTGTTGTAATGAACTCATTGATTATCTGGAAGGTGTCGGGGTGTATAAAATTTGTAGTGATCCAAGGGATGTTACTTCTCTCCATGCCTTTAATTTCAGCATGGAATGTTATAACAAATATGCTGCTAAGTGCCCTCAACTTGAATTGGACAAACGGTTTTCGGAAGAGCTGATTTCAAGATTGAAAAGCGATAAATGTTATGTTTATGAGGTTTATTATATTTTCAACTGTCTTGTTGCCCAATTAAGATTGGAAAAGAATGGTCTCGCATCATTTGAAGTAGAAAAATCCAAACTGGATGAAATATGCCGATTGTTAAGGGGAAAAACCCTTGCGCTTCAAGAGGATTTAAAGACATGCCATGACAAAAAAGGGGAAAATTATCCAGACGGTATGTTTGGATATATGCAAAGCGAAAGCAGTCGAGTGTATCACGAGACCGGCAAAAGAATTTTATGAGCTGAAGAAGCGTCAGAACATCGTATCTCATTTTGTATGCCATAGCTCCACATCAGATTCGGTAAAGATTTGCCCCGGAGGGAAAAATGATCAAATTGCTTTCCGATATCGGTAGATTTGTTCATAAGATTATGGTATTCTATTCACAAAGTGTTGTATCAAATCACGAAGGAGCGGCAGAATGGTCAAAACGAAACAGCTTATCCACGGACTTTCCAAATCCCTGCGGTGGCAGAACTTTATTTTCCTGTTTGTCGCGGGCTGCATCAACGCCTTTGGCGTCAACATTTTCTTAGCCCCGGTGGGGCTGTACGACAGCGGCATTTCCGGTACGTCCATACTCCTTTCCCAGATCACGCCGGATTATCTGTCCCTGTCCGTCTTCCTTCTGATTCTGAACGTTCCGCTTTTCCTGTTCGGACTGAAAAAGCAGGGGACGGCCTTTACCGTCTATTCCCTGTTTGCCGTCGCCGTGTACTCGGCTGCGTCGTGGATCATCGTGGACGTGCTTCCCGTGGACGTGAGCTTTGCGTCCCCGCTGGCAGGGGAGGATCTGCTCCTGTGCGCCCTGTTCGGCGGTGTCATTTCCGGCGTGGGCAGCGGCCTGACAATCCGCTATGGCGGTGCGATCGACGGCGTTGAGGTCATGGCGGTCATTTTCGCAAAGAAGCTGAGCCTGACCGTCGGCACCTTTGTCATGATCTACAACGTCATTCTGTACATTCTCTGCGGCAGCGTGATGCACAGCTGGATTCTGCCCCTTTACTCCATCGTGGCCTACGGGGCGGGGCTGAAAACCGTTGACTTCGTGGTGGAAGGCATTGACCGCTCCAAGGAGGTCATGATCGTCACCGACAAGGCCGAGGAGATCAGCGCCGCGCTGATGGAGGCATTCGAGTGCGGCACAACGAAAATCGCCGCCCGAGGCGGCTACTCCGACGCGGACAAAACGATCATCTACTTCGTAGTGAACCGCTTCCAGATCTCCAGAATGCGGGCGATCATCCGCTCCATCGACCCGAAAGCGTTCGTGACCATCAGCGATGTGGCCGATATGTTTAAGAGCAATGACTAAAGTTCAGACAGCGCTGTGTAACCGCACGGCGCTGTTTTGCTATTTTCCTCTTGCTTTTTTCAGCAAAATGTGCGACAATAGCGTCAAACATACGAGCGAAAACGGTGATGGTATGGAGAAAGAAGAACTATTGCAGCGGGTCTTTGGCTATTCCAGCTTCCGGCCGGGGCAGGAGAAGCTCATTGACGGCGTGCTTTCCGGGCAGGACGTATTCGGCATCATGCCCACCGGCGGCGGAAAAAGCATGTGCTACCAGCTCCCGGCGCTGATGCTGCCGGGAATTACTCTGGTCATCTCGCCCCTGATCTCCCTGATGCGGGATCAGGTGATGGCGTTGAAGGCGGCGGGCGTTCCCGCCGCGTTTCTGAACAGCACCCTCACGGGACCGCAGATGCAGGCGGCATACCGCAATCTGCTGGCCGGGCGGTACAAGATCGTCTATGTCGCCCCGGAACGGCTGGACTATCCGGGCTTCGGCGGCGTGGTGGAGAAGCTGAACATATCCTTTATCGCGGTGGACGAAGCCCACTGCATCTCCCAGTGGGGACAGGATTTCCGCCCCAGCTATTTGAGAATCGTGCAGTTTATCGACAGCCTTCCGAAGCGCCCGGTGGTTGGGGCGTTCACCGCCACCGCGACCCGGAGCGTGCAGGAGGATGTGGAGCGGATTCTGGAGCTGCGCAGTCCGGTGCGGGAGGTCACGGGATTTGACCGTCCGAACCTGTATTTTGAAGTCATCCAGCCGGAGTCCAAGGACAAAACGCTTCTCCGTTTGCTTGCCGGGCAGAAGCGGAAAAGCGGCATCATCTACTGCGCCACCCGGAAAAAGGTGGAGAGCGTTTGCGAGCTGCTGCATGACCACGGTTACGCCGCCACCCGGTATCACGCGGGGCTTTCCGAAGCCGAGCGAAGCAAAAATCAGGAGGATTTCCTGTACGACCGCAAGACCGTGATGGTGGCAACAAACGCTTTCGGCATGGGCATCGACAAATCCAACGTCAGCTTTGTCATTCACTACAATATGCCGAAAAGCATCGAAGCCTACTATCAGGAGGCCGGGCGCGCCGGACGGGACGGGGCAGAGGCGGACTGCATTCTGCTGTTCAGTCCCGGAGACGTGCAGACCGCCCGGTTCCTTATCAACAACGGCTCCGACAACGAGGAAATGGACGCCGTGCAGCGGGAGGAGGTGCGGCGGCAGGATCTGGAACGGCTGGACGCCATGATCGGCTACTGCAAGACGAAAAGCTGTCTGCGGGGCTACATTCTGGATTACTTCGGGCAAAAGCACCCGGCGATGTGCGGCAACTGCGGCAGCTGCAAGGGGAATTTCCAGTCGGTGGAGATTACCCGGGAAGCGCAGATCATTCTCTCCTGCGTGAAGCGGGTACACGACGCCCTCGGCTACAATGTGGGCGCGAATCTGCTGGGGAACATTCTGCGGGGCAGCCGGAACAAGCGGGTGCAGGAGCTGGGGCTGGACAAAATCAGCACATACGGTCTGCTGAAAGACAGGACCCGAAGCGACATTCACGCCATGATCGACCATCTGGAGGCGGAAGGGTATCTGCGGACGGAGCAGGAGCACCAGTCCGTGTTCCTGACCCCGGCAGCGGGGGAGGTTCTCTACCGGGGCAAAACGGTCACCATGTTGGTGGAGCAGACCCATGAACCGGAAACGCCGGTCACGGAGACAGCAAAGCTCACAGCGGACGACGCCCAGCTGTTCGACGCGCTGAAAGAACTGCGGCTGGAACTGGCGAAAAAGGCGGAAATTCCGGCGTTCGTGGTATTTTCCAACGCCACGCTGGCGGACATGGCAAAAAAGAAGCCAGCCACTATGAGCGAATTCAAGAAGGTCTCCGGCGTGGGCGAGATCAAGGCCGCCTGGTACGGCACGGCGTTCCTCAAGTGTATTCAGTCGTACTTAGACGAAAACGCATAATACGATTCTTTTTATGCCATACTTTTGCATAGAAAAATCCTCCGCATGATTTTGTCCATGCGGAGGATTACACTATATTGTGCTAATTGGCTTATCGCTCCCGGTTGTCCAACGTATAGATCACGCAGGCAAATCCGGCAATTAAAGAGAATAGAATTGCCCCGCCCAGCGCGTCGCCAAGGCTTGCGCCGATGAAGAACCCAACGATCGCGGCAATGACCATGACGATCACGGATACAGCCGTTCTGAACTTGTTCATAGCCCGATTACCTCCAAACCTGAATTACCCGATGGGTTCAAAATCCGCAGCGCCGTGCTTGCACAGGGGGCATACGATGTCGTCGGGCAGGGTGTCGCCCTCGTAGATCCAGCCGCAGACCTTGCAGACAAAGCCGTGCTTGCCCTCGGTTTCCGGCTTGGGCTTGACATTGTTCTGATAGTAGGTGTAGGTCATGGTCTCCCGGTCGGAGATCACCCGCGCCTCGGTGACGGAGCAGATGAACATGCCGTGGGTGTCCAGATCCACATAGCTTTCCACCTTCAGGCTCATGAAGGAGTTGATATACCGGGGCAGGAACCGCAGGCCGTTATCGGAGCGCAGCTCCTCGACACCGGCGAACTTGTCCGCCGTGCGGCCGCTCTGGAAGCCGAAGGTCTGGAAGACGGAGAAGGGGGCAGAGGTGTCCAGACAGCACACGTTCATCACGCCGGTCTGCTTGATGACGTGGTGGGAATAATTCTGCTTGTTGATGGTGACGGCGATACGGTTGGGGGTGTTGGTGACCTGAGAGACGGTGTTGACGATCAGGCCGTTGTCCTTGCTGCCGTCGCTGGATGTGACCACGTACAGGCCGTAGCCGATGTTGAACAGGGCGTCCAGATTGTTCTTGTTCGCCGTCTCGTCCTGCCGGGCGAGGTAGTCCTTGCACAGCTCGTTTGCCATGGACTCAATCTGAGCCTTACTGTCGTCATTCAGGGCGGAGAGAATCTTCACGGTGGTGTCGGTGAAGGTCAGGTTCTTGCTGCCCTCCAGCATCTTGCGCATGGTCTTGGCGGCGAGGGGCGCCCAGGAGCCGTTTTCCATCAGGCCGATGGTGCGGTTTTGGAAGTTCCGCTCGGTCAGGTGATGAATGAATTCCTTCATGAAGGGGAAGACGTCGGCATTGTAGGTGGTGGTGGCCAGCACCAGCTTGCCGTAACGGAAAGCGTCCTCAACGGCCTTTGCCATGTCGCACCGGGCAAGGTCATGCACGATGACCTTGGGGCAGCCCTTGTCCGCCAGCTTCTGCGCCAGCAGCTCCGCCGCCGCCTTCGTGTGGCCGTAGACGGAGGTGTAGGCGACCACAATGCCGTCGCTTTCCACCCGGTAGGAGGACCAGATGTCGTACAGATTCAGATAATATCCCAGATTCTCCGTCAGCACGGGGCCGTGGAGGGGGCAGATGATGGAAATGTCCAGCCCGGCGGCCTTTTTCAGCAGCGCCTGCACCTGCGCGCCGTACTTGCCCACGATGCCGATGTAGTACCGGCGGGCTTCGTCCGCCCAGTCTTCTTCCACGTCCAGAGCACCGAACTTGCCGAAGCCGTCAGCGGAGAAGAGAACCTTGTTATAGGAATCATAGGTCACGATGACCTCCGGCCAGTGAACCATGGGCGCACCCACAAAGGTCAGGGTGTGCTTGCCCAGGCACAGGGTATCGCCCTCGCCGACGACAATACGGCGGTCGGCGTAGTCGTCGCCGAAGAAGTTCTTCATCATCACGAACGCCTTGGCGGAGGAAACCACGGTCGCCTCGGGGTAGACCTTCAGGAAATTGGCGATGTTGGCGGAGTGGTCAGGCTCCATGTGCTGCACCACCAGGTAGTCCGGCTTGCGGCCGCCCAGGGTGTTCTGAATGTTGTCCAGCCACTGATGGGTAAAGCCCCGGTCTACGGTGTCCATAATGGCGACCTTTTCGTCCACGATAGCGTAGGAATTGTAGCACATGCCGCCCGGGACAACGTACTGTCCCTCGAACAGGTCGACCGCATGGTCGTTGACGCCGATGTACCGGATGTCCTTTGTGATTGTCATAAAATTGCTCCTTTTTTGTGTTATTATGTCAGTTCTGCTCGTAATCCAGAACTTCCTTGGCAATATAAATCGGGCGGTCCTTGCTCTGCTCAAAGGTTCTGCCCACATATTCTCCGATGATGCCGATGCAGAACAGCTGCACGCTGCCCAGCAGCAAAATCAGCACGATGATGGTGGCATAACCGGGAACGTCGATGCCCTGAATCAGCTTTTGCAGCACCACCACGATCAGGTAAATGACAGCCGCAACGCCCGTCACGCCGCCGAGCCACGTCGCCAGCCGCAGGGGGGCGGTGGAGAAACCGATGATACCCTCGATGGCGTAATTCACCAGCTTCCAGAAGCTCCACTTGGTGGTGCCGGTCGCCCGCTCGCAGGCGGTGTAGGGGATGAACTTGGTGCTGTAGCCCACCCATGCGAAAATGCCCTTGGAGAAGCGGTGGTATTCCGCAAGCTCCAGAATGCTGTCCCGGACGCTGCGGCGGAAGGTACGGAAGTCGCTGGCGTCGGGCTGCAATGTCACCTTGGACAGCTTGTTGATGATGCTGTAAAAGCACTTTTTGAAGAAGGACAGCACCTTTCCTTCGCCCCGGCGATCCTGGAAGGCCGCGACCACGTCGAATTCCGGTTCCTCGTCCAGAATTTTCACCATATCCCGGACGATTTCCGGACGCTGCTGGAGGTCGGCGTCAATCAGGCAGATATAGTCTCCTGCCGCGTGCTGCAAGCCCGCGTAAATTCCGGCCTCCTTGCCAAAATTCCGGGAGAAGGATACCACCTTCACGGGGCATTTCTGCGCGGCGTAAAGTTTTTTCAGATTGTGCAGCGTGGCGTCCCGGCTGCCGTCGTCAATGAAGACGATCTCGTAATCATAGCCGCAGCCGTCAAAGGCGGAGATGACCGCCTGCTGAAACAGGGCGACGTTATCCGCTTCGTTATAACAGGGAACTACCAGGGATAATTTCATGAGCAAACACTCCCGCTCCAATAAACTGCATACATTATATGCGATTTTTACCGGCTCGTCAACGCCTTGTGCAGCCATTTTCCGCTGCCGAAGCGGACGGAGAAGACGACGCACCGGATTGCCCACGACGCCCACATGGCGATCCACACGCCCAGCAGGCCGAGCTTGCAGGGAATCGCCAGCACATAGCCAAGGCCGATGGTCACGACCCACAGCACAGCCAGTGACACCACGGAGGGGTACAGGGTATCGTTGGCCGCCCGGAGGGTGCTGGGCAGGGTGTTCGACCGCGGCCAGAACAGCAGCAGACTGGGAATCGACCAGTACAGTAGCTTTTTCGCCATGGCGAGAACCTCCGGCGTGGGGTGGTACTGCCCCAGAAGCGCGGGAAGCAGGGGAATGAACAGGGCGGAGGTCAGCAGCACCAGAATCAGGGCGATCTGGTCGCACCGGACGCCGTAGCGTTTGGCTTCGTCATACTTTTCCGCGCCAAAGCACCGGCCGACCACCGTCACGGACAGGTTCGCCGCGGCCATAGCAGGGGAGTACCACACACCGATCACGGAATTGGCAATGGCGTGGGTCGCCAGTGCTGTGGTGCCGAGAGAGATCATGTACATTTCGGCCACCACATTTCCGAGGGACGAGCACGCCTGTTCCAGCCCCAGAGGAATGCTGACCTGCAAGGTGGAGCGGAGAATCCCTTTATCGCAGGTGAATATCTGCCCGAAGGTCATTTTTACCGGCGCTTTCCAGAAAAACAGCAGGATCACGGACGCGGCGGAGCCAATGAACCGCGCCAGCAGCAGGGCAAAAACGCTGCCGAGAATATCCATCCGAAGCACATTCAGAAACAGAATGCTGAACACCAGATAGGCGGCGTTGATGATGACGCTCAGGGCAAGGCACCGGCCGGATTCTCCCAGCCCACGGAGAATGCCGAAGTTTGCGGTATATATGGTAAACACCAGAATCGACCAAGCTCTGCCGGAAAGATAAATCCGGGCTTTTTCCAGAACGACGGCTTCTGCCTCCGGGTAAAGCAGGGTCAGCACCTGACGGGGAAACATCAGCAGGGGCAGGCACACCACGGTGCCGACTGCCACCGTCAGCCACAGCGTCATGCCCGCGGCCTTGCGGATACGAACAGGGTCTTTCATGCCGCAGCTCTGGGCGACCACCACCGTGCCGCCGGCGCTGATACCGTTGAAAATGCAGGTGATCATCCACGCCAGCGGCGTCACCAGAGACACCGCCGCGACGCTGGCTTCGCCGTTGCTGCTGATGAGGGCGGTGATGAGCATACTGATGAACATGATGGACAGGCAGTCCAGAACGTTGGGAAAGGTCAGACGGAGAATTTCCCGCCATGAAAACACCGTACCGGACAGGGTACGTGTGAGAAAGTTGTCAAGGAATTTGGGTACAGAATGCTGTTTCATGAAGAAATGGCCTCCGCAGGATTTTTCGTCCAAAGCATAGCATGACCGGCAGGAAATGTCAATGGATGGCAGAAGGGCACCAACATTTTTCTTGACAAAATACTGCCTTTGCAATACAATGAAATGAAATTGATAACGCAGTGAACGGGAGGTTCCGTTTTCGGCTCAAGGAAGAGAGTGCGCATTCTGGTGCGAGCGCATATTGGCCGGTTCGGATGGTCGCCCGGGAGCGGTTTTTCTGAATAAAGTAGGAAAGAACGGGGCTGCCCGTTACAGCAGTTTTTAAGTGCCCGAAAGGGAATTCAGGTGGTACCGCGGAAAATTTTCGCCCTGAGCTTTTGGGGAATCTTTGAGTCAGCCGATTCAGAGCTTCCCCGGCTCAGGGTGTTTCTTATTTAACAAAAGGAGCGAAAAAAATGGCAAGAGAATTACCAAAGGTCTACGAGCCGCAGCAGGTGGAGTCCAAGATCTACGACATGTGGCAGCGGGGCGGCTACTTCCACGCCGAGAAGGACGAAAGCAAGAAGCCCTTCACCATCGTCATGCCCCCACCCAACGTCACCGGTCAGCTGCACATGGGTCACGCCATGGACGCGACATTGCAGGATACTCTGATCCGGTTCAAGCGGATGCAGGGCTACAACTCCCTGTGGATTCCCGGCGTCGATCACGCCGGCATCGCCACCCAGATCAAGGTGGAGGAGGAGCTTCGCAAGGAGGGACTGACCCGCTACGATCTTGGCCGTGAAAAATTCCTGGAGCGTGTCTGGGACTGGAAGCACAAGTATGGCAACCGCATTGTGGAGCAGCAGAAGAAGCTGGGCGCAAGCTGCGACTGGGAGCGTGCCCGGTTCACCATGGACGAGGGCTGCTCCAAGGCCGTGCGGGAGGTCTTCGTCTCCCTGTACGAAAAGGGTCTGATCTACAAGGGCAGCCGCATTATCAACTGGTGCCCCCACTGCGTCACCGCCCTGTCCGACGCTGAGGTGGAGTATGTGGACAAGCCCGGCCACCTGTGGCACATCCGCTACCCGCTGGCCGACGGCTCCGGCGAGGTGATCGTGGCGACCACCCGTCCCGAGACCATGCTGGGCGACTCCGGCGTGTGCGTCAACCCCAACGACGAACGCTACAAGGACATCGTGGGCAAGATGGTCATTCTTCCCCTTGTGAATAAGGAAATCCCCGTCGTCGCTGACGATTACGCCGAGATGGACTTTGGCACCGGCTGCGTTAAGATGACCCCCGCCCACGACCCCAATGACTTTGAAGTGGGACTGCGCCACAATCTGGAAGTCATCCGGGTTCTGGACGACAACGGCAAGGTCAACGAAAACGGCGGAAAGTATGAGGGTCTCGACCGCTACGAGGCCAGAAAGCAGATCGTCGCCGATCTGGAAGCGGGCGGATATCTGGTGAAGGTGGAGCCTTACAGCCACAACGTCGGCACCTGCTACCGCTGCCATCAGGACGTGGAGCCGATCATCTCCGCCCAGTGGTTCGTGAAGATGAAGCCTCTGGCCGAGGAAGCCATCCGGGTCGTCAAGGAAGGGGAGACCAAGTTCGTCCCCGAGCGGTTCAGCAAGACCTATCTCAACTGGATGGAGAATGTCCGCGATTGGTGCATTTCCCGTCAGCTGTGGTGGGGTCATCAGATTCCCGCGTGGACGTGCGCCGACTGCGGCCATATCACCGTGTCCCGTGAGGATGTCTGCAAGTGCGAAAAGTGCGGCAGCACCAACATTGAGCGTGACCCCGACGTGCTGGATACCTGGTTCTCCTCCGCTCTGTGGCCCTTTGAAACGCTGGGCTGGCCGGAAAAGACGGAAGACCTTGACTATTTCTACCCGACGGACGTGCTGGTCACGGGCTATGACATCATTTTCTTCTGGGTCGCGAGAATGATCTTCTCCGGCTGCGAGCATACCGGCAAGACGCCCTTCCACACCGTTCTGATTCATGGCCTTGTCCGGGACAATCAGGGACGCAAGATGTCCAAGTCTCTGGGCAACGGCATTGACCCGCTGGAAATGATCGACAAATATGGCTGCGACGCCCTGCGGATGAACCTGATCACCGGCAACTCTCCCGGAAACGACACCCGTTTCTACACCGAGAAGTGCGAGGCCATGCGCAACTTTGCCAATAAGCTGTGGAACGCTTCCCGCTATGTGCTGATGAATCTGGGCGAGGACGCCAGGAACGAGCTGCCTGCCTTTGACAAGCTGGAAATTGCCGACAAGTGGGTGCTGTCCAAGCTGAACACGCTGATCGCCGAGGTCACGGAGAATCTGGAAAAGTACGAGCTGGGCGTGGCCGTCCAGAAGGTGTACGACTTCATCTGGGACACCTACTGCGACTGGTATATCGAGCTGACCAAGGCGCGGCTGTACTCCGAGGATGCGATCCGCAAGCAGACCGCGATTCAGGTGCTGGTGTACGTGCTTGACCAGATCCTGCGGCTGCTGCATCCCTTCATGCCCTTCATCACCGAGGAAATCTGGCAGAGCATCCCCCACGAGGGCGACGCGCTGATCATTGCTAAGTGGCCGGAATATCGGGAAGACCTTGCCTTCAAGGCCGAGGAAAGCCACATGGAGTCCGTCATGGACGCCATCCGTGCCATCCGCAACCGCCGTGCGGAAATGAATGTTCCGCCCTCCCGGAAGGCGGCGCTGTACGTGCTGACCTCCAAGCCTCAGGTCTACGCCGAGGGCGAGGGCTTCATCCAGCGTCTGGCCTACGCCGACACCGTGACCATGCTGGATAAGGAGCCGGAAAACTTAAACGGTATGGTGACCATTCCCACCGCCGACGCCAAGCTGTATATCCCCATGGGTCAGCTGGTGGACGTGGCCAAGGAGCTTGACCGTATCTCCAAGGAACTGGAAAAGAACCGCAAGTTCTTAAGCTCTCTGGAAGCGAAGCTCAGCAACGAGAAGTTCGTCTCCCGCGCCCCCGAGGCCGTGGTGAACGCGGAGAAGGAAAAGGCGCAGAAGACCCGCGACCTGATCGCAAGTCTCGAGCAGAGCGAAGCGGCGCTGAAGAGCCTGTAAATGAACAAAACCCGCAGGAAACCCCTGCGGGTTTCCTTTACCAAAGGGGCTGCAATCAAAAGATCAATTTTGCCGTTTGTCCAAAACCTTTATTTTCAAAGAATCCCGTTTCCGACTGAAAAAT